>Ga0210018_1001541_pt1 | contig 11954 bp, 10 predicted proteins | sample CryGeyCG2014_010_2_FD_183967 | JGI IMG/M metagenome (GOLD analysis project Ga0210018, IMG submission 183967) | Groundwater microbial communities from aquifer - Crystal Geyser CG09_land_8/20/14_0.10 (SPAdes) (version 2) | ecosystem: Environmental > Aquatic > Deep subsurface > Groundwater | place... | reverse complement strand
GCAAGAATTTAAATGGCTGGAGCCGCCTAAAGTCTTAAAGAATAGTAGCCATGTCTATTATGTTTACCCTTTTAAATTCTTTGAAAATAAAATTGGGATTTCTCGTCCAACTTTTGCTCAAGCCATGAAAGCAGAAGGATTTCCGTTGGGTCAGGGCTATGTCAAGCCGTTGTATCTAATGCCTCTCTATCAAAAAAAAGAGATATATCCGGAAAGCAAATTCCCGTTTATTTCAAAAGAGTATCCGGCAGGAGCCAATTATAAAAAAGGTATTTGTCCGGTAACCGAATGCCTTTGGGAAAAAGAACTTTTGTTTACTACCATTTGCCATCCGCCGCTGACGGCAAAAGACATGGATTTATTCATTGGAGCAATAAAGAAGATAGAGAGAAATAAAAAAGAATTGGCGATCTATGCCCAGTAATACAACTTCCAGTGTGTTCTTCTATGTTTATATTTTAGAGAGCATGAAAGATCATGATTGCTATACTGGTTATACAGAGAATTTAAAAAGAAGAATAGAAGAACATAATAAAGGATTATCATTTTCCACCAAATTTCGATTACCGTTCAAATTAATATATTTTGAAGGATGTCTCAGCGAACAAGATGCCAAACGCCGAGAGAATTATCTAAAAACAACACAAGGAAGAAGATTTCTGAGCTTACGGTTTCTGGAATACAAACGTTTTAATAAAAAGGCACTTGGCACTGGAAGTTGATATACTGGGTATGAAAAAAAGAAAAAATAAAATTATATTTGTTGCTCAGAATCCGGGAGGATTCAATGCGCTGTGGCCGATTGTTAAAAAAATCAAAGGTCAGATAAGAATCCTGGTGATTTTATCAGCCGAAGCCAAAGCGATTGCCAAGAGGGAGAAGATTGATTTTCTAGACGCGGATGCAAAAAGCGAAGAACAATTACATGAGATCCTCGAAAAATTTGATCCTCGGGTGGTTATAGCCGGAACGAGCCAGAGTTTAAGCATAGACAAAAAAATCATTGTTTGGGCAAAGGGGAGGGGGATTCCGACAATTTCGGTAATTGATTTCTGGGCAAACTACAGAATCCGTTTTTCCAGTCCCAATACAATTGATCTTGCTTATCTGCCGGATTTTATTTGCGTAGTTGATGATTATATGAAAAAACAGATGGTTAAAGAAAGATTCAAAGCAAGTCAGCTTGTTATTACCGGAAATCCTTTTTTTGACACTTTTGGCAATTACGCGAACATCAAAGGAAAATATATTGTTTTTGCCGAGCAGCCATTTTCAGAATTATTTGTCAAATCCGGGAAAATGGATAGGGCTTCGAATTTCAATGAGGTAAAGATTTTTTCCGATTTTGTTAGAGTTTTAGAGGAACAAAAGGTAGAATACCCGTTACTGATTGCTTTGCATCCTCGGTGCAAAAATATTAATAAATTTGATGAAATAATTGCTAATTCAAATCTGAAGATATCTGTATCTGGAGGCAATACAAAAAATTTATGGAAAAAAGCAGAGCTGATTTTAGGAATAAACAGTATGGTATTATTTCAGAGCGCGCTGGAAGGAAAGAAGGTCTTGAGCTATCAGCCCGGCCTGACAAAAAAGGAAGATCCTTTAATGAGCAATCGCCTAGGTATATCTCAAGCGGCATATGGCCGAAAAGAAATGGAAAAAAAGCTTAAAAAGATCTTTTCGGGAAAAGGGGCGGAGAAAAAAAGTCTGGCCGCAATAAAAAAATATGTGAATAATTCAACTCAAAAGGTCATAGATTTAATAAATAATATTAATTTAACTTAAAAATATGCCCAGTAATACAACCCCGACAGTATTTATAAAAATTATTGGGCATAGAAAATAATAACTATAATTTCAATCTCAATTGCTATTCTTAGGTGTATCTTTTGCCGCCTGGGGCGGCAGTCGGGGTTGATATACTGGGTATGAAAAAAAATATCGTTTGTATAGTTCAGGCGCGGGTTGGCTCAACCCGTCTGCCCAATAAAATTTTTTTGGAGCTAAAAGGAAAAGCAATTTTGGGACAGGATATTGAGAGGTTGAAACATTCAAAATTAATCACCAAAATTGTCGTCGCCTGTCCAGACACAAAAGAAAATGATGTGATTGAAAAATATGTCAAAGAAAATTATCCGGAAGTTGGCGTCTGGCGCGGGTCAGAAAATGATGTGCTTGATAGATATTATGGCGCCGCCAAAAATTTTGGGGCAGAGGTGGTCATTAGAATAACCTCTGATTGCCCTTTGATCGTGCCCGAGGTTGTCGATAAGGTGATCCAGGCGTTTTTGGACAGAGGCGACGATTATGTTTCCAATGTCCTGGGCAAAAGAATGTATCCCAGGGGCTTTGATACCGAAGTTTTTTCTTTTGCGGCGCTGGAAAGGATGTGGAATGAAGGTAAAGAGCAAGACGACCGAGAGCACGTCACGATATATCTGCGTAAAAATCCGGAAAAATTTTCCGCTTCCAATGTTGAAGGGGAAAATGATTATTCGCAGTATCGCCTGACTCTTGACGTGCAGAAAGATTACGAGCTGATAAAAGCCGTTTACGAAGCGCTGGATGAAAAAGAAGTGTTGAAATTAGATTCAATTATCAAGTTTCTTGAAAAAAATCCGGAACTGGCGAAAATAAACCAGGAGGTTGAACAAAAACATGGCAAATTCTAAATTAAAGATTGTTGCCGTCATCCAGGCGCGCCTGGGTTCAAAACGGCTGCCCGGCAAAGTATTAAAGAAGATTTTGGGCAGGACCTTAATTGAGTGGATCTATTATCGTCTTTCTTTTTGCAAAGAGATCGGGCAGATCGTGCTTAGCACCGCCGATACGGCCGAAAATGACAAACTGGCCGGCCATGCCAAAAAAATTGGCCTGGCATATTTCCGCGGCAGCGAAAAAGATTTGGTGAGCAGGCTATACAATACGGCAAAGAAATTTTCAGCTGACGCGATCGTCAGGATAACGGGAGATTGTCCTTTGGTTGACCCGAGCTTGGTGGATGAGCTTGTTCGCGCATATCGCCGCAAGAAAAGCCTGGATTATGTCTGCAATATCCTGCCGCCGACCTATCCTGACGGGATGGATATAGAAATACTTTCTTTTGCTGCACTTAAAAGGCTCGACAAAGAAGTAAAAGATGAGCTTCATCGCGAGTGGCTGACCACGACTATTATGGAGAATCCCAAAAAATTTAAAATTCTGAACATTCCCTACAAGAGGAACTTATCTTATTTGCGTCTGACGGTTGACTATCCCGAAGATTTTAAATTAGCGGAAATTATATTCAAAAAATTGTACAAAGAAGGCGAGGTTTTTACCACGGAAGACATACTTAAATTATTTAAGAAAAGATCATCACTGGTGAAAATCAACGAAAAATGGGTCGATAAAACTATTATTGGTAATATTCGCAGCGGTGAATTTCACCGCCTTAAAAGCAAAAATTCACCTTGTTAAATCCTGCTGTGCAGGAATTGCAGGGCAGTTATTTAACAGGGTAAATAATAATTAAATTACAAATTTATGCCAGGTAGTGAAAATTCGACGGATTCGCTTAAGCGAATAAAAAAGTCAAATTTTTACTGCGTGGCACTTATAAAAAGAGATAAAGACTTAATATTTAATTAGTCAGTTAGATTTAAGTCGAATTTCTACTACCTGGTATGCCAAATTTTTTAAGCAGCGAAAAAGTTTACTTCCGGCCTTATGAGGTAGGCGACGCCAAATTAATTTATCAGTGGTTCAATGATCCGGCAACTACATATTATATGTTCACCGGCCAGAAGCCGATGACATTGGAGGCGATAGAAAAATTAATGGCCGACGATACCGGCCGTTCTCACAACGTCATTTTTATCGTGGTTGACAATAAAAGCAAAAAAGCAATTGGCCTGACCGGTTTATATGAAATTAACCATGCGGCCAGAAAGGCCGAGATGAGAATAATTATCGGTGACTCAAATTTCCGCGGCAAAGGTTACGGCTCAGAAATAGTCCAGCTGATAAATTATTACGGTTTTGACCGCCTGAACTTAAACAGAATTTATCTTGGTTTTACTGCCGAAAACAAGGGAGGCGAGAAAGCCTATAAAAACGCCGGCTATGTTTATGAAGGGACGCTGAAACAGGATATTTATCGCAACAGCCAGTATTATGATTCAGCCAGAATGGCTATTTTGCGCGATGATTATTACAAAAAATGGTATCCAAAAGACAAAAAGAGATTCGCGATAAAACAATAAAACAAAGCAAAAATATGCCCAGTAATACAACCTCGACTTTTAATATTTCTGGAGACTTCCTGGGCATAAGAAGTAAATATAATTTCAATCTCAATTTCTTCCGAGGCGGTTATTTTGCCGCCTTCGGCGGCGGTCGAGGTTGATATACTGGGTATGAGCAAAAAATTAAAAGCGGCTGTAATTGGCTGCGGTAATATCGGCGCCTCTGTCAAAAATTACGGCCGGGCGGTTCGGCCGGGCAGCCATGCCAGCGCTTATCAGGCCAACGCAAAAACAAAACTGGCTGCTTTGGTAGAAAATGATAAAGACAAATGGCCTGGTCTTAAAAATGATTTTCCCAGAGTTAAAATCTATGAAGATGCGGATTTGATGTTTAAAGAAATTAAGCCGGATATAGTATCTATTGCTACTCCGACTGGCAGTCATTATAAATTTGTGCTGATGGCCGCCAAATATAAATGTCCGGCGATTTTATGCGAAAAGCCGATCTCTTATTCTGTCCAAGAAGCAAAAAAAATGATTTTAGCCTGCCAGAAAAGTAATTCCCAATTATTTATCAACCATACCCGTCATTTTGATCCGCTTTTACAAAAATGGAGCAGGAAAGTAAGAAATGGATTTTTGGGCCAAATATATCAAGGCAATGCTTATTATTACAACGGCTTATTTAACAACGGGACACATTTAATTGATCTGTTGCGAATGTTTTTGGGGGAAATAGATTGGGTTGCCGTCCAATATAATAAAAAAACGTCTTGGCAGGAAAAAGATTTAAATGTCGACGGTTTAATTGCGTTTAAAAACGGGGCTTTGATTAGCTTCCAATCATTAAGCAAAAATTACGGCTATTTTGGATTTTCTTTATTTGGCGAGAAGAGAATGATTAATGTCACTAATCTTGCGTATGAGATAGAATATAGAAAAAAGATAAGAAATGAAAATTATAAAGGATTTTTTGAATTATCTTCTGAAATTTCAAAAGAAGGAGCGCCGCGCAGTTTTATGAAATCGGCAATTGGGCATGTCGTGTCTTGCCTTGAAGGCAAGACGGCTCCGCAAAGCACCGGCCAGAACGGCTTAGCTGTTTTGGAAATATTAATGACCTTGGCATCAAGCGCCCAGCAGCACGGTAAAAAATTATATTTAAAGAAAAAAAATGAGTAGTCTAAAAGGCAAAAGAATTTTAATCTTTCAACAACGAGGCTGGGCATTAACTATCGGCCATTTTTTGGCTAAAAAATTGCAGGCAGAAGGATGCAAATTGGCCGCCTTGACGCTGAAACGAACGACACATGAATTTGTTTTGAATCAAAAGGAGGTTAATTATGAGATGATTATCAACAACGATAAAATTATGAGCCGGCCCGAAGACTATTTAAGAGGCGACACTTTTACGTTGAAAGAAATATGCAAAGAATTAGGTGTAGATTCTATTTGGCCAATAGTTTTATCTTTAAGATTTCATGTCAGGTCTTATAAAGATAAATATTATTACGGATTTAAACAGAACGTACCGGATGAAGAAATCATAGATTATGTGATGGCGGTTTATAAATGCATAAAAGAAATATTTACAAAGTTTAAACCCGAAGTCATCATCTCACCCAATTTTGTCGCTTTGCCCCATATAATGTTTAATCTTTATGCTGAGCAAAAAGGAATTGAGATGGTTACTATTACGGATTCAAAAGTAAAAAGTGTTTATATTTTTTCCTATCGTTATCAGGACGATAAAGGGCCATTTTATGAAAGAGTGAACGCATTAAACCGAGGGAAAGCAGAATCTGACAGCAGAGAAAAAGCAAAAAAATACATAGAAGAATTTAGAGAAAACTTTAAGCAACCGGATTATCATTTGAAACCGGAAAAGAAAAGGCCGCTCATACATAAAATCCGATTTGAACTGTCTCCATATTATCAAATTCTTCGCTGGTATTTAAAAAAACATATAAATGTTTTGGAAAGCACCGGTATTTCGCCGGATTGGCGGCCGCCCCGAATCATTCTAAGGGATCATTATTGCGGCAAGCGTTATAAAAGATTTATGAATAAATTCAATTATTATCCGCTTGAAAAAGTAAAAAAATATGTCTATTTTCCTCTCCAATTTCAGCCGGAATCAACTATTGATGTTGGGGCGCCATTTTTCAGCAATCAAATAGAAACGGCCCGTCAGGTAGCCATGGCCTTGCCGGACGACTATACTCTGGTAGTGAAAGAGCATCCGGGAATGGTGGGATTGAGGCCGCCTTCTTATATTGAAAAAGTAGCCAGAACCCCCAATGTTAAATTGATTGATTACCGAATTTCGAGCGAAGAAGTTTTAAAAAGGGCTGATTTAGTTATCAGTCCAAGCGGCACGACGATTGCCGAAGCCGCCTTTTTGTATAAACCCGTTATTCAGCTTGGAAATTTGGGCACTACCTTAAAATTGCCCAATGTTTTTCCGCATTCGGATATGACAACGCTCTCAGCTAAAATTAAAGAAGTTTTAGCGGCTAATTTAAATTCTCCTGAATACGAAAGGAGGTTAGAAAATTATGTATCTGCCGCTTATGACGTCGGATTTAGTCTAAATTATTTAGCGATGTGGGAAAAAAGGAAACCTGAAGGGCTGGAAAAATTTTGGGAAACTTACAAGGAAGAAATAGAGGATGCGTTAAGGTAAATTTATTATGAGTTTAGGCGATTTTAAGAAATTGAACATATTGAATGTCGCTTGGGTAGGCCAAGGTGATTTTGGCGATGAAGCGATGGCTTTTGCTTTGCGCCGTTTCTTTAAAAAAAACGGCGTTAATTCAATTACTTATTATCAGCACGGAAAATACCCTCATTACAGAAGCCAAGATGATTCAAAAATTACTTATTTACATAAATTTGAAGGTCGGGGCTGGAGAAGATACTTATTTGACAATATTTTGTTGAAAAAATTTAATGCTTTAATTATCGGTGGAGGTTCTGTATTGCATTCGCATGAGAATATAAGATGGAAATATGAAATATTGAAAAAGATAAAGAAAAATAATAGACAGATATTTTCAGCAAATGTGGGAGTTTCTTTGGGTCCTTTTAAATCAGAACGGGATTTGGATATTTGCGGCGAATATCTGGATGAGGTTGACATTTCCATTTTCCGCGACAATTGGTCGGCAGATTTGGCAAAAAAAATAAGTAAAAACAAGAATATCTTTTCTTCATTAGATAGTACATTGATTCTGCCGGAAATCTGCAAAGATGAGATGCAGAGAGCAAAAAATGTTGAGCGCGAGGATGATTTAGTTGGAATTTTTTTTGTTGAAAGATGCAATTGGAGCAATTTTTCTGATAGAATAAAAAAATATTCGGAAATTATCAATAATATTTTGGCAAGAGGAAAAAAGATAGTTCTTTTTAATTTTTATTTAGGAGAAGTCTTTCGGGATGCAGAGGTTATCAACCTATTGAAAGAAAAATCGCGATTTCCGGAAAAAATAGAAATTTATCCTTTTGATGGTGATATTTTTAAAAGCATTAAAGAGATGGCCCGCTGTGGCAAAATCATTTCTATGAGGCTGCATCCAATAATTTTTTCATATATGCTTGATATCCCTTTTCTTTCATTGGAATATGACCAAAAAAATAAAAATTTTTGTGAATCCATCGGCTATCCGAAGGAATTGGTTATGAAATTTGATGCAGAAAAAGAAACGAGTCCAATTATTAAATCGTTAGAAGCTTTTTTTGAAGAAAAACATTACTTTGAAAATGTCATGCCAAAAGAAGAGGCAATCCAGATTGTAAGCAAAAACTTCAATTTTTTATTAGACGAAATGAAGAAAAAACTATCATGATAGATTCAGTTTTATTAATTAGACCTTATTCAATCAGCAAAAAAGAATTTCCATTAGGGTTGCTTTATATTGGCACGGCGCTTAAAAATAAAGAATATAAGGTCAAAATTATTGATTTACAAGATGACCCATCGCGGGAAGATGAAATTATAGATATCGTAAAAAAATCGACGAATCTGATAGTAGGCATTACGGGCCTCGCGCTCCATTACAGATGGATAAAGCAATTTTCTTTGAAATTGAAAAAAGTTTCTCTGAAAACAAAAATTGTTGTCGGCGGGCATGTCGTCCCTATATATGAATTACTCCTTTTAAATACAGGCGTTGATTATATATGCATAGGAGAGGGCGAAGAAATGTTTCCGGAATTGATTGATAAACTCAATAAAAATCAATCTGTTGAAACTATTTTAGGGATTGCCTTCAAAAATGCCGAAAATAAAGTTATCAAAACAGGCTTCCGGCCGCTTTTAAAAAGCTTTATTATCCCTGATTATGGTCTAATTGATATTGAAAGATATTTAATTCATCCGACCAAGGATTTTTTCTTTAAAAACTCTCCGCAATATAGAGCCCGAGAAAAAAAAGATGATAAATTGGGAGTGATAATGTTTTCTCGCGGCTGTGTCGGCGGCTGCAATTTTTGTTATCGGCATTTGCCCGGATTTCGCCAGGCTTCGGTTGATTGGAGCTGGAATCATCTTATGCTTTTATATAAAAAGTACGGCATTAAATATTTTCGGGTTGATGATGAGCTTTTTATAAATGACCCAGAATGGTTTGATGCATTTTATCAAAAATTTATAGACGCGAAACTGGATATATTGTTCAGAATAACCGGCTTGCGGGTTGACCTGATCAACGATGAGCTGTTGAAAAAATTAAAAAATACGGGATGTATTGCGATAAACTATGGCATAGAATCTGGTTCGCAAACTATTTTGGATAAGATGAACAAAAGAACTACGGTTTCGCAGAACCTGGAGGCCATAAAAAAAACCTTGAATCAGGACATGCAGGTTATGGCATATATTATGATAGGTTATGAAGGTGAAGATAAAAAAACCCTAGACCAAACGTTGAATTTACTTTTGGAATCAGGACTTAAGCCAGAATATATTTCTATCTTCTATACTATCGCCCTCCCCGGTACAAAACTTTATAGGGATTGCTTAAAAAACAGCAGAATTAAAAATGAATCTGAATATTTGGAAGCCCTGGCGGCTCATGTTGAAACAAATCAGCCTGCTGAACAAAGATATATTTTAAATTTTTCTAGTTTAAGCAAGAATGAATTAGTAGCCTGGGGAAAAAGCATGCCCTATATTTTGAAAATTTATCCACGTTTTAGTCACTTCCCTTTAATATCTGGAATATTTAAAAAAGTAGTTTATTTTATATTTATAATAAAGGCTTATATAAAAGTTTAACTAAAATAAAAAATAGAATATGAGAATAAAAAAAGAATTTTTGGATCTTTTATGCTGTCCTAAACGCAACTGCCGCGGAAATCTTTTTTTAGTTGAGCAAAATTCTGCATTAAAATGTTCTTTTTGCGGGGATGAATATCCGGTTATCGATGGCATTCCGGTTGTTTTTCCCAATGCGGCTTATTCGTCCGAGCTTCATAAAAGGCACTGGGATGCGGAGGCCAACGCAGCGGCATATGCCAAAAAATATGATAGTTATTTAAAAAAAGAAGGCGTCCCTTGGGGCATTTATACTCATATATCCGAAATGGAAGCAATAAAAAAGTTAACCAAGGAAGTTGATCTTAAGGGAAAAACTATTTTGGACTGTGGTTGCGGCAATGGACGATTATTGACTTTGTATCCGGAGGCGGGAATGAAAATTGGCATTGACGCTTCGTTGTTGCTTCTTCAAGCAGCCCAAAAAAGGGAGCCCGATTTCTTTTTTGTCTGCGGTCAATTAGAAGATATGCCTTTTAAAGACGCAATTGCCGATTTTTCCGTCAGCGTGCGCGTTTTCCAGCATTTGAAAGTCCCGGAACACGCTTTTGCTGAGATGGTCCGCGTAACCAAACCTTCGGGCCATGTGGCTTTGGAGCTCTATAATAAGCTGAATTTGAAAGAACTATACAAACGTTTCCGGATGTTGAAATGGATGGAAAAGATAAAGCCTTGGGGGCTTTCCTATGACAGATATTATTCGTTCCGAGAGATCGAAAAATGGTGCCGAGATAATTTTGTAAAAACCCAAAAATATGCCGGCGCGGGCTGGGGCGTGAATTTCTATCTTTTTGAACCCATAAAGTTCAGGCGCTTGGCTCCGGATTGGCTGCAAAAATTCGTTTATGATATTTTTTTGCGGATTGAGAACGCTGTCGGCACGTGGCCATTCTTTTCAAAAACAATGGAGAAAGTTTGTATCATTGGCAGTTTGCAGGCCAAGCCCAGGCGAAATTTGATTACTAAGGTAGCCGATAGGATGCGTACGTATTTTGACGTCAAACGCGCGTTACGGTTTGAAGGAATTCTTAAGGACCGTAATTATTGTTTTGTCTCAGATGACAAAGAACATCTTACATCTGTCCTGTATTGGTTTAAACGGGCTCAGGATGCCACTGCGGACTCCGGGATTAGTCGCGGGTGGAGTTTTCTGCGGGGCGGCAAAAGTAACGAATCCGGCTGGCAATCTTCTTACCCCGAAACCACCGGCTATATAATTCCGACTTTTATCGCGGCCTTCAAATTTTTTAATGATGAGGATTTATTGCGCCGGGCTAGATTGATGGCTGATTGGGAAATCAATATAATGTTTCCTGACGGAGCGGTTCATGGCGGGAATATCGCCCAAAAGCCGAACCGGGCGGTTTTTGACACCGGACAGGTCATAAGGGGTCTTATGGCTGTGTACAATGAGACTAAAAATGAAAAATATCTGGCAGCAGCGCAAAAATCGGCGCGTTGGATACTTGGGAACGAATATAACAAAGAAGGTCGCTGGATAGAGAACAATGCCGCCTGTGTCAATCCATATTCGACCACTTATAATACATTTTTGGCTGCGCCAGTGGCGGAACTAGGAAAAATCTCTGGTGACAAAGAACTTCAAAAGCTTGGAATGAGGGTGGGCCGGTTCGCTTTAAAAGCTCAGAATATGAATGGTTGGTTTGAAGGTGCTGATTTTGCGAACCGTCCAGATGCTTTGCTGCATACCATTGCTTATACCATTGACGGGCTTTGGGATCTGGGAGAAATATTGGAAGAAAAAGATTTTTCAGACGCGGCTAAGCGGGCCTTGGAAAGAATCATTTTAAGAATGGATGAGAGAGGCAGGATTCCGGGTCGCCTGAATTATAATTGGGAAGGGGACACAAATTGGTGTTGTTTAACTGGCATTGCGCAGATAGGAGTTACTTGCATGAAGGTTTTTAATAAAACCAGAGAAAAGAAATATTTTGAAGCGGCTAAAAAAGCTAAAGAATTTTTAAAAACCTGTCAGAACAATATTGACGATAGTTATGGTGGTGGTAAGGGAGCCATTTGGGGCAGTTGGCCGATTTCTGGCGAATATGGGAAATTTGAGGCGTTTAATTGGCCGGCTAAGTTTTTTGCCGATTTACTTTTTGAATTCGTTTCCGAAAAAAAATGAAAGAACAGAAAATGAAAATTTTATGCATAAGTTTTTGGACGCCGCCTATTGTTAGGCCGCAGTCAATTTTAATTGATAAGATGATTAGGGAGTGGGGAAGACAAGGAATTCGGCCGGTTATTATGACTTATGATATTTGCGGCGACTGGCAGATTGACTTGCCGATTTACAAAATTCCGCAATTTAGCATTGGAAAACGGCTGGCAAAAATTCCGGGACTTGTTACTATTTTTGAAATTTTTTATTATCGAAAATTGTTCAG
>Ga0210018_1001540_pt1 | contig 11958 bp, 7 predicted proteins | sample CryGeyCG2014_010_2_FD_183967 | JGI IMG/M metagenome (GOLD analysis project Ga0210018, IMG submission 183967) | Groundwater microbial communities from aquifer - Crystal Geyser CG09_land_8/20/14_0.10 (SPAdes) (version 2) | ecosystem: Environmental > Aquatic > Deep subsurface > Groundwater | place... | reverse complement strand
ATTACTCCTTTCGCCTCGCTCACCGGGATAGCTGTTTTCAAATTTTTGAAGAAATAGACACTTTCCACCGCTAAAACTTTGGGCTTGTATTTTTTAATTAACTTATTAAGTTCATTGTTTATTTTTTTTAATCGTTCTCCATTAGATAAATCTGGGCTGGTGGTTATACAGCCATAATCTATTGTTTTTAACTTTCCTCCTTTCTTTTTTATTTCTATAAATGCATATCCCAGCTTGGCAATGCCAGGATCTATCCCCATAACAATCATATATTTTTGTTGTTATTAATTATACTTTGAGATTTGAATATATATCCTGAATAGCCTCATTCTCACTCAACTCTTCAAAAAATTTCTCGCATTTTTTCCTTTCTTCGGTTGGAACCTCAATCTGTTCTCGGGAAACCCAATCCAGGGAAGTCGATTCAATTTCAAATCCTTGAATTTCAAGATTTTTTTTGACCTTTTCTAACTCCTCTGCTTTGGTATAAACATCTAAAATATTTTCTGTTTCGTGCCAATAAATATCTTCTGCCCCGGCTTCAATTACTTTTAATTCTAAATCTTCCTTATCTTTTTGATTTTTGATTTTTGATTTTTGATTTATTGTTATTACTCCTTTTCTTTCAAACAACCACTTAACCGACCCTGCTTCGGCTAATTTTCCTCCGTATTTTCTAAGGATTTGTTTGATTTCACTTAAGGTTCTATTTTTATTATCAGTTATCCCTTCAATAATAATAGCCGTCCCGGCCGGACCAAATCCCTCATAACTTACTTCTTCCAATTTTTCTTCACCAAGCTCTCCTGTCCCTCTTTTAATTGCTCGCTCAATATTTTCTTTGGGCATATTGAGCGATTTAGCTTCATTCAAGGCCTGTCTTAATTTGGGATTCAGTTCGGAATCAGTCCCTTCCTTTGCTGCAACTGAAATCATCCGGGAAAGTTTAGAAAAAATCTTACCCCGTTTTTGGTCTTCCGCACCTTTTTTATGCATCACCGTTTTAAAATGGGAATGACCTGACATAATTAATGTTTTCTTTTAAATATAGTTTGTCCCATTTACTCTTTTGGCGTCTACTTAATTGACCTTATATTATTCTAATTTTGTCCTAGTTTTATTGAGAAATCAAGGCAGAAAGACTTGAAAGATTAGTCAAGTTTAGTAAATACCACACATTTTTTAGAGCTTGCTCACTTTCTATTCCTCAGTTTCTGTTTTTTTCTTAATGATTAGAACAACTATCGCTGAAGAGATAGCAATACCGAGAGCTATTAAGAGAATAATTAAAGAGTTTGGAGATTTAGGTAAGTTCTCTCCGATTTTTGCTATTACTTTTTTGGTTTTAGAATCAGCAGCAGATTCATCTTTTGGAAGTTCGGTTTTTGGCTTTTCCCCTTGAGTCTTTTCTTTTTGAGGTTGAGGGACAGAAATTATATTTGCTGCTCCTTGAGTTAAAATAGTGCTCCAGGCCCAGCCAGATTCCGTACGGTTATAAGATTGACCTCGTGGTGCTTTCTCATAGGTTACTTTATCTAATATATCACCATCGGGTTTAATCAATAATAGTCCCTCATTACTGTTATTTAAAGTAATTTTGGTAGTTGGACGAGAAAGAACCAGGAAATCTTTTGGTCCGATTTTTGTTCCTTCCGGGAAAGTGTATGTGGTAATCGAGCCTATTGTATCTTGGATTTTCCACCCAGAAAGCTCAACTTCAAAATCATTTTCATTAAAGAGCTCTAGCCATTCATTTTCAGAATCAGCTCCTTCGGGGGAAGGTAAAATTTCGTTGATAAAAATATTTAAAGGATAAACCTTTGGTTCTGATTCTTCCTGTATCTCTTGTTTTGTTTCTTCGGTTACTTCTCTAGATTGTTGAAGAGGGAAAAGACTATTTTTAGATTTTGGTGTTCCGCCAGGATTTTTGCTCGTTTGCCAATTTGAGGTATTATTCCCTGAGATTGCCGGATTCATTCTTTCCATTGTCTGTTTTGTTTTATTGTCTCCACTGAACCAGCCGTTCTGACAATTAACTTCATCAATTAAGTTGACGAAATTGTCATAAAGTTTTAAATTTTCGCCATCATTTTCTAAGGCACCTTTGTAAATTAGGTTAGCCGGAACTTCAGGTACTGTTTCATCGTCAGTTCTTTCTAATAAATAAAAACCTTTAGCTGAAATCGTCCCCGTTAAATTTATTTCTGGCGTTCCGTCGTCAGCTTTTAAAAGCCATTCTTCAAGATTTATCGGACTTTCAGTATTGTTATATAATTCTATCCATTCATCATTTGCCGAAGAAATTCCACCCATCCAGGCAATTTCGTTAATGATAACCTCCGAAGGATTGGCAGCGGAAACCAAAGAAAAAGAAAATAGAAAAACGAAAAAAAGAGAAAACAGAATCTTGCTCCTCATAATAAATGGTTTTGAGGATTTCTAAATTTCATTCCCAGATGTTGATAAGCAAGTTTGGTGGCTATTCTCCCTCTGGAAGTCCTTTCAATAAAACACAGCCGCATTAAATATGGTTCGTAAATATCCAAAATTGTATCTTCTTCTTCAGCGGTGGCAGCAGCTAAAGCTTGAAGGCCAACCGGTCCTCCGTTAAATTTTCTAATGATTGCTTCTAAAATCCTTCTGTCATTTCGGATTAAACCTAATTCATCAATTTCCAAACTTTTTAAAGCCTCGATGGTAATTTTTTCGGTAATTTTTCCTTCACCTTTAACCTGAGCAAAATCTCTCACCCTTTTTAAAAGATGATTAGCAACTCTGGGGGTGAAGCGAGAGGACTTCGCAATAATTTTCAAAGGTTCCTTATCCATCTCAACGTTTAAAATTTGAGCTGAACGTTGAAGAATTTTTTCAATATCAGAAACCTGATAGAAATTTAAGCCAAAAATTGCTCCAAATCGTGACCTTAAAGGAGCAGAAAGAGACGCTAATCGGGTTGTCGCTCCGATAAGGGTGAAGCGAGGGATTTTCAATTCCATTGTTCTTGCCATTGGTCCCTTTCCCAGAATCAAATTCAATTTAAACTCCTCCATTGCTGGATAAAGATACTCTTCTATAACTCTTGAAAGACGGTGGCAATTGTGAGTTAAAATTCCGTTTGCGATAAAAGTATGTTCAGTAGTAGTAAAATCATAAACTGTTTTTTTCTTTTTAATTCTCTGTATATCTTTAATTTTTTCATAATGATAATTTAAACGATCTTGTAAATTAAGATTTAATTCTAGTAGGTTTTCTAAATTAGGCCTAGTAATTTTAGTATAATTAGAATATTCATTATTAATCCAAAATTTAGGCAAAGGAATAAGATCGGGTTTTAATAAATGAGAAGAGGTACATATTTGATGAAGAGCATCTGATTTTCTGGGCAGACTTAAACCGATTTTTTTATAAAATAATTCAAGATTCTTACCGCTTATACTGAGACGATGCATGTCTTTTTTTCTTTTCCGTATATAATGACTGCCGTGAATGCCAAATTTTTTTAAGAGTAATTGTAATTGTTGGATAAACGATTTTGAATTCATATCCAACATTAACCGAACATCTCTCCCTTCTTTGGAGTTTATTACCCATCCCTCGCAACAAAAACAAACATCGATGAATGCTTTTATACTTTCTAAAGGGGCATTGAAAATTATAGTAGGAACCTCTATTATGTCATGTTTGTTGCCGAGGGGAATCCCAATTGAGATTAATTCCTCTACAAGATTTGTTGAATAAATTCGTAAAAGTTGAGAGTCTCTTTTAGTAATTTTTAGAGTGTACTTCAGATTAGTTTTTCTTGGAGTCCCTATTTTATTTTTGGGCGATTTTGATAAATCAAATGACTTTATTCCTTCTTCAAATATTTTTTTGAAAAATGGATAATCTTTCCTAGTTTCTACTTGAATAGTTCTACCTTCTTTGTTGATGTGTCCATCACACAAAATTAAAGCAAGAAATTTTGCTTGAGCGATAGAAAGATTATTTTTAGTAATATGAGGTAATTGAATAGGAATTAAAAGATAGTCGCTTTTTTTAATATCTTTTGCTGAAACTGTTTTTATTTCGCCATTTCTGGCTACGATACAAGGATGAGTTTTCGAGCATTCGATACTGTTAAAAGAAGTTTTTATCTTAATGGTCGTGGATACATTTTTTTTAAAAAAGGAAGAAACTGTTCCTCCTACCACCCTATCTTTATTTTTTATATCTTTGATTCTTTTGAATGTTCCATCAGCTAAGGCAATTAAAGTATCTCCTTCTAGGCACTCATCCAAGAATAAAACAGCTCCTTCGGGAAGGTTAGTTAAAATAGCCGCCAGATCACCGGCTCTCTCAATGGCCGGACCCGAAGTAACTTTAATCTCACTTCCTATCTCTTTGGCTACTAAATGAGCTAGACTCGTTTTTCCTAATCCGCTTCCGCCGTAAAAAAGAAGGTGTTCGGGAATTTCTTTTCTCTGTTTTGCTGCTGTAATAATAATTTTTAAATTTTCCTTTAATTTCTCCTGACCTACGTATTCTTCCCAACTTCTTGGCCTCAAAGTTAAATCTAAAATATCTTCTTTTTTTTCTTTGGGGGTTGACATAATTAGAAAAATATATTACAATTAGAGGGTTAGCCCGAAGTCAATTTAGGAGTTTTTTCTTGAATAGGATAGTCAAGCACCGCTCGATTATCCCCGGAAAGGATTCTGACCTCAAAAGAAAATTTTAAGGAACGACTCCGGGCTAACTTTTATTTTTCTCTCTCATTCACCAGTTACTCTCTTTACTTCTTCAATTGTGGTTATTCCTTTAATAACTTTAATCAGTCCATCTTTTTTCATACTAACCATTCCTTTTTTCTGGGCCATTTTTTTTAAATCTGAAATAGAAGGAGATTTCAAAATAAAATTTTCCATCTCATCGTCAACTAAGAAAAATTCAAAAATTCCCGTTCTATCTTTATAGCCGGTAAAATTACAAAATTTACAACGGGAAGCTCTGGCAATTTTTAAATTGTCTAAAGGAGGAATTTTTATTTTTTTAGGCAGAGATTTTAATTCTTTTTTGATTTCAGCTGACTCTTCTTTATTAGGTTTTTCAAATTTGGCACATTTCTGACAAACTTTTCTGACTAATCTTTGAGCTATAGCTAAGTTTAAAGCCGGGGCAATATTAACTAATTTTTCTCCCGAAGCTTGAAGTCTTGCTACTGCCCCGGCGGCATCGTTGGTATGGAGAGTAGTTAAAACCAGATGACCGGTTAAAGCTGCTCCAATAGCGCTTTTTGCCGTTTCCAAATCTCTGATTTCTCCAACCAGAATTATATCGGGGTCCTGTCTGATGATGGCTTTTAAGCCGTTGGAAAAATCATAACCTTTCTTCGGATTAACCTGAGTTTGAGAAATTCCTTCCAGATGATATTCAATCGGGTCTTCAATAGTGATAATTTTAACTTCGGGGTTTTGGATTCTTTTTAAAATCGTATATAAAGTTGTTGTTTTCCCGCTCCCTGTAGGTCCGGTAATAATAATCATCCCGTTTGGTCGTTGGATTTCTTTTTTGAAAACGTCGATAATGTCCTCTCTTATTCCAAGCTCTTCGATTTCAATTAAACTTTTAGGGTTTAAAATCCGGCAAACCGTTGTTTCGCCGTATTCCGAAGGTAAAGTTGAGACTCTTATTTCAATGGGAGTTTCTTCTAATATGATGGTGAAACGACCATCTTGAGCTCTATCAGTAATATTCAATTTGATTCCTGAGAGAAGTTTGATTCGAGAGAGCAGACCTTCATATATTTTAGGTTCAAAAAGAATAATATCGTGAAGTATTCCATCAATTCTTAATCTCATTTTCACCGTTTTCTTTTCCGGCTCAAGATGAATATCTGAAGCATCAAGGATTATACTTCCCGCTAAAATAACTTCTAAAATCTCCGTTGTTTCTTGAGAAAAACTGTTTTCAATTTCTTTTTTCAGACTCAAAATACTCTCAACTTTCTTTTTAATCTTATTAAATTTTTCTTTCTCAATTTTTACTTGGCCTCTAATTTCTTCCATGTTAGAAGATGTTAGCAAATTGATTTTTTGAAATCAATTTGCGTTACAGATTCTTACACCGAAGCACATAAATTTAATCACTCCCTATTTTTGAATAATCGTTTTAGTGGGAACAACAAAGTTATTTTTCTTAGGATTTCCGTATAAATTTATGTGCTGGGTAATGATTTTATTACTGCTTAGGCTCCGCCTTCGCAGATAAAATCTATTATTTCATTTTTAATCTTTTCAATATCTGAATCCGAAATTTTAAAAAGTAAACCATTACCTTTTTCTGAAGCTTCAAATTTTTCTGATATTTTTTGAGTTAATTTTTTATCTAAAGAATAAAAAACTCCCCAGATATTTATTGGAGAAGATTTATTTTCCCAAAGACAGAAAAAATTTTGAAAAGGGAAAATTGGAGAAACGAGAACTTCGAGAGTAAAAGGCAGGTCTGAAGGAAAAGAACGGGACTCTTGAAAATCGCTATTGCTTAAAATTACCCAACCAAAATTTTTATCTTTAGAGAATTTTAATTTATTCAAGACCCTTCTAAAAAGCCGAAGTGAGTTAGTATTTTTTAATTTGTAAAAATTAGAGATTATTTTTCGGAAGTCAACCCCTTTTTCCATTAAGAACGATATTTTCTGGAAAGTTTTAGAATTAAGTTTAACATCTTGAAAATTCGAAGTCCCTTGAATTATCCCGGCAGCCAAAGAGTTTGAGATATCAATATCAAATAGATTTTTATCTAGTGACTCTAAAATATCAAAGACGATCTCGGAAAAAGAAGCAAAATCGGGTTCAATTAGATTTATCTCCCCGTAATTTTCATTATCCGCGCTTTTATCAATATTTATTATGTGTTCTATTCTGGATTCGTTTAAAATATCTTTAACTTTTTTGAAACTTTTAATTCCGATGGTTATTAAAAAACTCTCTGAATCCAAAGGTTTGAAGTCAATATTTTCTCTTTTTAATTTACCGCCATTTGTTTTTAAATAAAGATTTAATCCCTCATTTGTTTTTTCATAAAAAATTTGAGAAAGTTTGGCACTCGATTCTTTGATTGAAATTAGAAAATTTGCTTTTGAAAGCTGAAGTTCCTCTTTTTTGATTAAAAAATCGAATTTTTCAGGATAATCTCCAGAAATGAGATTTACATTTTTCCCTAATTTTCTTAAACTATAAAAAAGAGCTAAAGTTGCCGGAAAAATATCTTTTGCTAATTCCGGTGAAGGTAAAAGTTGAACATTCGAAAAATTAGTTATTAGCCTTTTTACTTTTTTGAGGTTGTCTCGCATTATCTTCTCTCTAAAATTATTTTTATTTTTCTTAAATTTAACTTATTTCACCTTTTATGTCAATGAAAACGAAAAAAAATTATTTGACTTTTTCTCCTCGTCAAACTCTGAGTTTGGCTGAGAAATTAGCCAGAGATATTTTGCGAGGCGAAGGAAAGGAAAATAGGAGGCAAAAAGCTTTTTTAGTTGGACTTGAAGGAAATTTAGGAGGAGGAAAAACCACTTTTTTAAAAGGTTTTGCCAAAGGGCTCGGAATCAAAGAAAGAATATTAAGCCCCACTTTCATCATACTCAAGAAGTTTAAAGTTAAAAGTTTAAAGTTTGAAGTTTTTTATCATATCGATTGTTATCGAATTGAAAAACCAGAAGAAATTTTAACTCTCGGTTTTAAAAAGATTATTTCCGACCCCAAAAATATCGTTTGTATTGAATGGGCAGATAAAATCAAAAAAATTTTACCAAAAGAAACTCTCTGGATAAAATTTGAGATTAAGAATAAAAACCAAAGAAAAATAATCTTCTCTCTTTTTTAATATTGGTTTCGAAATTTGTTTTTTGTTTTAAAAACGATAAAATAAAAAAACTTTAAAAAAAACTACTAAAATTATGACTTTTATATTTAACTTTTGTTCTTTAGCTGCAGCTGTTATCTGTTTAATCACCGGATTTCGATTACACCGCTCCTATCGTCAAACCAGGATGGAAGCAATAAAATCTTATTCTAATAGTTTTTTCTTTATCAGTTTGGCTTACTTTGTCCTCAGCCTCCCGGGGATTATTTTATTCGATGCTTTTTGGGTTCAACTTGCTTTTGTTTTGACAGATACTTTTTTATTAACGACAATTCTATTTACTGAACCTGCTACTTTGAGTCTTTCTGAAAAACTCCGTCCCTATAAAATAACTGTTTTTTTCTTTATTCTTTTTTGGACTCTAATCTATCTTCTTTTGAACGTCATTTTTTTCTCTAAAGCCATTCCTTTAATAAAAGACGATATTGTTTATTATTGGAAAGCTGGAATTCCCTGGCTTCAAAATATAACCAGGATGTTATTAGTATTATCTGTTTTATCAATGACATTTTTATTTTTTCGATGGGCAAGAGTATCTGAAGAAAAAAACATTATTTATCGTTCCCTTATTATTGGTCTAAGCACTCTGCTAATCGCCATTTCCGGTTCTATTTTCTGGTTTATGCCTTTTTTCTATTTTTCCCCAGAATTGCTCATTTTTTCAGGGATAATCGGGCTTTTGGGTTATACGGGAGCTGTAGTCAGTACCATTGTATTCCGATTTCCCCAAGAAGTTTAACTTAAAGAACAAAGAAAAATTAATACTATGCCTTTGAAAAAACGTTTAGTTATTATTGACAGCAATTCTCTTATCCATCGTGCTTTTCATGCCCTGCCTCCTTTAAAGACAAAAAAAGGAGAGCTGGTTAATGCTGTTTATGGATTTTTGTTAGTTTTCTTGAAAGCTTTAAAAGAATTTAAACCTGATTTTCTTGCCGCCACTTTTGACTTTCCGGCACCGACTTTCCGCCACAAAAAATTTAAAGAATACAAAGCAAAAAGACCGCCAGCTCCTCAAGAACTATATCAACAAATCGGAAAAATAAAAGAGATTCTCAAAGCTTTTAATGTCCCCGTCTTTGAAAAACAGGATTTTGAGGCAGACGATTTAATCGCTACCATCTCCTCTCAAGCCCCTAAAAGAGAGAGTTATCCTCAAATTGAAATTATCATCTTAAGCGGTGATTTGGATAATCTGCAACTTGTTAATAAAAATACAAAAGTTTACACCTTAAAGAAAGGGATTAAAGATACGATTTTATATGATATTGAGAAAGTGAAAGAGAGATACCAAGGATTAAGTCCTTCTCAACTTACCGATTTTAAAGCATTAAAAGGAGATCCTTCTGATAATATTCCCGGAGTGCCTGGAATTGGAGAAAAAACAGCTATTCAGTTGATTAAAGAATTTGGGAGTTTGGAAAATTTATATTCAGCGCTAAATCAGCGGCCACTGCCGAAGGTAGTGCTAATCAGCGTAAATCAGCGTCTTCGAGCAAGGCTCGAAGAATACAAAGAACAGGCTTTTATTTCAAAATCATTAGTTCAAATGCAATGTAATGTTCCTATTGATTTTCGATTAGAAGATTGTCGATTTGGAAAATTTGATAGAAAAAAAATTACTGAAATTCTCAAAAATCTTGAATTTTACACTCTAATTACCCGCCTGCCATCACCTCCTCCTCCGCCTGCTGGCGGGCAGGAAAGATTAGAGGAATTGAAAAACCAATCGAGTCTTTTTCCATTTGCTTTCCCTCGTGATTCTGAGCCAAAGGAAAAAATAACAGAGGAGATAGAGCGACTTTATCAGGAAGGGATTTTTTCAGAAAAGATTTACCAAATTGAGAAAAAATTAGTTCCGATAGTTAAAAAAATGGAAGAAAACGGAATAAAAGTAGATTTAAGAGCTTTAAAAGAACTTTCAAAAAATTTAGATATTCGCATCAAAAATCTGACATCTGAAATTCACAAACTCGCTTCTCTTGAATTTAATCTTAATTCTCCTCGACAGGTTTCAGAAGTTCTTTTTGAAAAACTTAAAATTTCTGTTAAAGGAATCAAAAAGACGCCAAAAGGAGTTCTTTCAACGAGTTCTCAACAACTCCAGAAATTGAAAAGAATTCATCCGATTATAGATTTAATTTTAAAATACCGCGAGCTTTTTAAATTGAAATCGGGTTTTGTTGATACTCTACCTTGCATGGTTAGTCCGAAAGACGGGAGGATTCACTCTCAATTTCATCAGTTAGGAACTACTACTGGGCGTATTTCTTGTCTTCCCGCCGGCACTTTAGTTAACACCAAGCAAGGACTTGTGGGTATTGAATGCGTAAGAGTCAAAGAGTTCATCCGGACATCTTGTGGGCTACGGAAAGTTTTAGATTGGCAAGCGACTGGTAAGAAGCCAGTTGTTGTTTTGGCGTTCTCTAACGGTATAACTCTGCGGTGTAGTCCAGATCATCGCCTGCGAAGTAAAAACGAATGGGTGAGGGCAATTGATATAAAAGTAGGCATGCCAGCATATATGAGTTTTACAGATGGCATTTTTGGGGATCAAGTTGCTCTTAATTTGAATTACACAGCTAAATATCGTACCAAAAAAACGCCCATATTGCCTAAAAGATGGACTGAAGATCTGGCCGAATTGATTGGGTACATACTCGCAGATGGGCATATTAGCAAAAGTAACTATAATGGGAAACCGAGTAGGGTTGTTCTTGCATTTGGATGGGACGATGAGTATCCTATCTCCCATTTCAAATGGATTATCGAACGCGTTTTTGGGAAATCTGGTGTTAGGCGGATAACAAAGACCTGCCTAACTCTCGAAGTTTCGGGGGTTGATATTGGGGGGTGCGTGGAACAGCTCGGTGCCGGGGGACTCTCCGGGAATATTCGAGTGCCCCCGAGTCTTTTTTGTGCCTCTGAGGATATTGTTGCCGCCTTTCTACGTGGATATTTTGAGGGCGATGGTTATGTCGGAGATGATCAAATAAGTGTTCGATCAGTTAGTTTAAGTATGCTTAAAGATGTTCAGCAATTGTTAACCCTGTTTGGCATTCCTTCTTCTATCTCAAAGGGTTCGGCTGATCCCCAGGGTTATGCCCGGCGATACACATTAAGAATTGTTGGTGATAGATCTAAACAGAGTTTTTATTATCGTATTGGCTTTCTTTCGGCACGAAAACAAGAGGCCTGCAAAAAATCTGTAATGGCCAGTAATAAAAAAAGTCCAGCCGAATTACTTACTCTTCCCGATAACTTAAATCTCGAAAGCATAAAACCACAATTATACTCTGTCCATCGGGACATTAAACAGAGGGTACCGCAAGCCCTCAGTGTTTTCATGCATAAATTTGTCGCAGGTTGTCAGACAATTACACTTCAACGAGCGGAATGGATTATTAATTCATTGTTAAACAAAGAGTTGAGGCAAAGAATTTCTTTTCTAGACGAGGCTGTTAAGGGCCAGTATTACGAGGTGACGGTTACCAAGATTTCTCATGAACCCGCTGTCCCAATGTATGATATTTCTGTTGAGGAGGTTGAACAATATATAGCACAAGGCATTATTGTTCACAATTCTTCAGAACCTAATTTACAAAACATTCCTATAAAAGGAAAGTTAGCCAAAGAAATCAGAAAATGTTTCCGAGCTGAACCTGGCTACAAATTTCTCTCTGTTGATTATTCTCAAATGGAATTAAGGATTGCTGCTGTTTTAATAGAAGATAAAAAGATAATAAAATTTTTTGAAGAGGGAAAAGACATCCATAAACTTACAGCCAGTGAAATTTTCAAAATCCCGGAAGATAAAGTTACCGAAGAAGAAAGAAAAATTGCCAAAACTTTAAATTTCGGAATGCTTTATGGAATGGGTGCTCGGGGATTTTCTGAAAGAACGAATCTTTCTTTGGAAGAATCCCGAAAATTTATTGATAAATATTTTGAAAATTTTCCAACCTTCGTCAAATACAGGGAAAATTTGATTAAAAAAGTTAAAGAAGAAAAATTCGTTGAAACTTTCTTTGGCAGGAAAAGATTTTTGCCGGAAAT
>Ga0210018_1001538_pt1 | contig 11972 bp, 17 predicted proteins | sample CryGeyCG2014_010_2_FD_183967 | JGI IMG/M metagenome (GOLD analysis project Ga0210018, IMG submission 183967) | Groundwater microbial communities from aquifer - Crystal Geyser CG09_land_8/20/14_0.10 (SPAdes) (version 2) | ecosystem: Environmental > Aquatic > Deep subsurface > Groundwater | place... | reverse complement strand
CAAGCTTCGCTACGCTCGCTTTTGCTGGGTTTCATTGAAAGCTATGGCCACCACGCAAATTCTATATTAAGTTGTTCTATCTAGTTATCGTTGCCCTCCTTCGCCTTCCAATTCCTAAGATACTCTATCAATAAAACTTTAAGCATTGCCTGTAGTTACTACTTTATCTGATAGAGCTTCGGCGGGTTAATTCAACCATCAGCTCAAGCTTCGCTACGCTCGCTTTTGCTGGGTTTCATTGAAAGCTATGGCCACCACGCAAATTCTATATTAAGTTGTTCTATCTAGTTATCGTTGGACCCTCCGCTGCTATCTCTCCATCATTCTGGCCTGCCCGTTTACCCGTTTACCCGCCTCCGGAGGGCCTCTGGAGGGCCTTTGGCGGGACGAAGGGTCTCATCAGGAAATCGAAGAGGGGATTCTTCAGTCGCTATCCGCTCCTTCAGAATGACGAAGAAACCACTCTCGTGATTAGACATCGCAGTTTAAAAGTATGTAGTTTGTCATTCCGAATTCATTTCGGAATCTTACTGGGTATTATATCCTGAAACAAGTTCAGGATGACAAAATTCCATAGGTTTAAATGTCGTTCTCTAATCCTCTTCGGAATCTGCTCATAGGGGAGATTCTTCATCCGCCTTTGGCGGATTCAGAATGACAAGGGAATAGAGCTCTTCTCCTTCGCCTTGTCCAGGGTCGGAATAACGACATCTCTCAAGATATTCATTTCTTAAAGTACTTGTTACTTCCATAGTACCTTACTTCTCTTCTGGAGCTTTGAAGGATTGACCTACCTGCTATTTCTGCGCGAGCGCCTTGATTATACCACCAAAAACCAAGTTTGAGCCAAACAAAAGCTTTCATTTGTTCTGCCGACAGCCTACTATTAAACCAACTTTCCTAATATGCCCAAACCAGCCGCGAGGAACCTTGCCGCCGTTCTGATAGCGCTTTTGACAGTGGCTGCCTTTTTGCTAATAATAAATCCAAAAAAAATCTTTGAGGCTTATCGTGCTAAAAAATCCAACGACTCCGCCCCTCGTCCATCCACTTTTAAACAGCTGGTGGAAGAGCAAAAAAGTACACCTGCGGCAACACCCTCGCCAACACCCATTCCCCTCACATTTGAGCAGATGAATGACAAGTACGGCCCGTGCGTAAAATCTAGCGTATTAATGTACCATCATATTCAAAAAGAACTCACCGAACCGGAATATTTAACTGTCACGACGAATGTTTTTCGCCAGCAGATGGATTACTTAAAAAAACAGGGGCGCGTTGTAATCAGTTTAGGTGAACTAGCAGATTTTTTTAAAACCGGGGGAAATACACCATCAAAATCAGCGGCGCTTACTTTTGACGACGGATATTTTGATTTTTTCACCGAAGCGTTTCCGATACTAAAAGAGTTAGGCTTAAAAGCCACTGTTTTTGTAATTACCGACGAAGTAAATCAACCGGGATACCTAACTTGGGATGTAATAAAAGAAATGAACCGATCCGGATTAATCAATTTTGCCAACCACACCCGCGATCATCAAAATGTGGGCGGAGATTATTCCGCTGTAGAACAGCAAATCGTTATAGCAGATATTGCCCTAAAGCAAGCGAATACTAATGTTCCAAAAATATTTTCTTATCCATACGGAATAACCAGCCAAAACGCGATAAAGGTATTAGAAAACCTTAATTACGATTTAGCCTTTACTACCCAATCAGGTAACATTCTTTGCCAAGGACAGCGGTTAGCGTTGCCAAGAATAAGAATTGGAAATTCGTCCTTGAGCTATTATGAGCTGTGAATTAGTAATCCCAACCGTTCGGATGGCTCTTATACCAAGCGAGTAAAGAAGAAACGCTATCCCCCAACGAGCGGCGAGGTTTCCAGCCAAGCAATCGGTCCGCCTTGGAAATATTGGCGTAGACTTGAGCGTATTCTCCCTGCCGCGCTTCCCCACGACCAATATTAAAATCAACACCGGTTAACCTTTTAACCTCATCAACCACTTCTAATACTGAATTGCCCTGACCGGTACCTAAATTAAACACCTCGCTGCTCCCTCCATCAAACAAGTAATCTAACGCCAACAAGTGCGCCTCTACCAAATCACACACATTAATGTAATCACGAATCGGCGTAGTGTCCGGAGTGTCTACTTTGGGGCAAGTTAAAGAAAACTGCTCCAGCCCCAGCGCTCCGCGCACCGCGTTTTGTACCAAAAGCTGGGAGGGCTTTTTGCTATCCCCAATGGAACCGTCCTCCCAAGCGCCAGCAACATTAAAATACCTAAACACGGTGTATTTTAAACCATTCAACTGACCTAACCAGCGCAGCGCTTTTTCCACCAGCAGTTTTGACTCGCCATAAGGATTAGTGGGATTAGCAGGATGAAGCTCATCCATCGGCAAATACTGGCTTTCGCCATATACGGCGCAGGTGGAAGAAAAAACCAAATTATTCACCTTATTCGCTAACATGGCCTTAACTAGATTTAAACTGCCGCTAAAATTGTTTTCAAAGTAAGTGACTGGTTGAGCCATTGACTCGTTAACCAAGCACAATGCCGCGAAATGAAGCGCCCCAGCCGGCCTTTCTTTGGAAATAATTTGATCAACGGCCGCCGCTTCCCTTAAGTCAATCTGATAAAATGTTAGGCGGTCTTTTCCGTAACGGCCTTGCAAAAACTCAATCGCTTGTTTATAACCGCGGTGGAGGTTGTCAAGCACTATCACTTGATTGCCCTTCTCCAAAAGAGTTTTGACCGCATGTGAACCAATATAGCCAGCGCCGCCGGTAACTAAAATCTTCATAATATTGCTAATAAATGTACCTCGTTACAATCTATGGTAATATAATACATCAAAGAACTAGAAAATTATGGAGCAAACAACCGCAAAACAATGCTGCCCGCCATTTGACCCAGCTCCGTGGGAAGATAGGGAACTGGTTTGGGAAAATAAACTATTTGTCCAAGACCGAGTAATATGCTTTTTTAACATTCCCCTAAACTTTGGCAAAATAATCACCAAGAATATGTTGTTGATGGATCAGAAGGGCGCTTTTGATAACGAATACTTATGTTTGTTTGAACACAACGGGCCCTTCGCAGGAACCTTGCATATTGCCGCCGGTAAAGAGGCAGAGGGGTTAAAGTACGCTCATTTGTCGGGAACCTACTTTTCCAAAGTTTTTGAAGGCCCCTATTCAAAAATAGGACAATGGGTAAAACAAATGGAAAAGGAGGTAAAGACCCCACCCAATACCGTTGGAAAAATGCTATTTTACTACCCAACCTGTCCTTCTTGTGCTAAAAAGTATGGCAAAAACTATGTGGTGATTTTGAAAAAGATAAAATAATGCTATACTGATTCTTGATAAAATGTGAAACTACCAATCCCCTTTACAATCTTCATTCTTATATATATAATAGTGTCAGCGCAAAGGCGCTTTTCGCTTGTTTTAGATTCCAACTGGTCTCATTGTTCGTCTCCGGAAGGCTCTAAAAATGAAGCGTATCGTTTAAGTAGGAGGTGATAAGCAATGAGTACCAAACTTTATGTTGGAAATCTATCTTTTAGTCTGACCGATGAAAAGCTAGCCGAAATTTTCGCGCAAGCCGGTAATGTAGTTTCAGCCGAAATTTTAATGGACCGCCAAACCGGTCGTTCAAAAGGCTTTGCATTCGTAGAAATGGAAACCGAGGAGGATGCCAAGAACGCAATTCAAATGTTCAATGGCAAAGATATTGAAGGCCGCCCCGCGGTAGTTGATATCGCCAGACCAAAAAGAGATGACCGAGATCGTTAAAAAAGCTAGAGGGGGTTTCCCCTCTGCTTCTTGGGCGTTAGAATTAGCGCTCAAGAAGCAGAGAAGAAGCGCTTACCATCTTTCTTCGGTAAAATCCAAGTTTCCCACTCCATATTGGGCGCTGTAAACAAGATGCCCGATTTTGTCTATTGAAAGACCGGCCAGTCTTGAACCCGGTAACTTTTGGAGTATTCTAAAACCAAAACTATCCAGGGAGACTGGATCTTCCCCCGCCATTAAATATCCCAAATGGGCGACCTTTCCGCCATGGCGGAGTTCTTGACAGCCAAGTAAAGTTTCCACGCCATCCATAATTACCAAATCGGGCTTAGCGGACACATTAATTTCGGCAATGCCGCGGGATAAAATATCTTTACCCAAACGCGACAAACCGTGAAGAGCCAAACGCTCACGCCGCGGCAAGTAACCAAACTGGTTTTTGAGCGCGCCGGTAAGTCCACAGCAACTGTGCTCTTTTAACACCGGCAGGCTGATTACCAAATCCTTTTCCAAAGGCAAGCTAAACAACCGCAGAGGAAAGTGGCGGGGAGAAATTATCTTTCTTGATTTTGTACTGTACAGATTAACCAAATCCACTCCGTAATAGTCACAAACTTTTTTAATCGGGTGGTTTTGAATAATTTTATAAGAACTACCCGCGTCAGTTGCTGGACCGTCGGCCACTACAATATCCCGCTTGCCCAAGCCCAGCAAATTTTGTATCACTGCTTGCACCATTTGAGGATGGGTAGTGGTAGGATAAGGATCACCGGATACTAGATTAGGCTTAATCAAGAAGCTATCGCAAGATTTGATCTTATCCAAAAAAGTATTGATCACTTTAGCTGCAAATTCCCGACGATCTAGGTTTTGACTATAATAAACAATAGACACAACTTGATTATATGGCTGAACGCTCTAAATATGAGTCACCAAAATTTTAAAAGAGAAATAAACTGGATCATTCAAGACAAATATAACGGACGAGACAATGATCCTAACCTTGCCAAAGATATAAACAGGCTTAAGATTGGCGAACCGGTAGATTACATTATTGGCTGGAAACCATTTTTGAATTGCCGTATTGATCTCTCCTTTCGCCCATTAATACCCCGCCCAGAAACGGAATACTGGACACAAACGGCGCTGGAAGAACTGCGAAAACGCGATATGACAGATACAAAAATTCTGGATCTTTTCGCCGGCTCCGGTTGCCTGGGCGTGGCGATTTTAGCCAATACCAAAAATGCAACCGTTGAATTCGGAGAGATTGACAAAAGAACAACCGATCAGATAGAACTAAATCTAAAACTCAACAACATTCCTCCTCAACGATACGCGATTGCAATAACCGATATTTTTAAACAAATCAAAAATTCCTACGACTTTATTCTGGCTAATCCCCCTTATATTAACCCAAACCGGCTTGGGAAAGTCAAAAAATCTGTCCTTGATTATGAGCCGCCAAAAGCTCTTTTTGGAGGAAGTAATGGCCTAGAAATTATTAGTAGATTTTTACGGCAAGCCAAAGGCTATCTTAAAGAAGGGGGTAAAATATATTTAGAGTTCGGAAACGGACAAAAAAGAGAAGTGGAAAGAGTAGCCAGAGACTGCGGTTACTCAAAAGTCACCACAAATAAAGATCAGTTTGGCAACTGGCGTTGGGCAACAATAGAGTAAGAACTTGTCTAATCAAAACAAAGCAGTTATGATGAGAAGAACCCATAACCAGACTAGGCAGAAAAAGGAGAAGTATCATGGAAAAATCGCTGTTTCAGGTAACTGAAATAATTCCAGTGTGGAACAATTATCCCATCCCCATAGGGACTATTCTTAGACTGCTCAAAGAGAACCCAAAAACCGAACCTCGGGATGACCACTGGCAAAAGTTCTATTATCTTGAAGTGGCTGAACCGGCGACCGGCGGGGAGTATCCCGTTATTGGAACCGATGTTCGCATTGCCGGCAGTGTTTTTGAAAAAAACTTGCGCCAATTGTGATGAGCGGACTTTGACTATTATGCGGAATTTCGACACAGACTGTGTCGAAATTCCGCTCATTTTCTTTTTGCTACAATAATTTTATGACAAAAATTATTACTACCCTTCATGATCCAAGCAATGTGTTCTCGCCGCTAATCGAGCAAGTTAAGGAGCTGTTTATGGAGCTAGCGCCAAATCTAGTAATCGCGTGCACGGAAACAACCAATACCAATATTATCAACTACATTAGCAGCTACGGAGCGCTTACAATGGAAGGCGGCCTATGGGGCCAAAGCCGAAGGAAGGCTTTAGCCTACACGCTAGATCAAACACAAGCTCAAAACTTCTTTGTTTGCGACTTTGACAAAATCATTCACTGGCTTAAAGTCGCCCCAGAAGAGCTAAGTAATCTTCTTAAAGAAGGTGTGAGTGTGGGAGAGTTTAGAATACTAGGCCGAGATGCCAAAACTTTTGCCACCTACCCTAATTCGTGGCTGGCGACCGAGTCAAAAATAAACAAAATGGTTTCGCGGTTAATTAAATTGGATGTAGATATCCTTGCCGCCACCTTCTTATTTGACTGGGATATTGCTCAAAGTATTGTCTCTCAAAGCCAGGAAGAAAGCTGGGGTGCTTGCGTGGAATGGCCGCTAATCGCTTTTTCCACAGGGAAAAAGATGAGCTGCAAAAACGCTCAAGGACTAACTTTTGAAGATCCTGATCGTTGCCAGGAAGATATCCAAAGAGCCGGAGGGTATGAAAATTGGCTAGAAAATAGATTTGATAATCCCACCGAGTGGGCCAAAAGATTCGGCGCTTCGCTGGAGCAAACCAAAGTGGTGGAAAGATTTTGGAACGAATAATCCCATTCCCTTATCATTTTGACCCCGAATAGTTTACTCATCATTCTGATCTACCAACCGGCGGAGATGAATCCCCTTCGGATGAGATCCTTCGTCCGCAGAAGGCGGGTTCGGGATGATAGGTTTCACCTCGGAATGACCTTGAAAACTGGTTTTCGATAGGAATGCGCTACTCTATTTACATTGAATACTCAAATCTGATACCCTACAAACATATGGCACAAGTAATTAAAAGGAACGGCTCCATGGAGGCGTTCGACAAATCCAAGATTTCCATGGGTTTAACCCATGCCGGTTTGCTGGTTAGCGATGCCAACAACATCGCCGACCAAGTTGAGCAGTGGTTACCGGAAGTGTTAGAGGACGACAAGGTTGACTCCTTTGTTATCCGTGACCGCCTTGTTGAACTACTGGAGGAAATGGACCCACAAGCGGCCCAGCGTTTTTTGGAGTACAAAAAGCAAAACCCCAGTTAATAATTTTTAGGAGACAGGGAACAGAAAGCCACAGTGTAGAGAACGACATTTAAACCTATGGAATTTTGTCATCCTGAACTTGTTTCAGGATCTAATACCCAGTAAGATTCCGAAATGAATTCGGAATAACAAACTACATACTTTTAAACTGCGATGTCTATGTATTGCTGTGGCTTTTTGGTCCTCTCCTCAATCCTTTCATTAACTTCGCCCTCATTGGTTTGGCATACGGATTACCAAATCTGCTAAAATTAACAAATATGACAGAAGTGTTGCTCGCTGCTTTGCCCATTATCATTATAGTATCGGTGCTATTCGTATACTTTCAGAGGCAGTTTAAACGTCTCCAGCAACAGCAAAAAGACCAGCAAGAGCCGGTAATTAAGATGGTGACCGACTGGAACCAGCAGACTTTTAGCCAGCTCACCCAACTACGCCAAGAAATGCAAAACCGTTTGGACCAGAGCGCCAAAGCGCTCAATGAACAAACCGGCGTTATTAACCAGCAGATGTTAGTAAGTAATAAAACAATCAGCGAGCGGTTGGACAAAGCATCAGAAGTAATTGGCGGAGTGCAAAAACACCTAGGACAGTTAAGCGAGGTTTCCGGCTACATTAAAGACCTGCACGATACTCTGCAAGCGCCAAAATTGCGGGGGAATATTGGCGAACAAATTCTCACCGACTTAATCAAACAGCACATCCCCCAAGAAAAGTTTATCCTCCAGCATAGTTTTAAAGATGGATTGACGGTGGATGCCGCCATTCAAACCGCGGAAGGGATAATTCCCGTTGATTCCAAGTTTCCCATGGAAGCCTTTCGCCGTTACCAGCAATCTCAAAACGAGCAAGACCGACTAGCCGCCGGCAAGGAATTTGCCAATGCCGTGCGTAAACACATCCGAGACATCACCGGCAAGTATATAAAGCCAGACGAGGGCACGGTTGATTTTGCCGTTATGTATATTCCCTCCGAACCAATCGCTTACGAAATTCTCGTCAATTTTCCAGAACTGGTGGAATACGCGCAAGAGAGCCGAATTACTATTACCTCTCCCAATCAATTTAACGCTTTTTTACGAGTAGTTTTGATTGGCATGGAAAAACAACAGGTAGGGCAGCAGATTAAAGTAGTGCTTCAAACTCTAAAAACAATTCAGCAGGAGGCCGGCAAGTTCGAAGAAACTTTGCTTCTTACAAACAAGCACCTTACTAACGCCAAACGCTCCAGCGATGACGCCCTAACTGGATTCACCAGGCTTAGAGGAAAAATTGATAACTACCAAGTGGAACAGCCAAAACAGGCAACTCTCTTAGATTAGTTAAGGCTCTAGACTAGCAAACTAAATATCAGCGATTAACTTTAATAACCTATACTCTAGATCTTTAGAATCTTTTCCCCAACGCCACTCACATTCTTTAAGATGAAGTCTGAAGTTAACTTTAACGCCATTGAACTTGGCCAATCTTCTTTTAGTAAAAGACCAGAATGATTCAATACCGTTAATGTGAACTCCATTACCTTTGGAGAACTCACTATCTCCATGATTGACTCTAAAGTGTTTATCGTAACCAACATCAACTAAACCATCGTAACCTCTCCAGCCGTCAGTGTAAAGGATGCTTTGAACATCAATCTTGCCTAAGATGATTGCCTGCATTGTTCTCTTCTTGCAGTTAGGGATAATCTCGGTATAAACATGACCATTTCTCTTGAATACACCAAAGACTGGTTGCTTGCGTGTTCCTCTTCCTCTCTTTAGCTTACCTTTAAATCCTCTGACTCGATTAGCTCCAAAATAGCTCTCATCTAATTCAATATGACCAACCAAGCTCTCAAACTCGGCTATCTGGTATTTGTATATCTCCTTCCTAAAGATGTTAAAATATCTATTAATGATATTCCTGTTTATCTCTAGTAATCTGCTAGTTTGAGTAGCTGATAAATCATTGCAGAAATATCTTGCAACCTTCTTAATTTTGTATTTGCTTAATTTAGCGTATTTAAGCATTATTTAGACTAGCTTGTTTAATTGTGCTAGTCTAGAGCCTAGTTAATTATGATACTAGAAGAACAATATACTCACGAAGGGGAGAATCTAGAACTTCTTAATTATGCTATTGAACAAAATAGAGAAAGAGTTAACAGATTTCTGCGCAAATACACTACTCTAGTAGAATTACCAACCGACAATCCTACTGATAAGATAACACAGGCTGTTTATCTTGGTCTTAAAAAAGAAACCCCTCAAAAAAAATTCTTCTATGTATTCCCTCTTAAAGAAGGTTGGCCAGAGTTGCGAAGCAAAAATTTTGAGTAAATTCAGAGCCCCGTTATTGTCCATCCATAAATCCATACATATCAATCAATTTTGCTTTTGGATAAATTACGTCTGTTTCTTGGGATGTTAAAAAATCAAAAGTGTGTATTTTGAATGAGTCAAATGTTTTTTTGTTCTCCTCATAGAACTCTTTAATTTTTAGAAGGGATTTTTTATTAAGAGAGTGCAATTTTAGGCTTTTTCTGAAATATTGGTCGTATGCGGGAATATTGGCGAAAACACCCAGCATGATTTTTGTTACTAAAGTATCACTGGGTTTATTTTCTTTTCCAAGAACCTCTATAATCTGCTGTTTGCAATTTAATAATAATCTGATGTTATCCTCGTCATACTTATCAACATCAATTTCCCACAATTTTGGATTCATTTTTGAAATTGCAACAATGAGGTTTTTATAATTCTTAACGCTTTTTTCAAGAAGAAAAGACGAGCCCCTCATCATTCCCCAACTCGCTAAATAAAAACCTAATTGCAAACAGCTCATTTGAAGATTTTTTTCATCTGCCGATTCATTAAGTTTATTTCTTCTATAAAATGAGTAAAAATAATTGTAACAAAAATCAAAAGAAGCATATCTCTCATCAGATTTTCTTCCTTTGTTTTTGCCATTCCCTTCTAAAAATTGATTGATAGATTTTTTAACATCCATAATTTATCCTTAATTTTACAAGCAATATAAATGTATTGGTAAGGGCTCTGAATTTATTGAATATAACGTTTCGGTATATGGGAAGTTTGCATGGATTTTCCCTTTTTACCGCCGAAATCGTTTGTAAATATCATGCGGCCCAATATTAAGCAAGTCAACAGTGTCATGCCCAGAAAACTCAAAAAGAACACGGTATCCGTCTTTGAGCCGAAACGCGAGACATTCTTGAAGCTTGCCTTTAAGTTTGTGTGTTTTTAAAGAAGGATGATCCGGGGTTTTGATAAAAATACTAATTTTCTTGTCAAAGTCGCCTTGGATATGCAAAGGAACTCTCTTGTAGCTTCGCTTGAAACGCGGTGAGATATTGACATTCATAGGCTTATGAATGCAACTCGGTAATTAAGTCCTCAGCTGATGTAAAGGTTTTATAATCACCAAGTGCGTAATCGAGCCGCGCTTCGTTAATGATCTCGTCGAGCGTTTCGGCTGTATTAACCCTTTCGATGTCATCTGTAGATATTTCTATTACGATCTTTTTATCGCGAGGGTATTGAGAAAGAAAACGAAAAGCAGACAAGGGTATTTTTACCATTGCTTCAGTTGTTCTTTTTTGAGTTTTCACTGGGTTTAGATTAGCCATATTTCTTTGAACTTAATTCTGTAATCCATTTAATCTTATCATAATTGTTCAGAAAAATCCATGCAAATTTGGGTGAATCCTGAGCTTGCCGAAGGATAACCCCATATACCGTGTTATGTGATGTTTCGTTTTTTTAACTTAATTACAGTTTCACTGCCTTGAAAATTTGTATATCGTTTTTCAAAGGATTGTTATCCAGGGGTTTATCAGGCGGCCATTGGTTGCAAGTATACCCCGCTACAACCTCAAAACCACTATTTTCAAGAAGGCTGACTACTTCCTCAATTGAATATTCCCTAACATGTATCATAAAGTCGGTTGGATCCTCGCCGTCTGGTACATCATTTTTATACTCTTCAACAATATTGTGACCGGTTTCTAACTTTTCTATATTCTCCTGCCTACAAATATTTGGGGTTGTTAAAACTAATAACCCTCCGTGCCTAAGCATGTTTTTCAATGTTCGCATAACATAGGCAGGAGCCAGCTTAAGGTGTTCTAAAACTTCGCTAAAAATAATAAAATCCTGAGAGTTGGGGGAGACTGGAATTGGTTCAGAAAACTTCCATGGGATGACTTTAATTCCGAAGCTCTCTGCAACTGTGCAATTTGCCTCTATGTTCAAAGGATGCTCTACACCCGTAACCTTGACACCAAATTTTTGATTTAAAATAATCCCTGGATATCCATAACCAATTCCAACATCAAGACCAGACTCGCCTTTCATATCAGAAAGAAGTTTTATAACAGCGTTTGTCCTTGGCCTTATTTTCTCTAGATAGTCTCTTCTATATTTAACCTCTTTTTGTAGGGCCCTTTTTCGACCCCCTCTGTTTTGAAATTCAGGTTCAAGACCATGCTTTTCTCCACGATAATCAGCTTTTAAGCTAACATTCTTTTCTGTAATATTTAATTTCATCCAGTCCAAATAGCCATCGATTTTATGATCATTTCGAAAACCACGCATTTTGTTAAGTTTAAAGCTTAGCTTCATCAAATTGTGTTTAATTAAAAAAACGAAATTTCATATAATGGGCGGCGGTTACGCGAAGTCCCGAGAAAATTATATCATAATTTTTCGAGGGATTTCTGGCATAACCGACAGTTGTGCGAAGCTTCGCTGAGCACAAATGGAGGCGAAGCCGCCGCCCATTATGCAAAATTACCTTAAGAAATCTATAAATAGAGCGAAGCGAAATTTTGCACAACGTT
>Ga0210018_1001532_pt1 | contig 11982 bp, 15 predicted proteins | sample CryGeyCG2014_010_2_FD_183967 | JGI IMG/M metagenome (GOLD analysis project Ga0210018, IMG submission 183967) | Groundwater microbial communities from aquifer - Crystal Geyser CG09_land_8/20/14_0.10 (SPAdes) (version 2) | ecosystem: Environmental > Aquatic > Deep subsurface > Groundwater | place... | reverse complement strand
GCAGCATTTGATAAATGTCCGTTGCAGTATAAGTTTGCCTTTATTTTGAAAGTTCCCGTAAAAGGCAAGGCGGTTTTTTCTTTCGGGAAAACAATGCACAATACCTTATACGCTTTTTTAAAACAGGCGAACGAGGTCAATAAACGGAATCAGGAAAACTTATTCGGCTTGAAAATCGCAGAGTCAGAAACAAAAAAAGAGGGCAATTTAAGTTTTGAATCGCTTTTGGAGACATACGAGAAGAATTGGCTCGGGGAATGGTATGAAAATAAAAAACAGAAAGAAGAGTATTATAAATTGGGGAAAAAGATAATCAAAGATTTTTACGCCGAATTTTCAAAAAACCCGCCAAAAATTTTAAAGATCCAAGATGAGATTGCCTTGGAAATGCCGTTTAATCTGAAAATAGGGGAGTATACTTTATACGGCGTGATAGACCGCATTGACGAGACAGGAGAAGGGGGAGCTACGATTATTGATTACAAGACGGGAAAATCTAAAGAGAAATTAAAGGCAGACGACAAAGAGCAATTATTGATTTATCAGATTGCGGCGGAAGAGATATTTAAGATAAAGCCAAAAGAATTAATTTATTATTATCTAAATGAGGGCAAGTCAGCGTCTTTTTTGGGAAGCGAGAAAGAAATAACGCAATTAAAAGAAAAAATACTGGCAGAAATAGAGGAAATAAAAACCAGCGATTTTAAGGCGACGCCCGGTTGGCAGTGTAGCTTTTGTGATTTCAAAGACATCTGCGACTTTGCCGAGAGGTAACGGAAGATGAAGCCTTGCTTCATCTTCACCTTCGCTTTCCCGAGCGACAGCGAAGGGAGAAGAAGAAAGTTTACTTTCTCCGCCTTTATTACATAAAAGCTCGGTATATAATAAAAATTATGGAATTTACTGTTAATAAAATTTTTTCGGTTTCGGAGTTTATAACGCTTCTGAATATAGGACTTAATAAGTCCCAAGTTAAAATGATTGGAGAAGTAAGCGAGGCAAAGGTCAATTCGTCCGGACATGTTTATTTTGTGTTAAAAGATAAAAAAGATGGAAGCGTAATGAATTGTGCAATCTGGAAACACAGATATGCGATATATGGAATCAAGTTGAAAGAGGGAATGGAGATTATTGTTTTTGGCCGCCCCAATATACATAAAACTTATGGATTTTCTTTTATAGCCGAAACGGTTGAGTTGGCCGGGGAGGGAGCTTTAAAAAAAGAATACGAAAGATTGAAAAAGAAATTAACTCAAGAAGGGCTTTTTGCTGAGGAAAGAAAAAGACTGATTCCAAAATATTGCCGCAAGGTGGGTCTGATTACCTCAAAACAGGGCGCGGCTCTGGGGGATTTTTTAAACAATTTGGGAAAATACGGATTTCAGATAAAAATGATTGATTCACGCGTTGAGGGGCAGGAAGCAGTTACCGAACTTTTGCGCTCAATAAAGACATTCAAAAATCAGGATATAGATGTTTTAGCCATAATCCGCGGGGGAGGATCGGCTGAATCTTTGGAAGTATTCAATAATGAATTGCTGGTTAGGGAGGTGGCCAGTTTCCCTGTTCCAGTAATCGCGGGTATCGGACACGACAAAGACGAGCCGTTGGTTGCCTTGGCGGCCGACGCTTCGGAATCCACTCCTACTGCCGTTGCCAACCTGCTTAATGAATCATGGGAAGAAGCCCTCCTGCGTTTGGAGAGATATGAGAAGGGAATTTTGGGATACTTTGAGGGAATTTTTGAAAAATATAGAAGCGCAGAGCGCTCGTTAATGATTTCTTTCGGGAATTTTCAAAATGCTTTATTAAATGTTAAAATTAATTTAAGAAATTCGGTTAATAAATCTTTTTCCGGATTTAAGTCATTATTGTTAAAGGTTAATCAGCAATTAGAACACGCTGAAAAAGCAGTTAATCTTAATAACCCGGAACGGCAATTAGCGCTCGGTTATAGTATCGCCAGATTTAATGGCAGAATCATTAGAACCGTGAAAAACACCAGAATAGGGGATAATATAGACATTCAAGTATTTGACGGAAAAATTAACTCGGAGGTAAAAAATATATGCCCAAAGAAAAACCAGACGCCAAAAATTTAAACGACAGCCTTAAGCGTCTCGCCGAAATTACCGAATGGTTTGATAACCGGGAAGAAATTGACGTTGAGGAGGGATTAAAAAAGGTAAAAGAAGCGGTAGAACTTATTAAAACCAGCAAAGAACGGTTGAAATCCATTGAAAATGAGTTTGAGGAAATTAAAAAAGGAATAGATGGCGAAGAAGATAAATCTTCTTCTTCCCCCACCGAGCTTTTGTGAAGCAAAAGCGAAGGTAAAGAAGAGAACGAAGTTCTCTTCGCTTTCGCTGCGGCTCGGGGTATTGAGGAGGAGAAGAAAGAAGCCACCTAGTGTTGACGCCCCGGCTTATTTAAGGGTAAAATGCAGTATAGGTGTAGAATCCCGTGAATAACGGGATTCTTAACAATAAACAGATAATTTTTTATGCAGAATGGCACCGAAGTTGCAGCAAACAATAATCAAAAACCCAAAATAGCCATCTTTCATTACTCCGGACCGCCGAATACCTCGGGCGTTGATATTGTTGTCCGTGACCAAGCACGATTATTTCGACTTCACGGTTATAAGGTGGAAATTGTAGCGGGACTCGCAAAACAGTTCCGCAAAGACATTCCTGTACACATAATCCAAAGAATAAGCCCCATACATCCGCTCGTACTTTCAACGCTTAAAGAGTTGGAAGAAGGAAGAGTTTCTTCCAATTTTAAAAAATTGGAGAGAAGTCTCTTTTACTCAATCAAAAAATATCTAATCCGAAACAATATTCAAGTTTGCATTTTGCATAATCTCTTCACGCGTTCCTATAACCTTGCTCTTACTTCGGCGCTAGACCGCCTTATTAAGGATTCGCCCCACATTCGATTTATTGCCTGGGTGCATGATGTTGTATTTTACAACGAGCCGGATACGGCCCTGAAACGCGAGCTAGGCAATCAATATCCTTGGAATCTACTAGTGAAGCCAGTATCCAAACTTACTTATGTATGCGTATCTAAATTTCTGAAGCATAACATTCTAACAGCATTCAATGGTTCGAAACCCACGAAAATTACCGTAATTTCCGATAGCCACGATATTCAAAAATTTCTAGGACTTAACCCCATGATGAGATCATTGTATGAAGACATCCATGGCCTTGAATGCGATTTGATCGCTTGCCTTCCGGTACGCGCTATCCCAAGAAAAAATTTAGAGCTTGCGCTTCGGATTGCACGTGCTATCCTAAACAAAGGGCTAAAATTTAAACTGCTGCTCACCGCCAATATCGACTATAAGCGCGAAAAAAACCTTAACTATTATAACCATCTTAAAGATCTCGTCCAAAAGCTTAAACTCAAAAACCACGTTTTCTTTTTAGAAGAGTATTTTAAACGTTTCGCAACCGATAAAAAACCTGTACCTACGATTCCCATCCCAGAACTTTTCCTTATTTCAGACTTTCTTCTTTTTACAAGCCGCGTAGAAGGTTTCGGTTTACCCCTTATAGAGGCGGGCCTTATGCGTTGCCCCATCTTCGCCGCAGACATCCCACCGTTGCGTGAAATTGGCAGCACTAATATTAATTATTTCACGCGTGATGCAAATGCGGAGCAGATTGCGGACTATATCCTTGAAAGTCTTAAAAAGATGCCTCAGGCCTATTTCTACCGAAAAGTCATAAAAAAATTCTCCCTCCATACGATATTCAAAAGGCGAATTCTACCCCTTATTGAAAACAAAGAATCTTCTATGGATTAAATATAAGCATAACTATAAATTTTATTATGCGCCAATCGCAACATTCCACCTATCGATTTTTTATTGCCGCAATGGGCCCGGGAGAAATTGGCCAAGGGATGGCATTCGCGCGATACGCGCTCAGTCGCGGCAACCTTGTTACCTTATCGGTGCCCCATGCCGGGTACCTTCCATTAATACGCTTGCGACATCCCAGATTTTCATCGCTTATCATAAAAGATTCAACAGCCCTCAAAAAAACTCTCAATTCTAAAAAGGTTGATATATTGGTTTTATGTAATTCAAAGATTTTTACCCGAAACGACAATTTCCACAAACATCCGCCCGAACCAAAACTACCAAGCCTTTCCATAGATTCCAACTGGCTCTTTGGTCCCTCAAGTCTATACCCTTCTAACCCGTGGGTTGACCGCTACTGTCTAAACTTACCTGAATCAATATTCCAGATGGGGCTTAAAAAAAATGGCGGACACTACAGAATCCCCAAAGGAATTCTTAAAAAAATAAGCGTGGTGGGGCTTATTCCTTCGTATCACCCGTTATCCAGCCAAGAAAAAAACAAAATACGAACACATTACGGCGTTCATAAGAACGAAAAATTGATATTTCTCTACACCAGTATAGGATATTTAATAAAACCCGTAGTATTTCTTAAAGCATATGCGGTAGCAAAAAAACTTAGAGCAAAAGGGAAGAAAGTAAAAGTAATTTATTTTGGAGACCCGCCGCCCGCTTCTTTGAATACTAAAGACCGCCACTGGTTTCTTACACTACCCCACACAAATACTGAACACTTTTCAAAAGTACTTGCGAGTTCCGACTTAGTATTCCAGCATCAGGGACTTTCCACGCTGGAACAAGCCATTGGAGCACAGGTTCCTGTTATCGCCAACGTAAAAGACCCTAAATATGAAAAACATCCTAAGCGCCATATGCACGCCTGGGAAGTAGGACCATTCGCCAAATACGGCGCATGTGCCATGTTTTTCTTCGATGATTCTTCCGACGCTATCGCAAATTACGCAGAGGATATTTTATTCAATAAAAAACGGCGCGAAGCCATGCGCCGAAAACAACGCGCTCTCTATGAAAAAGGAGAAGAAAAAGTCTATAACGAAGCTATTAAATTATTAAAAACTAAGTCTTAGTATGAAAAAATTACGCATTGGACAAATTGCGCCGCTCAACCTACCCATCCCTCCAAAAAAGTACGGCGGAGCCGAACGCATAATTGACGCTCTTTGCCGAGGGCTTTCTAAACGTGGCCATAAAATTTTTCTTTTTGCCGCAGCAGACGCGAAAACTGGAGGAAAAATAATCCCTATTATGCCAAAAAGCCTTTGGACAAACGAAATTCGAGAAACCACGCCTTACTATTCCTATGAAATGAATATTATTTTACAAAAATCGCCCCGCCTTAAATTAGACATTCTTCACGATCATCTTGGAGCATTTAGCTTAGCCCTGTATGGGGGTCTTAATATTCCTATTTTGCACACTCTGCATGTTCCTACCAATAAAAATCGCGCTTGGGTCTACCGAAAATTAAATTCTAAATTAGTCAGTATCTCTAATAATCAGCGCAAAGACGCCCCTCGGCTTAATTATGTTGCCACTATTTACAATGGCATTGACACAAATTTATTCAGATTCAATCCTAATCCTAAAGATCATTTACTGTATTTGGGCGAGCTGGTGGAACGCAAAGGAGTTAGGGAAGCAATTTTGGCCGCAAAAAAACTTAAATTAAAATTAGTAATTGCGGGCCGTGTCCCGATACAAACGAGCCAAATGAAAGATTATTCTTTTTTTCAAAAATACGTAAAGCCAGAATTAAATCGCGGCCGTATAGAATACGCGGGTGAAGTCGTCAGCGAAAAAGTTTCTAAACTTTACGGAGATGCGAAAGCCACGCTGTTCCCCATACAATGGGAAGAACCATTTGGCCTTGTAATGACCGAATCAATGTCTTGCGGAACGCCCATTATTGCTTTTGCCAGAGGATCTGTGCCCGAGATTATTAAAGATGGTAAAACCGGATTTATAGTCAATTTTTCTCCGAACGATATTCGAGGAAATTGGATTGTTAAAAAGACTGGGATTAGAGGACTTTGCGATGCCATTAAAAGGATTTACGCAATGCCAGAAGATAAATATCAAAAGATGCGTCAGGCTTCTCGCGCGCACGTGGAGAAGAATTTTACAATTGAAAAAATGGTTGATAATTACGAAAAAGTTTATTATAAAATTGTGAAGAAATAAATTATTAAATCAAAATTAATAATCCGGCGCAATTTATTAAATTGTCCGGATAAAAAAATATGGCAACAATTTTCTATATTTTAGGATTGATATTGTTTATTATTTTAATCTCAATAAAACAAATAAACCAATATCAAAAAGGGGTTAAGTTTATGCTCGGCAAATACATCGGGACAATGGGCCCGGGCTGGAAACTGGTCTTCCCGATTGTCCAATCTTATCAAAAGGTTGACTTAAGGGTTAAAGCGGTTGATGTGCCGAATCAAGAAGCAATCACCAAGGATAATATTTCGGTTAGTGTTAACGCGGTTATTTATTATAAAGTTACCGAAGCGGAAAAGGCGATTTTGGAAGTAGAAAATTTTTATTACGCAATTTCTCAAATGGCTCAGACAACAATGAGAAATGTTGTCGGCCAGGTGGATTTGGACGATTTGCTTTCCAAGCGTGACAGAGTTTCAGAAAGCATCAGAAGTATTATTGATCTAGCCACCGACCCCTGGGGGATAAAAGTAATTAACGTTGAACTGAAAGACATAGTTTTGCCGGAAGATATGAAAAGGGTGATTGGCAAACAAGCCGAAGCAGAAAGAGAAAAAAGAGCAATAATTATCAAAGCCGAAGGAGAAGTTATGGCGGCAAATAACATGGCAAAAGCCGCTCAAACGCTTGCTTCGGCAGAAGGAGGCCTTCATTTAAGGACATTGCAATCTATTAATGACATCAGTTCTGACCAATCAAACACTATTGTCTTTGCGATACCCTTGGAAGTTTTGCGGGCGTTTGAAAGGCATAACAAGAAACAGACAGAGAAAGGGAAATAATCAAATGGTAATAAATGATAAAAAAATGAAATATATGATAATAAAACCAAAAAGAATAGAAATTCCTCCAAAAATGATTGGCTTGAGAATGGTGCGGCCAGCAAGATTAAAAAGTAAGGTTCATAAGTCAAACGTTAGAAATTTGCGCAAACACTCAAAAAAAAGTCAAAGAGGATAAATTCTCTTTTCCACCTTCGCTTTCGCGACGCGAAAGCTTGGTGATTGAAAGGTATGAAAAAAAAGAGTATTTTTATTATTTTATTACCAATAATTCTGACAACGATCGGGTTAATTATACTTGAATCAAGAAATAAAAAAGAAGGTGAGGTGTGCTTTAAAAATAATTGCTTTAAAGTCCAGATGGCTGTTACTGTTAAAGAACAGGAAAGGGGATTGATGTTTAGAAAAAATTTAAAACAAGATGAAGGAATGCTGTTTGTTTTCAAAGAAGAAGGAGAACATCCTTTCTGGATGAAGGATACTTTAATTCCTCTGGATATTATCTGGATTAATCAGAATAAAGAAGTTGTTTTCATCAGCGAAAATACGCAGCCTTGTTCAGAAAATCACTGCGCTTCTATTAATCCTGATAAAAAGGCGCAGTATGTTCTGGAATTAAAAGGAGGCACTTCCAAAAATATTAATTTAACCGTAGGCGACAAAATAGATATCAAAATTTTTATGTAGTATAATAAAACAAAGGTCAAATAAATATTCTATAAATTAGTCGAAGAGATAAATCTGTTCTTCACCCACCGAGCCGCAGCGAAGGTAAAGAAGAGTGCGAAGAAAAGTTTTTCTTCTTTCATCGAGTCCCGTGATAGCGGGACGAAGATAAAGAAGAGATTTATCTCTTCGACCGTTTCGTCTTCGACTCAACGAACGAAGTCCTCTTCGCTTTCATTGCGATTCGGGTAATCAAATTAAAAAATTATGAAAGGTTACGTTATAAACATTGAAGAGGCAACCAAATAAAATAATAATTTCCGGAAGGTTTTATATACCGCGAGGCAACCAAATAAAATAATAATTTCCGGAAGGTTTTATATACCGCAAAACACAGCCAGTTGGTTTTGATGAATTTAAAACCCGGCGAGGAAATCGGCATGGAAGTCCATGCCGACAACGACCAGTTTTTTCGCGTGGACGCGGGCAAAGGAAAAGTGGTCATTGACGGCAACGAATATGAAATCCAAGACGGCTTTGCCATTGTCATTCCGGCCGGCGCCAATCACAACGTGATTAACGCCTCTGACAGCGAAGCCCTAAAGCTTTACACGATTTATTCTCCTCCCCATCACCGTGACGGCGTGATTCATAAAACTAAAGCAGAAGCTGAGGCTGACGATGAAGAATTTGACGGACAAACTACGGAATAACATAATTAAAAAAGGCTACCTAAAGCAGGTAGCCTTTTTGATTGCATGCAATGTTAAGGTGCTATTTTAAACTATCTTCAGCCTTGCTGATAGCTCCGTTGACAAGAGAAATTAACTCTTTTTCCGACATAAGGTTTTTCCAGACGCCTTCGTAATACCGGAAAGCTTCCACGATTGCCTTGGCGACTTCATTGGCATTAACATCGGAAGTTTTATACAAACCCATATTGAATAACGGAAATTTCTCTTCTACTTTCTTTCTGATGGTGGTATCCGCAAACTCAAGAATTGCCCCTTTGTGGTTTCTACTGCAAATTAGAGGTATAAACGCATTACTGACAGCGCGGAGCCAGAGAAAATTACCAAAAGGTGTGGTTTCACTTTCCGCCATAACATCACTGCAGGCCTTGTCTTCAATGATTTTCTTGAATTTGAAGCCCTGTTTTTCAAGCCTTTCTACCACCTCCTTTAATAGTTCTTCGTTCGATCTTCTTTCCTTTTTCATCCTTTCATCCTCCTTTTTTCCATATTGAATTTTGAAACAACACTTTATCTTATAATACAATAAGTCTTTTGTCAATTGTTTTGATTTGATATTGGCGGTAAAATAGAGATGTATGAAACCGGAAAATATTTTAAAAGGCAAAATAGCCGAGAACCTGGTTGAGGAAATGCTGAAAAAAGCAGGAAACAGGGTTTATCGCTTTGGATCAGAAGAGGTTTTAAAAAATTTAATCCAGTCAGAGAAAAAACTGGATAGAGAATCTGAAATCGGCAGAAAGATTGCTTCCCTGCCAGATTTTATTGTTATTTCTCAAATGAAAAAACCGATTTTGGTAGAGGTGAAATTCAGAACAAACCCGGAAGCTTTAGAGGAACAATTGCTTTTGGAAAAAGAATACTTAGAGAAATTTTGGGAGGCAAAAATAATTTTGGTAACGATAAAAAAACCCCATTTTAGAGTTTTGGCCCCGCCTTATTTTATAAAAGAAAAACGGGAAGGCTGGCCCATCCCGATTTTGAGCTGGCAGCCGATTGAGGCTGACCTGGATTTTTCCGTAAAATACCAGGTATTAAAAAATTTTGAGAAATTAGTTGAAAAACATTATTCGGCGAAATCACCAAAAAAGAAACCCCTTACGTAATAATGCCGTAAGGGGTTTTAACGTTGTTCGTCCCAAAAGTTTACTCCTTTTTTTGCAGATAAGGATCCTTTGCGCGAAAATTTTCCCAGCTCGCGAGGATTGAAGATAAATTCTTCATTTGGTTCCGCATGAAAAGGATCTTTTTCGCAATTGGGGCAAACATCAACGTCTTGCCCGAAAATCTGGGTACCACAGTGAATACATAACCATCCCATATCGCTCATATCATTTTCTCCTTTCGCCTAATTTTTAACCTACATTATATTATACTATATCTATATTTTTTGTCAATATCAAGCTATTCAATTCTTCTCGTATATTTGCCGGTTTCGGTGTTAATCTCAATTATGTCTCCTTGTTCAATAAACAAGGGGGCGTTTATTTTAGCTTCTGTTTCCAGGGTAACGATTTTATTTCCTGGTTGCGCCCTCTCTCCTCTAAAGCCAGGCGGCGCTTCCGTCACTTTTAACTGAATTTTTATCGGAAGCGAGATACTGATTACTTTTTTATTAAAAGTGATTTCTTCAACAATCTGGTTGGGTTTTAAAAATTTGCTTCCCGGTCCAATTTGTTCTTCACCCAAATCAAAGCGATTGGAAGGATTGTTTTCTTCGCAAAAAAAATACCTGCCCCGGTGAAAATAGAGGAATTTTGCCTTAAATTTTAAAAGCTCAGCTTCTTCAAAAGAGTCCCCCTGATGAAAATTTTGGGAAAGAACGTTCCCGTTGATGAGGTTTTTGATTTTGGTTTGAATGACCACCCGGCGCTGAGCTTTTTTCATTGGTTGAGATTCAAGCACTTCGTAGGGTTCGCCATCAAGAATAATTCTCACACCTTTTCTTAGATCTGTATGGGTTAACATAAATAAAAATTTTTAGGCTTGATTACTTAATAATGCGCCATTCAATTTCTGATTCTTTGTCGGCAAATTCGAGCCACTCGCCAGTGGGGGAGATGACATACCATTTTCTTCTGGTTTCCGACCAGACCATTGGATCTCCATTATAATAAGCTCGCTTAACCGGTTCTTTAGGTTTCAATCTATCCAATTCCAGCCATTTTTTAAAAACTGTTTCAATGGCGTAATCTAAATTTCTGGATTTTGCCCATTCCGCCACTTTTGTTATGGCTTCTTTGGCATCCTGTACAGAACCGGCTAAAATCAAAAGTTCTTTGGCTGGCCTAGTAAACCGCGAATAAATAATCTTTCTTTTTTTAGCACTTTCTTTGAGTTTTGCCAAGGGAATGTCTTTTGTTTCAAAGTAGTGTGTGACTATTTGCTGGATAGCCGTGTCTTTTTCAAGCCGAATAAGATATTTTATTTTGTCTTTTTTCAGATATTCTACAATTTTTTTGGATATGCTTTCTCCAACACCAGGAATTTCTTTTATGCCTTTTATGTCTTGTTTGCGATAAATATCGGTAATGTCTTCTTTTAAATTTTCCAAAGCTTTGGCTGCTTTTCTGTAAGCGGCCGGTTTAAAAGGCGTACCTCTGATTTCCAAAAGATCGGCAATTTCATTTAGAGATTGAGTTATTTTTTTATTTATCGTCATGTTTTTTAACTGTGAAGCAAAAAATTATGAATTTTTCTTTCTCCTTATCAATGCCTCCTTTTTGGCAACAAATTTGAATTTGCTGTTCAACCGTGTTTACGCCGTCCAAATCTGGCAATAAAAGGCCAGTTTTAACGGGACTCAATGTTGTTTTTACAATTATACCAAATTTCCGGGGGTTAAGAGTTTTTATGTTTTTTAGCGGTTCAGGGTCGTTTAAGATATAAACCGTGTACGTCAAGGAGCTAAGCTCCTTTTCATCAATTGAGTCAAACCGATAATCTTCAATGGCAGCGGCAATGGCGTTATGGATGATTTCCTCGGCAATATTTATCTTGGTCGGTAAATAAGTTCCAATACAGCCACGGAGTTTGCCATTTTCTTCAATTGTCACAAAAACGCCGCTCTTTTTCTGCAGAAATTCCTCAGACAAGTCAGCCGGCGGTTCAATAATTTTCCCTTCTTTGAGATAAGTTTCAACTGATAGTTTTGCCAATTCCGGTAAAGTCATAATTTTTCCAAAATTTTTAGCTCTAATTTATCAGTTTTAGTATTGTAAATTGCAAAAGTCGGTTTGTAAAAAATTCCAGCCAGATTGCCCGGATTGACTAATCTTGTTTTGCCGATTTTTTCTTCCCAGGGTTTGTGAGTGTGTCCATAAAATACTAAGTCGTATTTTTGAGTACTGGCTAAATCTCTGCCAATTTCTGGAAAATGACAAAAGGCAATTTTCTTTCCACTGATTTTTATCTGGCCAGATTCTTCAAAAACCTTACTTTTCGGCAAATCATTAAAAGAATCTTCAGGAATTCTCGAAAAACTGGCATCGGCCTCGCTAAATATAATGTAATTTTTTCCTCGATATTCTTTCAAGCCATCTTTCAAGGTTTCGGGCTTGAAAATATCCCCGCAGTGAATTATGGTCTTAATTTTTTCCTTCTTGATAAAAGCAATCGCTTTTTTTAAAGTTGCCGCATTATCATGAGTATCCGAAATAAT
>Ga0210018_1001522_pt1 | contig 12037 bp, 14 predicted proteins | sample CryGeyCG2014_010_2_FD_183967 | JGI IMG/M metagenome (GOLD analysis project Ga0210018, IMG submission 183967) | Groundwater microbial communities from aquifer - Crystal Geyser CG09_land_8/20/14_0.10 (SPAdes) (version 2) | ecosystem: Environmental > Aquatic > Deep subsurface > Groundwater | place... | reverse complement strand
CTACAAGGAATCTTTCTACTCCGGCTTTAAGTTAGAGCTGGGGCATCCAGAATGCTACCCAACCTTAGGGGAGCTGATTGAAGCTATAGCCCAGCAAATCCATTACTACAACAATCAGAGAATCCATCTGTCTAAAAAATGGGTACTTGACTAATGAGGGTGGCGGATATTTGATTTTTGGAATTGATAATAAAAACAGAACCGTTGTCGGGACAAAATTATTTCAAGGAACTTTACAAGGTTATCCCGGACGAATACTCAATGCGATTGATGTTAGGGTAAAAGTTGAGGAATTACCCCACCCGAAAGGGCGGGTTGTTGTTTTTCAGATTCCCTCCAGGCCAAAAGGAAGGCCAATTCAATCAAGAGGAAAATATACATATCCGATGAGAGCCGGTGAATCACTTACAGAAATGGACCAAGAGACATTAAGGGTTATTTTTATAGAAGTGGACGATGATTTTTCTTCAAAGATTGTTCCCAATTTTTCGTTTAACGATCTTGACGAAAATGCGCTTGAGCGATTAAGGGAGCTTTTGCAGTTACGTAATCACAGCTATTCACAAAAAACATACGAAGAGATATTAAGAGCTTTGGAGCTTTTGGATGATGATGGGTTGAATTACGGTGCACTTATTTTGCTTGGGAAAAAAGAAAAAATAGATCAATTGCTACCCGGTGCCGAGATTGTTTTTGAATGGCGACAGGACCCGAATAAAATTTCTCACGACTTTCGTAAAGAATGGCGCGAACCATTTCTGAAGATTTTTGACGATGTATGGAAAGTAATTAGCGACAGAAATATACGTATACCTATTCAAGAAGGATTGATACAACGAGAAGTGTTCGCATTTAATGAACAGGCAATTCGAGAGGCGGTTTTAAATGCTGTAACACATCGCGACTATACGATTGTATCTCAATCGGTATTTATCAAGGCTGACCCAAGTAATTTACTCGTTCTAAGCCCAGGCGGATTTTTACCGGGCATTACCCCGGAAAATGTTTTGGAGCGACAAGCATGGCGAAATAGACGAATTGCTGAAGTGTTTCAAAAATTAGGACTTGTAGAAAGATCGGGACAAGGAATGGATCAGATTTTTGAATCAACCATTCGTGACGGCAAGGGATTGCCAGACTTATCTGGTAGTGATTCGTCTCAAGTGTCGCTGAAGATTCCTGCTTGAGTTAAAGACAAAAACTTCATTTTATTTTTGGAAAAAATAGGACGAGAAAAACAAGTTGTTTTTTCATTTAAGGAGATTTACCAATTGGAATTATTGCGAGATAAAAAAACTTTGAACGATCTAACGTTTAGAGAAAAGTTTTTGGAATTAGGTGTGGTAGAGAAAATTGGAAAAACAAGCGGTACTAAATACATGTTATCTCATAATTATTATATCCATGAAGAACGCCCAGGATTATATACTAGAATTAAGGGAATAACTCGCGAATATAAAAAAGAATTAATTTTAGAACATATAAAGAGAGAAGGTAGGGGGATGAAAAAAGATTTTAAAGATGCTTTTCCTGATTTAAAGACGAGTGATATTTCAAATTTGCTTCAAGAACTTAGATTAGAGAGAAAAATTGAGCGCATAGGTTCCGATCGTTCAGGATATTGGCAAATACGAACTAACTAAATTAGTAGATTTAGGATGTATTTATTAGTAAATTAGGAGAAATTAAGCGAAAAATAGGGCTGTGAATAAGTTGTAAAATCTAATAGTTTTATGGAGAAGCAATTAACTAGTCAATCAAATCTTCCCCTTGTCCGTGCGTTACGGCCATTGGTTAAGGCGTGGCGTGAAGGAGGATACAAAGAAGGAACGACCAAAACGACGCGGCGGCTTTTGGAGTGGTGGTTTTTGGAAGAGCACCGATTAGCAAACGGCTCATCGTTTGTTTTTTGGCGCGCGCAAAGAGATGCTATTGAACATTTCATCTTTTGCCATGAAGTTTTACAGGCGCGTAGTTTATACCAACTTGCTCAAAAATTAGAAGCTCATATTCCGATTGATCCCAGCGCGGACAAGTGGGCCAAGTATGCGTTCAAAATGGCTACCGGCTCGGGCAAAACAATGGTTATGGCAATGGCCGTTGTCTGGTCATATTTCAACGCTATCCGAGAAAAGCGGAACGATTTTAGTAAAAATTTCGTCCTTATCGCGCCCAACCTGATTGTGCTTGACCGTTTGATGGGTGATTCAAAGAATCCGGAATTTTTTGAAGGCGGCATTTTCAAGAAATATCCTTTTCTTCCGCCGGAATGGAGCGGCGACTTTCAAATTGATGTTATCGGAGCGGAAGAAGAACGCGCCAGCACAAAAACAGCAACGCTCTATCTTTTGAACTGGCAAAAGTTTGTGGAACGCGAAAACGGTGAAGCAAAAAATCCGGTACAGGATATTTTAGGCTCAAAACCGCCAAGTGGAATTTCCGTCTCTTTGGCAAAACTCAAAGACAGATTGTCTCATCTTTCAAATGTGATGGTGTTAAACGACGAGGCGCACCATGTTTGGGATGAAGAACTTGTCTGGTATAAAGCCATCGCGGATTTGAACGACGGAGCGGGGCTGATGTGTCAACTTGATTTTTCGGCAACGCCCAAATATCAACATACCGGTCAACTTTTTACGCATATTATTATCGAATATACTCTTGGTGAAGCGATCCGCGACCAAATAGTAAAACGACCAAAGATCGCCGAAATCGAAAACCTTCCAGAAATAGAAAGTGACAACGCGGCCGAACGATACCGCGTTCAGATTGACGCGGCGGTGGATAAGTGGCAACTTTTTTATAAAACGCTAAAGAAAACTGGGAAAAAACCGATTTTGTTCGTTATGGCTGAAAATACTACGGCGGCAGATCAAATCGCTGAATACATAGATACATTTCCAAAATTGTCGGGCAAGGTTTTAACTATTCATACCGACCGGAACGGTGAAGTCAGTAAAAAAGATTTAGACAAAGCGAGAAAATGGGCAAGAGAGATCGATGAACCAGACAGCCCTTACCTTGTCGTTGTTTCCGTGCTTATGCTTCGGGAAGGGTGGGACGTGCGAAACGTAAAGGTGATCGCGCCATTGCGACCTTTAAGTGCCGACTCAAAAATTTTGCCGGAACAAACACTTGGTCGTGGATTGCGGAGAATGTTCCCCGGACAATTTGACTTTGGAGATGAACTATTAGTAATAGAACATCCGGCTTTTCACGATTTAATTCAAGAAACGTTAGCTGAACAAGGAGTAGAAATTGAATTTGTTCCAATGCAAAAACCGGAAACACTTCCGAAAATTATCAGTGCTGATGAGAATAAAAAAGAATACGATATTGCTGTGCCAGTTACACAAGGCGGCGTTACGAGGTCGGTTAAGAAACTTCAAGAATTAAGAATTTCCGATTTTTCATCTCCATTATTTCATTACAAGGATCTAAAACCTGTGGAGATAAGAATGCGCAAGCGTGATTTGCTTACCAAGCAAGTTGAGGAGGAAGAAATACTCACTATGCCGTTTGCGGACAGGCCGGATATTTATATCAGCGCGATTACAAAAAAGATTCAGAAATACAGCCGAGTGCCCGGCCAGTTTGAAAACATCGCGGGCATAACGAAGGACTACATAAAAAACAAACTCTTTGATAAGCCGCTGGACTTTAACGAGGATGATTTGAAGCGGCTCAATAACGCTAAAGTCAGAGTGCGGCTGATTGAAGTTTTCGTTGATCGCATCAATGACCTTACCGCAGTTTCCGAAGACATAGAATTGATGGGCGAAGAATTGCGGACGGTAAATATAAAACCTTTTCCGTGGTCGCGGGATGTTTTTGAAGCCAAGAAAATTGTCCTCAATTTAACCCCTGTTGAGAATAAATTAGAGGAGCAATTTACCCGCTTACTGGATAACGATGACGATGTTTTGGCGTTTATGAAAAATCATCAACAGACGCTCAATTTTCGTATTACCTACATTGATACCAACGGCTTTGTAAGAAGCTATATACCAGATTTTATCGCAAGAACAAAGGATACTTACTGGGTTATTGAAACCAAGGGCAGAGAAGACATTGATGTAAAATTAAAAGACAAGCGAGCCGAGGAATGGTGTAAACAAGTTTCCAAATTGACTGGCAAGGAGTGGGATTATAGGAGAATTGACCAAACAAGATTTGAAAAAGGGAGATTTGCAAGATTGGCTGATTTAGTTTGGTAGAGCGATGGTTTGATAACTCCGACCCTATACATAAGAAACAATTCTGTATAATAAAGCAGGTGTTTTGACCCGCTTTTTTGTTGATTTAATCAAACAATAATGCTAAAATTGGGCTATGCAGAAATATGAGCATCAAAAAATAGAGAGTAAGTGGCAGAAGAAGTGGGAAAAAGATAAAATATATCAAGCACAAGATTTTTCAAAAAAACCGAAATTTTATTGTTTAGTCATGTTCCCGTATGTTTCCGGTAATTTGCATGTTGGTCATTGGTATAATTTTGCCCCGGCTGATGTTTTTGCCCGCTTCAAAAAAATGCAGGGATATAATGTTTTAAGCCCGATTGGCTTTGATGCTTTTGGTTTGCCGGCTGAAAATGCGGCAATTAAAGACGGCATTCATCCGCGAGAAAGAACAAAAAAAAATATTAGCAAAATGCGTCAGCAATTGAAAACCATTGGCGCAATTTACGATTGGTCGCGCCAAGTTAATACTTCAGACCCGAATTATTATAAATGGACCCAATGGCTGTTTTTGCAGTTTTACAAACACGGCTTGGCTTATAAAAAAAAGGCGCCGGCAAATTGGTGCATTTCCTGCAAAACAATTTTAGCCAACGAGCAAGTTGTTGATGGCAGATGCGAGCGATGCAACGGCGAAATTATTCGCAAAGAAATTGACCAGTGGCTTTTAAAGATTACTGACGAACAATTTATTGATAGATTGATTGATGACTTGGATAAATTAGATTGGCCTGAAAAAACTAAGATTATGCAGAAAAACTGGATAGGCCGTTCTTTTGGAGCAAATTTAGAATTTAAAATCAAAAATTCTGTGAAAACTTTAAAAGTTTTCACTACAAGGCCGGATACGATTTTCGGCGCGACTTATATGGTTGTTTGCCCAGAACACGAAATAATCAGTTATCAGTTATCAGTTATCAGTAATCAGAAAGAAGTTTTTGATTATATAAAAAAATCTCAAAAGAAGTCAGACCTACAGCGAACAGATCTTGCCAAAGAAAAAACCGGGGTTGAAATTAAAGGCATTAAAGCAATAAATCCGGCCAATCAAGAAGAGATTCCAATTTGGGTTGCTGATTATGTTCTGCCGCATTATGGCACTGGCGCGATTATGGCAGTGCCGGATCATGACGATAGAGATAAAGAATTTGCTGAAAAATACAATTTAAAAATTAAAAAAACAAAATTAGTTGATAGCAAAGAAGTTGTTCGAAAATTAGGCGCAAAATGGGTAAAAAATTATAAATTAAGAGATTGGCTGATTTCAAGGCAAAGATATTGGGGAGCGCCCATTCCCATTATTTACTGTGAAAAATGCGGCCAAGTGCCAGTGTTGGAAAAAGATTTGCCAATTGAGTTGCCTGATGATGTTGATTTCAGACCAACCGGAGAATCGCCTTTGGAAAGATCTGAAAAATTTCACAATATCAGCTGCCCAAAGTGCGGGGCAAAAGCCAGGCGCGAATCAGACACAATGGATACTTTTGTCTGCTCTAGCTGGTATTATTTTAGATATTTAGATTCTCAAAATAAAAAAGATTTTGCTGATAAAGCAAAAATTAAAAAGTGGATGCCGGTTGATATGTATATCGGCGGAGCAGAACACACGGTTTTACATCTTTTGTATTCAAGATTCTTCGCAAAATTCTTAAAAGATTTCAACTATATTGATATGAAAGGCGATGAGCCGTTTAAAGCTTTGCGGCATCAAGGAATGATTTTAGGCCCAGATGGTCAGAAAATGTCTAAATCAAAAGGCAATGTCATTGATCCTGACGAAATTGTTGAAAAATACGGAGCTGACACTTTAAGAATGTATCTTTGTTTTATGGCGCAATACGACCAAGGCGGTCCTTGGAATCCGAAGGCAATAATCGGTATGCGCCGATTTTTGGGAAAAATCTGGCGGTTAAAGCCGCAGAAAAAAGACAATCAAATTACTCACAAGACAATCCAAAAAATTACTCAAGACTTAGTTAAGATGAAATTTAATACAGCCATTGCTTGTTTGATGGAATATATTAATTCTAAAGAATATGACTATGAAACTTTATTAAAATTATTAGCCCCATTTGCTCCGCATATTGCAGAAGAGCTTTGGCATGAAAAAACAAGCATTCACTTAGAAGATTGGCCAAAATATAATCCAGAAAAAATAAAAAATTCTGAAATAGAATTAGTAATTCAGGTTAATGGCAAGGTCCGCGCCAAAATTAAAACAAAGCCAGATATTAGTGAGAAAGAAGCGCTTAAAACAATAAAAAATCTGCCTAAGTTTAAGGATTTAAAAATCAAAAAAACTATTTTTGTACCAGGCAGATTAATTAATCTAGTGGTTTGAGCAAGGCTCGGCTGTTAAAATTTGTCAAAAACCCTTGACAAATTTTGGGTTTTGTGCTATACTATTGGCGACAATAAATAAGGCGAAATTGCAGGTCGCCAAACAGCGGGAGGGTTCAGAGTAACTAGCTCTTGCTGTCTGGGGGTCTGGAATTTTTTCAGACCGTGTACGCTAAAAAATAGTAGGAGGAAAAAAAAATGTTAGAATTTTTAGCTGAAAGCTGGAGGGCTTTGTTGTTTTTCGGCGGGATAGCATTCGTGATTGGGCTTTGCTTCGGAGAGGGCATGAAAAGCCGCATTATTGGCGCATTGATATATGCAATGATGGTGATGACGGATAGCGGCTATTCAATTAAGCAACTGGTTGTGGAGAGTATGCTGAAATTAGATGCTCTTAAGAACCAGTCATGGTCTTACGGCCCGCCGGCAACATACGTCAAAGATGTATGGGTCTTATCTTATCATCATAGAAACCCATACATTGAATAAAGAATAAGTAGCCAGCGAGAGGGCATCTGCGATTAAAATCCAGATGCCTTTTAATTTTATTTTTTTTATGCTATGATTGATTTAATTATTGACTCTATTAAAACTTTATGCTTAAATTAAAAAATGCCTAATAGCAAGGAGGTTATCCAAAAAGAAGGAATTATTAAAGAAATTTTGCCTAATACTATGTTTAAAGTGGTTTTGGGTAGTGGAGAGGAAGTTTTGGCTCATATTTCCGGCAAAATGCGGTTGCATCATATTCATATTTCGTCCGGCGATAGAGTGAAATTGGAAATAAGTCCTTATGACTTAACTAAGGGCAGAATTGTTTATCGTCAATGAAAGTCCGTTCATCAGTAAAAAAAATTTGTCAAAAATGCAAAATAATCCGGCGCAAAGGTCGCCTTTATATTATTTGTGAAAACAAAAAGCACAAACAAAGACAAGGATGATTAGAATAGCTGGGGTTAATATTCCCGAAAACAAAAGGATAGAAATTGCTTTAACCTATATTTATGGTGTAGGCCGTGTTTTGAGTAATCAATTTTTAAAACAAACTGGCATTAATCCGGATTCACGAGTCTTCCAATTAAGCGTTGAGCAGATTAACAGTTTGCGAAAATTAATTGAAGCTCAAAAGATTGAAGGCGAACTGCGCCGGGAAAAAATGATGAATATTAAACGCCTGAAAGATATTGGCTGCTGGCGAGGTTCAAGGCATACTAAGGGTTTACCGGCGCGAGGCCAGAGAACAAGTACTAACAGCCGAACAGTCCGCGGTAATGTCAGAAAAACAATGTTTTCAGGTAAGAAAAAAATGGAGAAAACCTAAATAGTTATCAGTTTTCAGTAATCAGTTATCAGATAAACAATTTGAACTGAAAACTGTAAACTAATAACGGAAAACTAAATAATATGGGGAAAAAACGAATTAAAACAGTTCAAGCTGATAAATTAAAACAGCGAAAAACCAAGAAAATCAGCCGCAAAATCGTTCGGGGACGCATTTATATTAAATCAACCTATAATAACACCAGAGTTACCGTAACTGATTTAAATGGCGGCGTTGTTGCCTGGGCAACAGCCGGCTCTTTGGGTTTTAAAGGAGCAAAAAAAGCTACGCCATACGCTGCTTCAGTTATAACAAAAGATGTTGTCAGTCGCGCTAAAGCCAGTGGTTTGCAAGAAGTCGATGTTTATGTTAAGGGTTTTGGCACTGGCCGCGAATCAGCTATTAGGGCTGTGCCGGCCAATGGTTTAGAAATTGTTTCTATTCGAGATGTAACTCCGATTCCTCATGGCGGTTGCCGGCCGCGAAAACCAAGAAGAGTCTAATTTTATGAAAAAATCAGTTTGTAAAATTTGCCGCAGAACAGGAGAAAAGCTTTTTTTGAAAGGCGAGCGTTGTCTTAGCCAAAAATGCTCTATGATCAGACGTAATTATCCGCCGGGCATGCAAGGCCATAAAAGACCAAAGACTCTTTCTGAATACGGCTTGCAAATAAAAGAAAATAAAAAGCTTGAAATTAAAGGGCAAGCTGATAGTTTAGGCTATAAAGTCTATGAATTAAAGCTAGCTCCATCTCTAAAGGCCGCTAAGCAGATCATCAGCCATGGTTATGTTTTGGTTAATGATAAAAAAATCAGCGTCCCTTCTTATAAGGTTAAAGAAAAAGATAAAATTAAATTAATTAAATAATCAATGAATCAAAAAATCGCTTTGCCTCTTAAGCCAAAAATTATTGAGCAAAAAAATCATCAAGCGCTTTTTGAGATTGCTCCTTGCCATCCTGGTTATGGCATAACAATTGGTAATTCTTTGCGCCGGGTTTTGCTTTCAAGTCTGGGCGGCGCGGCAATAACTTCAATTAAAGTTGCTGGCGTTAATCATGAATTTTCAACCATTCCCCATGTTATGGAAGATGTCGTTGAAATTATGTTAAATATAAAACAATTGCGCCTCAAGCTTTATTCTGACGAGCCGGTAAAGATTTTTCTGAAAGCTCAAGGCGAAGGAGCGATTAAAGCAAAAGACATTAAAGCAACAAGCAGTGTTGAGATTATTAATAAAGATTTGCACATTGCTACTTTGACAGATAAAAAGGCAAATCTAGAAATAGAAATGCTGGTCGAAAACGGATTAGGCTATCTGCCGGCCGAACAACAAGCAAAAGATAAATCAGAGATTGGTCTGATTAGTCTTGATGCTATTTTTACGCCGATTAGACGAGTTAATTTTACGGTTGAGAATATGCGGGTTGGCAAGAGGACTGATTTTGACCGTTTGATTTTAGATATTGAGACTGACGGGACTGTTTCTCCGAAAGAAGCGTTAGTCAGCGCTGCTCAATTACTGGTTAAGCATTTTAAAATTTTTACTAAAATTGAAGTAGTTAAAAAAACAAAAATCAAGAAACAAGAAAAAGTAGTTAAAAAAACAAAACCAAAAACTAAGCCCGAAAAAAATAGTCTTCAGGAAATACTAGTTGATGATTTGAAGATTTCTTCAAGAACAATTACAGTTTTAAGAGAGAACCGAATTAAAAGCGTGGCTAACTTAGCTAAAAAAAGCGAGGAGCAACTTTTAGAAATAGGTGGCATGGGTGAAAAAAGCGTTAAAGAAATTAAAAGAGAATTAGGCAAGTTGGGCATTATTTTAAAAAACGAATAAGAACCTGCTCGTTCCGCCGAAGGCGGAACTCGCAGAACCTTTTAATTATTCACTTCGTTCATAATTATGAGAAAATTCAGCCGCAAAAGAGACCCGAGAAAAGCACTGCTTAGAGGATTAGCAGAGTCTTTAATTTTACATGAAAAGATTAAAACAACCGAAGCTAAAACAAAAGAATTACGGCCTTATATTGAGAAACTAATAACCAAAGCAAAAAAAAATACTCTAGCTAGCAGGCGAGCTCTATTAAAATTATTTGATAATAATATTGTCCGTAAATTAGAAGAAATCAGCCGCAAATATTTAGATCGTCAAGGCGGCTATACTCGTATTATTAAATTAGCTCTTCGGGGGACTGACGCGGCCAAAATGGCTAGAATTGAATTTGTTTAATTTATTATGATATTTAACGCTAAAAAACAAAGACTGGGACGGTTGGCCTCGCAAGTGGCTAAACTTTTGATTAATGGTGAGAAAGTTGAGATTAATAATATTTCTGAAATAGAACAGACTAGTAAAAATAAAATTTATTATTCTCATTCTGGTTATCCTGGCGGATTTAAAAAAAGGACTTATCAAGAATTAGGCCCTAAAAAAGCTTTTGAAAAAGCTGTCTTTGGCATGTTGCCGAAAAACAAATTAAGAAGACAAAGAATTAAAAACTTGATAATTCATGACTAAAAAAGAAAAATACTTAGAAGCAGTCGGCCGAAGAAAAACAGCCACGTCCCGCGTTAGGCTATATCTTAAAAGCATGAAGCTTACGGCTAGAACTAAAGGCGGCGGGGTGCATTCTCAAGAACAAGCTGTTAAACTTGGTTTGGCTCGCGTTTTGGTTAAATTTAATCCAGATTTAAAGCATTCTTTAAGGGTGGCTGGTCTTTTAACGCGCGACCCGCGGGAAACAGAAAGAAAAAAGCCGGGCCTTAAAAAAGCTCGACGAGCGCCGCAGTGGTCAAAGAGATAGATAAATTTAATCAAATTCTGTTAAAAACCAATTTTGCTTTTGAAGAATATAAAGTTTGCTATCCTGATAAAGAATTTTATCAGCTTTGATAAAGTCAACTGTATTTGTGCCGTCAATCTCAACAAATTTTACTTGATTGCCAACCAGAAAAATTACATGCTCTTGGTCTTTATGCAAAAAAGCTTGTTTGATTTTTTCCCCGTAGCGGGTAATTAAATTACTCTCGTTCTCGCTCTCGCTTTCAAGCCAAATTTCGTGGTCATTATATTTTAACTTATTTTCTTTTTTCTCAATTATTATTTCAGGCAATTCGCTTATTAGCGTTATTTTCGGTTTTTTGGGTAATAACAAAACATTATCTTGCTTAATGACCATGCCTGATTCTATTTCAAGCTGTTTTCGCCAAGAATGAAAATCACTTAATTCTATGTTGACTAAGTATTCTCCCGGGATTAGGCCATTAATAATTGCCGGCGTTTGCACTTTTATAGGTTTGTTGTTAAGATAAATAGAAGCTTTTTTAGGCGTGGATCTCAAGAAAATTCCGCCGGTATTGATTAACTTTTTTTCTTCAAAATTAAACTGATAACCTCGGGCATTCAGAACAACCAATGGCGTAGCCACTACAAAAATAACAGCAAAGAACATCAACAACACAAATCGTATTTTGTAAGTCATAACTTTATCTTAACATATAACTTTATGTTCATCAAGAAGATCGGCATTGATTTAGGCACAGCTAATACTTTGGTCTATATTCCTAAAAAGGGAATTATTATTAATGAGCCATCAGTTGTGGCGATTACGCGAAATAATCAAATTTTGGCAGTCGGCAATGAGGCTAAAGAAATGCTTGGTCGAACCCCGGAAACGATTATTGCTTACAAACCGATTAAGGACGGCGTTATTGCCGATTATAAAGCAACCGAAGCAATGCTTAAATATTTTATTGATAAAGCAACCAGACCAATAAGGTTTCTAAGGCCGGAAGTAATGGTTGGCGTGCCAGCTGGCATTACTTCAACTGAACGTCGGGCAGTTATAGAGGCCTGCTTGCAAGCAGGCGCTAAAGCAACTTATTTATTAAAAGAACCGATAGCCGCGGCCATTGGCGCTGGCATTTCAATTACTTCGGCTTCAGGCAATATGATTGTTGACATTGGCGGCGGAACTTCTGAAGTTGCGGTTATTTCTCTAGCTGGCATTGTCAGTTGGGATTCAGCCAGAGTCGGCGGCAATAAAATTGATCAAGCGATTGCTGATTATATTCGCAAAAAACACGGCTTGGCTATTGGCGAGCGCATGGCTGAGCAAATTAAAATTGCTATTGGC
>Ga0210018_1001517_pt1 | contig 12052 bp, 9 predicted proteins | sample CryGeyCG2014_010_2_FD_183967 | JGI IMG/M metagenome (GOLD analysis project Ga0210018, IMG submission 183967) | Groundwater microbial communities from aquifer - Crystal Geyser CG09_land_8/20/14_0.10 (SPAdes) (version 2) | ecosystem: Environmental > Aquatic > Deep subsurface > Groundwater | place... | reverse complement strand
TGCGAGTTTTGTGGTTGCCAATACGGACCTGCAAGCCTTGAGAGCGACGAAAAGAAATACCATCCGTTTTCAATTTGGAGAGAATTTTACTCGCGGATTGGGAGCCGGAATGAACGTAGAATTAGCCGAGACAGCTGCACAAACCGAGAAAGAAAAAATAAAAAAACTGTTTCTGGGGCAGGATTTGTGTATTTTGGTTGCTTCTTTGGGCGGCGGCACGGGCTCTGGCGCCGGTCCAATTTTTGCCAAAATTGCCAAAAACATGGGAATTATAACTTTAGGAGTGTTTACCTTGCCTTTTAAATTTGAAGGGGAAAGAAAATTAGAGATTGCCAGAGACGCCCTTTTAAAATTAAAACCCAACCTTAATGCCATAAGCATCTTGCCCAATGAAAGGATTTTCCAAATTATTGACAAAAGCACTCCCTTAAAAGAAGCTTTTTCCTCCATAAATAAAAGCCTGGCCGAAAGCCTGCAGGGTTTGATTGAAATGATTTATTTGCCGGGACTAATTAACATTGATTTCGCCGATTTAAGAGCAATTCTGCAGGGCAAAGGTAGATTGGCTTTTTTAAACGCAATAGAAGTTGAAGGCGCCAACCGTTTGGCAGAGGCAATTAAAAAAGTGCTTGTTTCTCCGCTTTATCCTTATACAATTAAAGGAGCCAAAGGAGTATTGTTTGATATCGCCGGGGAGCGAGGATTGTCGCTTTCTGAAGTTTCCCAAATTTCAAAAACGATTTCTGAACTGGTAAACCCCGAAGCAAAAATTATTTTCGGCATTTCAGAAAGCAAAAAATATCAAGACAAAATCAAGGTAACCTTATTGGCGACCGGTTGCTCGACAAAAATCTTTTCTGAAGAGGCAAAAAAACCAAAAACCTCCGCTTCTAAAAAGAAACGCCGGCAAAAACGTAAGATAAAAAAGGTAGTCAAAGAGGATAAATCCTCTTCTTCACCCACCGAAGCTTTAGATGAGGTAAAGAAGAGAACGAAGTTCTCTTCGAACTTCGCTGCGACTCGGGTAAATAAGTTGGCCAAAAAAATAAAGATTAAAATTTCTCAAAAACCAAGAGAAAAGGAAGTTTTGCCTGCCCAAAAGCCGGGGGAGAATGCATCGACTACCCGAGCGTCAGCGAAGGGTGGAGATGAACGAAGTTCATCGAGTGCTGATTCTTCCGCAGAAAGAGAAGAAATTAAGATAAGGAAAAACGCCCTCCAGATTAAAAAGGAAACGGAAGAAATGGAAAAAGAGTACATGGAAAAAGAGAAAATTTGGGAACCGCCTGCTTTTTTGAGATTAAGACCGAACCAGAGGCTTTTTAATCCGCCCCGGCCGAAAGAAGAAAATAAAGGAGAAATATGAAAAAATGACCGAGATTAAAAAAGTTATCATTCCTATTGCCGGTCTGGGAACCAGATTTTTGCCTTTATCAAAAGTGGTCCCCAAAGAACTCTGGCCTTTGGTTGATAAGCCCGTGATTCAATACATTATTGAGGAGGCAAAGCTTTCCGGAATTTCAGAAATTATTTTCGTTATTTCTCCGGAAAAAAGAATCATCTTAGATTATTTTAAAGAATCTCCGGCCATTGAAAAAATTTTAAAAGAGAGAAAAAGAGATTATCTTTTGACGGAATTAAAGAGTTTAAAAGAGCTGTGCCAGGGACTTTCTTTTTCTTATGTTTTCCAGCAAAAGCCTTTGGGCGACGGTCACGCTATTTTACAAGCGAAAGACAAAATTAATAAAGACAGCATTGCCGTTCTTTTTGCCGATGACGTTGTTGCGGCCAAGACTCCTTGCCTTTCCCAATTACTGCATCTTTTTAAGACATGTGAAAAACCGGTGATTGCTCTTTGTCGCTTGCCCAAAGAAAGAATTCCTTTTTACGGAGCGGTAGCGGTTGAGAAAATTGCCAACCGAATATATAAAATCAAAAAAATTATTGAGAAACCGACTATTGAAGAAGCGCCGTCCGACTTGGCCATTGTGGGAAAGTATATTTTAACCCCGGAAGTATTTGATTATTTGGCAAAAAGCAAGCCCGGAAAAAAAGGCGAAATAATCTTGGGAGAGGTCTTAGATAAAATGTTAAAAGATGGTAAAATTATTTACGGATACGAATTTGAAGGCAGGTGGCTGGAATGCGGAAATAAATTTAACTGGCTTCAATCTCATTTTTTTCTTTCTTTACGACACGAGGAATTCGGTCCAAAATTAAAAAAATATTTAAGAGAAATTAAAAACCTATGATTGGAGTAGTCAAAGAGGATAAATCCTCTTCTTCAGCCACCGAGTCCCGTTTACGGGACGAAGGTAGAAAAGAGAGCGAAGCTTTCTTTGACTTCGCTGCGTCTTGGGTAAACAAAAAAATCTTAAAGGAAATTTACAAACCGAGATTAGGTCACGTAAAAAAATATGACTTTGGATTGCTGCTGGTTATCGGAGGCTCTGAATTTTACTCAGGTTCGCCGGCTCTTTCGGCGCTATCTGCTTTCAGGGCCGGGGCTGATATGGTTAGAATTATCGCTCCCAAAAGAGCAGCCGATATAATTGCTTCTTTTAAGCCTGATTTAGCGGCTCTCCCTTTAAAAGGCGATTGGTTGACTAAAGAACATCTGGCAACCTTACTTACTTTGACAGAAAGCGCCAAAGCCGTGGCAAACGCTAAAACAGCCGTGGTGATTGGGGGCGGTGCAGGAAGGTCAGCCGAAACCCAGGATGTAATTTTAGAATATCTTTCTCAGATTTCGGTTCCGGCAGTAATTGACGCCGATGCCATTCATGCCTTAGCCAAAAATCCACAAGTTATTTTCGGAAAACCATTTTTAATTACCCCGCATACCTATGAATTTTTTGTTTTAACAAAAAAAGAGGTTTATCAATTATCTGACCAAGAAAAAATAAATATCGTCAAATCAGAAGCAGAACGTCTGAAAACCACCATTTTACTTAAAGGGAAAATTGACATAATTTCTGACGGCAAAGAGGTAGCTTTAAATAAAACCGGCTCTCCCTTTATGTCAAAGGGAGGAACAGGGGACACCTTGGCCGGTATGGCGGGAGCCTTTTTGGCTCGTGGTATTGATTTATTCACTGCCGCCCAAGCGGCAGCCTATATTAACGGACTGGCCGGAGAAATAGCCGGAAAGAAATTCGGAGAATCTATGATGGCGACCGATTTAATTGAAGCAATTCCAGAAGTAATTAAATAAAGAAAGGAGGTATAGAAGGATTGTGGCTCAAGGAGTATAGTCAAAAAGTATACTCCTTTTTTATTTGTGTTAATAATTAATTTTTTGGTATAATGAATAAAGTTAAGAATAAAATGAAAAAATCTCAAATAAAATCAATAAAAGCCAGAGAGATTTTGGATTCAAAGGGAAGGCCGACGATTGAAGTAGTTTTGACAACAAATTTAGGTAAATTTTTAGCTGCTCTTCCCTCAGGCACTTCAAGAGGTAAATACGAAGCAATGGAAAAACCAGCCAAGATTGCCATCAAAAATGTAAATCAAATTATCTGCCCCAAATTAAAAGGAAAAGACCCCTCCCGCCAAAAAGAAATTGATGAATTTTTAATAAAATTAGATAACACAAAAAACAAATCATATTTGGGAGCTAATGCGATTTTAGGAGTTTCAATAGCTGTTTGTCGAGCTGGAGCCAAAGACATGAATCTGTCTTTGTGGCAATGGCTGGCCTTTCTTTCTCATCAAAAACCTCGTTTGCCTATTCCCAGTATTTTAATGATTGAGGGCGGGCTGCATGGCAGGGGAGTAGAGATTCAAGAATTCATGGTTGCCCCAGAAGCCGATACCTTTAAAGAGAGATTTCAGACCGGAAAGAAAATTTATCAAAGATTGCGAATAATTTTAAAAAAGAAATTCGGCTCCTCGGGTGTTGTTTTAGGACAAGAGGGAGCTTTTACTCCAAAAATAGAAAAAACAGAAAAAGTTTTAGATTTACTCTTGGAAGCAATAGGCGAAGAGGATAAATCCTCTTCTTCACCCACCGAAGCTTTAGCTGAGGTAAAGAAAGAGAGCGAAGCGCTCTTTGACTTCGCTGCGGCTCGGGTAAATGAAACGGCCGCAAAAGAAAAAGTTAAAATTATTCTTGATGCGGCCGCTTCCTCATTTTTTAAAAAGAACCGATACCATTTGGAAGGGAAAATATTTGACCGCAAAAAACTTTTAGATTTTTATTTAAAACTTTGTCAGAAATATCCGATTTTAGCCATCGAAGACCCTTTCTCGCAGGAAGATTGGCAAGGGTGGAAAAAAATAAGTTCAAAGTTCAAAGTTCAAAGTTCAAAGTTTTTAATTATTGGAGACGATTTAACTGTGACAAATCCCAAAAGAATTGAGCTAGCCCATAAAAACAAGACCAGTAACGCCGTAATCATTAAGCCTAACCAAATCGGCACCGTTACCGAAACGATTGAGGCGGCAAAATTAGCCAAATCTTTTGGCTGGAAAATTATGGTTTCTCATCGGGCCGGCGAAACGAAAGATGACTTTATTTCGGATTTAGCCGTTGGCCTCGGAGCTGATTTTATCAAAGCCGGCGCTCCATCCAGAGAAGAAAGAATGGTAAAATATAACAGGTTGGTTAGAATAGAAGAAGAGCTATGCCAAAATTAATTTTACTTAGACATCTCAAATCGCAATGGAATAAAGAAAACAGATTTACGGGCTGGGTAGATGTGCCTTTGGACGAAAACGAAACTTATAAAGCAAAAGAGCTGGCCGAAAAGATATTTCAGTTTAATATTGATAAAATTTATTCCTCTCCTTTATTCAGAAACGAAGATACGGTAGCGAGAATGTTTGAAGGGAGCAATAAAAAATATCCTGTTTTTATTCATCTGGACTCGGGGAGAATGCAAAAATGGGGACATTATGAGATAGATATCAGCGAGAATGATGTTCCTGTTTTTATTTCAGAGAAATTGAACGAAAGATATTACGGAAAACTGCAGGGGGAAAATAAAGAAACTGCCATACAAAAATACGGCGAAGAGCAGGTCCATCTTTGGAGAAGAAGTTATAATGTCTCTCCGCCCGGTGGAGAAAGCCTAAAAGATGTGATGAAAAGAACAACTCCCTTTTATAAAAAATTTATAGAAAAAGATTTAAAAAAAGGAAAAAATGTTTTAATAGTGGCCAGCCATAATTCTTTGAGAGCGATAGTAAAATATGTTGAAAAAATTTCCGATAAGGATATTATTAATCTGGAAATTCCTTATGGCGGTCTGATAGAATACGAATTAGATGAATCTTTGAATTTGAAAAATAAAAAAGAGCTATAATTGCCTGATAACTATTGCCTGAAAATTAGATTTGTAGTAATATTAAATATAATTAGCAAGTTAAATTATGGTAAATATGCAGACCGACAGTATAAAGAAAAATTTAATACCTGTGGCTATTGTTATAGCCGGTCTTTTAGTTGCCGGAGTTATTTATATAAATCAAGCAAAAGATAAAGCTGGAAAAGAGATTCCGGGACCTTTAACTTCTCAGCAAGCGGCCGAAAAAGCAATCAATTATATTAATAAAAATTTATTACCGGAAGGAATGGATGCTTCTTTGGAGAGTGTGGCAGAGGAAAACGGTATTTATAAATTCCGGCTTAAAGTTGGAAATCAAGAATACGATTCTTACGTGACCAAAGACGGAAGGCTTTTGTTTACCGAACAGGGGATTGATTTGGATAAAGAACAAAATAATCCTGAAGAAACCGTTAAGCAGAGAGGCTCTACCATTGGCAATTTTTCTGTCAGCCAAGACGAGGTTTGCAAGGAAAACGAAAAACCGATTGTATATTTTTTCGGTTCAAACAGCTGTCCTCACTGTCTATGGGAACATCCGATTTTTGAGAAAGTAGCAAATAATTTTGAAGGATATATTTCTTTCCACAACAATATGGATTCGGATAAAGACACGGAAGTATTGATGAAATATAGCACCGGCGGAATACCAACCTTAGTTTTGGGCTGCAAATATTATCGAGTGGGGTCGGGGGAACAGGCGGGAGAGGAAGAAGAGTCCAATAATCTAACTGCTTTATTTTGTAAATTAACAGGGGAAAAACCGGGTGAGATTTGTGAACCGGTTAAAGATTTAATAAACCAAATTAATGAGTGAAAATAAAGCATCTCAAGTCAAAGAAGATTCCTTGTTCACCGAGCTTCCGAAGGAAGCGAAAGTGAGAAAGAGAATGAAATTCTCTTTCGACTCCTCCTCAGCTAAAGCTTCGGAAAGAAAGGTGCGATTGTTTTTGACACCCGGTTGTCCTTATTGCTTTACTTTGAAGGAATTTTTAAAAGAACATAATGTTGAATTTGAAGAAGTTGATATTTCAAAAGATGAAAAAGCCAGGGATGAGATGATAGAAAAATCAGGAAAAATGGAAGTGCCGGTAATTGAGATTGACGGAGAAATTGTGGCAGGATTTGATAAAGAGAAAATAGTAAAACTTCTGAACATAAAAGAATAACCCGCTCGGGTAATCTTTTCAAGGAGTATCGCTCGGCAACGAAATTTTCAAGGCACCGATAGTTCCCGATTCCAGCGCATCGGGACTATCTACGTTCTCGTCCCGCCCTCCCGACTTCGTCGGGAACCATGCTGGCGGGACTGCGAAAGTTGCCATTGAAAACTTATTGCCTCGCTTTAGGGCGCGAGGTGCTCCTTAAAAAGTTTACCCTCGCTTCTTTATTATGACTAAAGTCGCCATCAATGGTTTCGGAAGAATAGGGCGCCCCACCTTTCGGAGAATCTTAGACAATCATACTGATTTGGAAGTGGTGGCGGTTAACGACCTGAGCCAACCTGAAATTCTGGCTCATTTATTGAGATACGACTCTTTGTACGGAATTTATAAAAAAACCGTAAAATTTACCAAAAATGAGCTTTTGATTGATGGCATGTCAACAGGAAAAAAAGTTCAGATATTGGCTGAAAAAGACCCGGCTAATTTACCATGGAAAGAGCTTGGAATAGATATTATTTTAGAATGCACGGGAAATTTTACTGATTATGAAGGAGCAAAAAAACATTTAACAGCCGGAGCAAAAAAAGTAATAATTTCTGCCCCTTCTAAAAATCCAGAAAAAATTCTCTCCTTTGTTTTGGGAGTAAATGAGGAGAAATTTGACGTGAAATCATACGATATTTTTGATATGGGTTCTTGTACTACCAATTGCTTGGCTCCGGTGGCTAAGGTTTTGAATGAAAATTTTAAGATTGTTAGAGGTTTTATGAGTACCATCCACAGTTACACCAACGACCAAAGGATTCTGGATTTGGCTCATAAAGATTTAAGAAGGGCGAGAGCAGCTGCTTTAAATATTATTCCTACCACCACGGGTGCCGCCAAAGCGATTGGTAATGTCATTCCGGAACTGAAAGGAAAATTAGACGGCTTAGCTTTTCGGGTTCCGACGCCAACCGTTTCAGTTTTGGATTTAATTTGTGAAGTGGAAAAACCAACCACGGCCGAAGAAGTGAATTATGTTTTTAAAAAAGCTTCTCAGAAAAAAGAGTTTAATGGAATTTTAGGAATTGAAGATGCGCTTCTGGTTTCTTCTGATTATATCAGGAATTCATTTTCCGCCATTGTTGATGCAAATTTGACAATGGCTTCTGGAAATTTAGTCAAAATTGTTGCCTGGTACGATAACGAATGGGCATACGCGTGCAGGCTGGCAGAGTTTGCAGAGTTTGTGGGGAAGAAAATATAACCCCCCTCTATTATAAAAGCAACAAATGAAAACTAAACTATTCAAAATTGCTTTAATAGTTTTAATGTTTTTAGGTTTGGTAATTGCAGGTGTATTTTTAACTCAGGCAGAAAATCAAGTTTCGGCTAATGATTCAACAACAATTCAGAAACCATTACCTAAACCAGCCCCACTAAAATTTTCAATTTCTGGAAGAATAGAAAGAACTGGCACTTATTTTGAAATTGAAGATAGCGAATATATTAATATTACTTTAAAAAGCACGGAAGAAATAAAAGTAGTTTTAGAATCGATTCCCAGAATGATAAGTATAAACCTTGAAAGTTCTTCAACCTCTTCTTCAACTATCTTCACCCTCGAAGGCTTAGAGCCCAACAAAACCTACTATAGATACCAAGACAGCTATAAAAATGGAGCTGTTTTTGTTTTAGATGAGATTGGAAGTTACAGCTGGACACAAGATTTATCCCAAGCCCACCACATCTGGTTCCAAGAAGCTCCAAATGTAATTTCAAGAGACTTTGTTTCTTTTCTAAGCTTGACTCAACAAGCTATATTTTTGCCTGAACAATGTTCAGCTTATGGCACCTGGGATTCAAAAACCTCAACCTGCACCCTAAATCAGGATTTAACCCAAAGCGTAGAGATGACAGACAATAATATTAGTTTGGATTGTAATGATCATTCTATAACTGGTTCTGGATTCAGTGGCTATGGAATTTATTTAAATAGTAAAACAGGCATTGCTATTCAAAAATGTTTTATTAAAAGTTTTTCCTCTAATATCTATTTATGGAATTCAGATAATAATTATTTTTCTGATAATAGTATAGAAGGTCAGTGGAAAGGAATTAGTTTATCTTCTTCCTTTAATAATATTATTACTAATAATAATATTTCAGACCATTTATCTTTTGGCATAGATATTTCTTCTGTTGATAGCAATAAAGTATACCACAACAATTTTATAAACAATGGTACTTTAAATGCTCCCCCTTGTTCTAATTGCGGAACCCAAGCATATATTAGAGCAGGTAATATTGATAATGGTTATCCATCTGGGGGAAACTATTGGAGTGATTATGTTTCTCGGGTTCAGGGAGAAGATTTATATTCAGGCCCCAATCAAGATCAACCTGGCAGTGATGGAATAGGAGATATTCCTTATAAATCTTTTGGTAGCGGCCAAGATAGATATCCGTTTGTGGAAGAGAGCGGGTGGGAAGCGCCAATTAATCAACCGCCTACGATTTCTGAAATAGATCAATTTAGATCCGATGGCCAGACCCTAATTGGTGAAGGCACTATTACAACAGAATCAACAGTAGTATTTAAAGCTACTCTCAATGATTCTGATAATGACCAAATTAAACTTCAAATTGAGCTAAAAGAATTTAATCAACCTTTTAATGGCCAAAATCTTTTAGAAAGCGAGTTCCTCCCATCTGGTAGCGAAGTATCTATTACGAGAGCCAATTTAGTTAACGGCCAATACCACTGGCGGGCAAGAGCAGTTGATTCCCGAGGAGCTACTTCAGATTGGCAAGAGTTTGGAGAAATTGGGAACGTGGATTTCGAAGTAAAATTAGTGCCGTTGTATACGCAGGTGTTTTCGAAATATCCATCAGAATTAGAAACTTTGCTCTGGTCTAGACGGAATTACGCTTACGCTACTCCTGAAAAGCCATACTCTTCTTGTGGTTGGTTGATTCGAGACTGCGGCTGTGCCATAACTTCCATGGTAATGCTCGGCAGATATTATGATATTGGTATTGCAATTGACAGCAATAATGTTGATCCAGGAAATATTAATACCTGGCTTACTAATAACAAAGGTTATGAATTGAATGGAGATTTACGTTGGGGTAACACAATTGAATATTTGGGATTCATAGATGAAAGGACTGGCAAAAAAATGGCAAGATTAGATTTTAAGCCCAAAACCGATTTTAATGTATCGTCTGCTAGTCCTCGTATAGATAATTTCCTTGCTTTGGCTAAACCAATTGTTGCCCGCAGCAAAACATTCGGTCATTATTTTGTAATTGATGGTAAAATCAAAGCTGGAACAATTGATTATACTTATACCCTAAAAGACCCAACCTGGTACAATACCAAAAGACTTAATCAACCCAAAAATCTGATTGAACACATTCAAGGTTATAATAATCATTTTGACACGGCCAACTTATTTAGCTATTTAGAAACACCAAAACCAATTACCGCTTCAATATATATCCATCTTGCTTCCCCAGCTGAATTACTCATTACCGATCCTTTAGGAAGAAAACTCGGTAAAGATCCTACAGCGGGGATAGTTTACGATGAAATTCCTGACAGTATTTACACTCAAGAAGGTCCAATAGTAAGTAGCGATACGCCGCTTGATCCCAATGAAATACCTGAGAGCAAGATTATTTATATTCCATCTCCCATTGATGGAGAATACGATATCAAAGTTATTGGCACAGACTCAGGGAGCTACACAATTGGCCTCTCGCTTTATGATGACAATGGTAACTCAAAAGATATAGCAAAAGAAGGCAATACAATAACTAACGATATTCAAGAATTTAAATTAGATTTCTCTACCCAGACTGTTCAAGAAACAGAAGCTTATCGAATCGTAAATATTGATATTAAACCAGGAAGCTATCCCAATAGCATTAATCTAAAATCAAGAGGGGTGTTACCAGTCGCTGTTCTAACCGATAATTTCTTCAATGCCAAAGATATTGTAGTAAATAGTGTTCTATTTGCTGGGGCAGAACCTTTAAGAGGTAATCTCGAAGATGTGGATAAAGATGGCGATTTGGATTTAATATTACATTTTGACACACGCTTGCTTAAATTAACTTCTACCGATACTGAAGCTATTTTGTCTGCGCGATTAAAAGATAATGCCTTAATCAAAGGTACAGATTCTGTTAGAATTGTTGGTGAGTTAGGGTTCTTAGCAAGTATAATCAACGCAACTAGGGGCATAATAGACACAATTATTGGAGCAATATTTAATTTCTTTGGTTTACAATGAATGTAGCTTCTAAAAAAGAAATCTTGATAATATTCCTATTAGCAATCCTGTTATTGGCAACAACAGCCTTTTACATCTTGTATAAGAAATACATATCCGTTGAGCCTGCCACAGATCAACAATTACCAGAACAACTAACGCATAATATATGTCTGGGTGATGATGAAACCGTTCTCTTTCAATACCATGGACCTAGGGTCACGGCAACCTCAGCTGATATAATTATTACCGATAAAATTACAAGCAAAGAAAAATTTCGTTTCCAGGTAGATAACCTATCTCCTAATATTGGCTGGCCTTACGAATTTCGCAAGTGCGGTATTTACATAATAAAAGAATTTAATTGGGATTATAAACGCTCTAAATCCCTTCCTGGATTTAGTGAAGAATTATGGAAATATACTTACGATGGAAAAGGAAAAAATTTTTTAACATTTACTAATAGTGACGAATCAGGTAAAATTAACTTTTTTTATGATTACGATTTCCGTACAGATTTTTTAGAAACTTATATTGCTCTTATCGCAGGTTCCCTGGAAAGAATTAAAGAATATGCCACAGTGATTAAAGAAATCCCAACTAAAAATGACGTTTTTTCCTTGGGTTATCAAAATATCATAGAAAAATATCCCGACCTCATTGGTTTTCTTGGGCTTGGCGAATGGACAAAAGACAGCCGTTATTTTTGGGGACGTCTTTCTGTCGGGGCTTCGGTAACGGCATTTTTTAGAATAGAACGGGGGAGCTGGGAAGTTAAAACCTTTCTCCCTCCAGAAGAGACGGCAGGCGGTACCGCTTTCAATCCGGAATACGGCTATCTGATTTACGATACAGGTCCCGGTTGGATTGGCATAGATGTGATTACCGAGCAAGTCTATGACGAATGGCGCAAAGCAGGAAAAATTGTTGAACTTCATCTTTACAATCTTTTCACTAAAAAAGACATTTTACTGGCTACTTCCACGGAACCATCTTGGCATGGAGATCCTCGGTGGCTTTCCGATACCGAGCTTCAATATGAACTTCCTAATGGCGAAAAGAAAATTTATAAAATCAATGACAGATAAAGATTATGAGGAAGGTCGCGACCCCCAACTTGATAAAGCTATTGAAGTTGTTAAAGGTTTATAATAAAATTTAATTGTATATGCGGGTAATACTTTTGCAGGATGTAGAAAATGTGGGCAAGAAATATGATGTAAAAGAGGTTAAAAATGGCTATGCCAGGAATTTTTTGATTCCCAAAGGTTTAGTAAAACCTGCCAAAAAATCT
>Ga0210018_1001510_pt1 | contig 12065 bp, 14 predicted proteins | sample CryGeyCG2014_010_2_FD_183967 | JGI IMG/M metagenome (GOLD analysis project Ga0210018, IMG submission 183967) | Groundwater microbial communities from aquifer - Crystal Geyser CG09_land_8/20/14_0.10 (SPAdes) (version 2) | ecosystem: Environmental > Aquatic > Deep subsurface > Groundwater | place... | reverse complement strand
GCACCAGTTTTGTAAAACTCCGCGTATCTGGCAAAGAAATCTTTGAAATTCTTCACCCATTCCTCGACAAAAATCTTTTCAGGAAAAAGCGGAGTTAAATCCGTAATTAATTCAATTGGCTTGATATTTTTTATTTTTTTCTCCAGATCCAAAAATGCCTGCCTTGTGGTACGGCTAACCTTTGCGTCTTTTAATAATTTTTCCTCTAAAGGTTTCGCCTGCTGCTGCATATACCAAACCAAATCAAAATAATCACGAGCCGCCCCCCGCTCAAGACAGGCAATCATTTTCCCGGCCATCAAAGTGGCTTTATCCCAATGGGTAATCACCATGCTTTTCCCATGACGCACCACCGGAGTTTTAACAATTATCGCTATCTGCTTCTGCGGGCTGACTTCTAATTTAACGTGCAATTTTTCCGACTGATTTGCCGATAAATCCAAATCATGTAAAATCGGCAATCTTACCGTCCACCTCTTAATTAACTCTCCTGCCTGGCAATAAACATCACCGGTTTTTAACTGCAGCTCGCCGCGGATATATGACCCTAAATCTTTTTTAAAATTGGCTAAATTTAAACCCAGACTGTTATCCAAATCAATATCTTCAGACATCCGATTTAAACCGTAAACCACCCGGGCGCATGATCCGCCGTAAAACGCCAGTTGCCGGTATATTTTATGGCCATAAATAAATTTTAAAAAATAGGGTATTAACGCATCTTTAACCACTATCCGCCTGGTTTCAGCGTCAGCCTGCCTTATTTCCGGTTCGGCTAACAGTTTTCTTAATCCTTCAACAATCGCTTCCATAGTGGTATTTTTTTGGACCGGCTGGCCCTGACCCAATAATTATAATCTTTAATATCACTGGCGGAAAATTCTTCCCAATTGAATCTTAAATCCCAATTAGGACCGTGACGAAAATAAAAATAATCAAACAAGGCTTTTCCTAAACCGGCTTTTTTCATCCCTACCCCCCAAACATTTTTTTCTTCATATCCGCCGAATAACTCCGGCTTGATATGCGAATAGCTAAAATTCCCAAACCGGTTGGTGACTGACTGGGTATTTTTTGTCGTCACTCCGGTAATCGGATAAGTCGTTTCGGTTAAAATACCGCCAAGCTGCAGCACGTAAACCGAAGACAAATAAGAAAAAGGCTGGATCACGCTGCTTAAAAAACCGGCAAAGTCCGGATCGGCCTGATGAGCCAAACAAAAATCGCGGGTAATGTATAAGTCTTTTTTTAAGCGGATAATCCGGCCGCTTTTGCTCCAGCGGGCTAAAGTCTGGCGGGCCGTCGCTTCCGAATAATCATAAAGCTGCCGCACCGCCATTAAATTGAAATACGGTAAACTCTCTAGCTTCTCTTTATTTTCATTCCGGTTAATATACATATTATGTATATTATCTAATATGAAATATCTTCTGTCAAGCGGGAAAATTATTCTTCAGGAACTACGAGATGATCCGTTCCTCCGCCTTGATTAATTGGATCTTCCTCATGTATATATATTCAGTTCCCGATTCCCCAATAACAATGGTTGTCGTATTACCAGGATCAATCTCTAACTCTAACATATTTTTCCTTTCTGTAAAATTTTTATTGCTTCGCTGGCAACAAGGGCGCAGGTTTGTTCCATTTCGTCGGTCAACTCGAATTTATCCCGCACCCGGTCGGCCACCACCACACAGATTGCTCCGGCGCGGACATTAAACAACGAAGCTAGAGTCAACAAACAGCCGGCTTCCATTTCAAAATTTTTGACATTAGCCGCCTGCATATCCTCAAAAATCTTGGCTTTATGGCTGGGCAGGTAATCATTCAAGCTAGGCCTTCCCTGACCACAATAAAAAGTGTCGGTCGAAGCAGTAATGCCGACGTGATATTTCACTTTATGGATTTTGGCGGCTTCAATTAATGCTTCTACAATTTGATAATGGGCTACGGCCGGATACTCGGGAATGACATAATCTTTGGAGGCGCCGTCCAAACGGACCGCGCCGGTGGTAATCACTAAATCGCCCACCTTCGTCTCTGATTGTAAACCACCACAAGTTCCCACCCGAATCAACGTCTTAACTCCGATTCTCACTAACTCTACCAACATCATCTCTATGGCTGGTGATCCCATACCGCTGGAGATACAGGCCAATTTCGCTCCCTGGTACTCGCCTTTCATGGTGTGGTACTGCCGGTAATCGGCCACTTCCTCGGCCTTATCCCACAACTGGGCAATCTTAGCCACCCGTTTGGGATCGCCGGGAACTAACACATAAGGTGGAATATCTCCCGGCTTCAACCGCGTGTGATACTGTAATCCTTGTACTTCCGGCTTCGTGGCCGAGCTTGACTTAAAAGACATAAACTAAATTAACCTTTTTTGCTTTAATTTTAAATCTTTTTTTATTTTCTCAATCTGTTCTTTTAAAACAGGAATGTCTCTCTTTACCACTTCCCAAGCTAAATCCAATTCTATTTCAAAATAATCATGCACCAATTTATCCCTCATTCCTGCAATCTTTCTCCATTCAACCTCAGGATATTCACTCTTAATATTTTGAGGAATATTCTTCACCGCTTCGCCGATTATTTGAATTCTGTGGATTGCCGTATCCTGAATTGGAATCGTTTTTAAAAATTTATTCCGGTTAAATTTCTTAACATGCTTTTCAATAATCTCAATGCTCTCAAGAATATGATCCAGATAAACTAACGGATCTTTTGTCATAGTATCAAAATTTGCTCCTGTATTACCCTGTCTTTAATCAAATGATTAATAGATCCATAAGTTAATACATCAACTTCCCGCTCTAATTTATCGCTCAATTCCTGTTCTAATCCGACTAAGTCTAATAAACTTTTCCTGCCTTTAAATTTTATCAGTAAATCGAGATCACTCTTTTTTGTTGCCTCACCTCTGGCAAATGAACCAAAAACAGCCGCCTTAATCACCCCGTGTTTTTTGAAAACGGGTTTTATCTGTTCTTTTATCCTTTTTAATCCCGCCGAACTTGACTTAAAAGACATAAATAGAGTATAGTCTAAAAAATTATGCATCGCAACGAATCCGCAGAGTTTAATCCCTTTGCAATAAATCCGCAAATGTTCGGCGGAAAATTAAGAGCCTGCACCAACTCAATTTTTTGCGCCGGCGCCAGCCCTGAAGCTGAACACCATATTGCCCACCGCGCCCAAGTTTCCGTCGCGGTAGTGGAAAAACAAGCTTTACCGCTAAAAAAACCAGACGATGTTCAAATATTGAATCTTGGCAACTTTAACTTACAAGGCACCGGTGACGCCTATCGTGATTTAATTCATGACGGCACTCTGGAAGTTAAAAACAACCACGCCGATACGGTCATATCTTTTTGATTTCCATGTAACATATTACACTTTTACCCACGATCGTACTAAAAAGTGTCAAGGTGTTTCAACTGTTTCTTCAATCGTCTGAATATTTCTTCTGCTTTAATTCCAAACCATGGCTTCGGCAATAACTCTCTGGGTAAAAATGGGTCGAGCTCAACTACCGATAAATACTGGCTGATAATTTTCCGTGCCTCTTTTTGATTTAATTTTTTATCTTTGATTTCCCTCCACTGCTCTACAATATGACAGTAACGATTATTTAACTTCTCCAGCTTCCACATCTTTTCTGCTTTTTCCGCCTGGCCCGGGCCCAACTCTTTGGCTGTAAATACCGATACCTCTTCGGTCAAATGTTCTGATTCCAAAAATTCAATCATGTCTCGTGCCACATCGTGCGGGGAAACATAAACGCTTTTCTGCCACTGGCCAAAACCCAGTTCGACTAACTTATCTCTCAAACTATCCCTCATCTTCCTTTGTTTTTCTCCCACATCAAAAACCACAATCCGCCACCAGCCGTCCCATTGTTTTTCCTGCCATTTCAGCATCGGAAAACTGCGAACCAATTGTTTCTTGCCTGAACTTGTCAACTCCCAAAACACCTCGCCTTTTTTAATATTTTTACTAATCAAATCTGTTTTTAACATCCTGCTGACAGCCGTCTGCAGGGCATTTTTTGAATACCAAGACGGGGTGTAAAAACCAAGCTTTCTCGCATGATAGGCCCGTGAGCCGCCCCCAACCACCTCATCCAATAAATCCCCCAAAACTGCCAGTCCTAATAAAATTCTGTCCCGAGAGCGCAATAATTTAGCCATAAATTAACTATACACTTTTTACTACGATCGTACCAATAAGTGTCAAACAATACCAAGGGATTCCGGGCCGAAAGAATCAGGCAGTAACTTTTTCAAACTGGTAGTTTTTAAAATTTCCCCTTTTAAGTTTCCGGAAATAATTTTACAGTCATCGCAGTGTTCGCGGATGCGTTGCCGGCAGCGGCCGCAGAACATACCGCCGTTTTTGGTCACCACCGCAATCGCTTTAATAAACTTGCGTCCGTATTTTTTCACCATCCCCTCGCTGACTGCCTTGGAAACTAAAGAAGATTCGGCACAGTCGCACAAACCTAAAGACGCATTTTCCGCATTGCAGGATGAAAAAACTTCTCCGCCCACGGTTAACAAAGCCGCCCCGACTTTGTATTTTGAATACGGCGAATAAGAATTCTGAGCCGCCTCGACTGCCCGCTTAACTAAGTCTTGATCGGATTTGCTCATGAATCTCCTTCGCCGGTAATAACTTTCCTTTTTTAACGCAGTTAATTATCTGCCATTTTTTTCTTTTTGCCAACTGACAGTACAGTTGGTAGGTTTTCTGCTGGTAGTCAAAATCCTTTTCTGCCGCGTCTTTTTTCCGAGAAAGCATCAGCTTTCTGGTTATCGCCGACGGCACATTCAAAAAAATCACTTTATCCGCCTGCGGCAGTTTAAAAAATTTATTTTCCAACCAATCAATCCACTCAATAATTTCCCGCAGTTGTCTGCCGGAAAACTTCGCCCCCTGATGCGCCTGGCTGGAACCGGTGTAACGGTCCAACACCACAGTTTTGCCATCTTTTAACCAACTCTTGATCAACGGCTTGGCAAAAAAACGGTCGGTGGCAAACAAAAACGCCAGCACGTAAGGATTAATTTTCTGCCCGTATTTTAAATGCAATAAATATTTAATGATTTTCCCGAAAAACTGGTCATAGCGGGGAAAAGCCAGCCGGCAATCTGCTTTTAATAATTTTACCTGCGTCGACTTGCCTGATCCGTCAATCCCTTCAAAAACGATTAACATTAATATCTCCAACCTAATTCGGCTAATTTTTTCAGGACTTTTTTAGCTAATTTTTGTTTGGCTCCCTTGTTGGTGACAAAGTTAAAATTATCAGTGTTAATCGGCAAAACCACCACATCCAACAGATACTTGGTCCCGGCCAGCCAAGCTTGATTCACCCGCTTCATCACCAGAAAATAATTATCGTCAATCGTTTCAAACGGCCGCAAACTGGCATGCGCCCGTTTTAAGACAACATTATCACTGGCAGTTAAATAGACCAAAACGTCGGCCGCCGGCAAGTGGGCCCAATCCAAACTATAAAAATAGTCAACATATTTTTGAAAATGCTTCAGCTTCATCCGGCCTAAAATTAAGTTTGTCAGCGCGTAGCAAAAATCCATTTCCGGATGCACATCCTGAATGAAAATTTTATTTTCCGCTCCCAGCCTTAATTGATGATACTTTCTTTGAATAAACCATTTTTGCGATTGAAGCAGCGCCAGCGACGAATCCTGATAACTTTTCTTTAAATAAGGATTATTATGCCAATCTTCCAATGAAGCCATCACCGGCAGTTTCCTCTTTTTCAACTCTTCTGCCAAAACTTCGACTGCAGTCGTTTTCCCCACCCGCATCGTGTCCGCGCCGACTTCAATCCGGGGATAACGGTCTCGTGAAAAATTAAGCGGCCGTCTTAAATACGGCAGGCCAATGGCCTGTAAATAAGTCTTTAAATCCGGGTCCAATCCAATTTTTTTAGGCAACCGCAATCGCCTCAGCCAATCTTCGTTTTTTGTCTCGGTCACATGCAGCAAGTGATAATGTTCAGCACAGGCCGCGCCGTATAAATCGGCCGCGCCGACCACCAACTGCGACTCTTTTTTTCTTTTGGCAAAAGTGAACTTGGCCGGATTGGTACAATAACCGTTGGCAAACCTAAAGTCACAGCGCGCCCTCCCCTCAATCACTTCATCAGCCAAGCGGGTTAATTTTTTGGTCGGCCCGAACTCTTTCCGGTCAGAATCCAAAAGCAGACCGGCCGCGTAAACATCAATCCCTTTTTTAATAAACCGCTCAATTACTCTGATTAAAGACTGGTGGAAAAAATTAGTTTCATCAATCACAATCCTTTCCAGTCCGGCGATTTTCTCCGCCAGTTCCAGTAATTCTTTCGGCCGGTCTTTATTCACTAAAATCGCCCGGACTTCACTACCGTTATGGCTTTTTAAAACCGGCCGTCCGGTATAGCGGTCGTCAATGTTCGGTTTAAAAGCCAAAACTCTGCGTCCCTGACGATATTTCTCAATCAGCCAAGTGGTCTTATCTGACCACATCGGCCCGTGCCTGACAACTAGCTTTCCCCGCTTCTTTATCATAAGTATTTTATAAACTACAAACAGAAAAGGCGCAAGCCGGACAGGTAGCACAGCCTTCGGCTTTGAACAATTTTGTGCCGCACTGCGGACAGTTATCTTTTTTTTGAATTTTAATCTTTGAATTTTGAATTTGTTTCGGATTTCGTGCTTCGAATTTAGTGTTTTTGTTGTACCCAATATTAAGCACTTGCACCCTCCGGCTGGTATCCCGATAAACCGTCAACCCCTTACAACCCAACTCCCAAGCCAGAATATAAGCCTTAATTACATCTTCAACGCGGGCATCGGCCGCCAAATTAATAGTTTTGCTGACCGCATTATCCGTATATTTCTGCCAGGCCGCCTGCATTTTAACATGATCCTGAAACTCAATTTCATGAGCCGTCACAAATATTTTTTTAATTTCATCAGGGATTTCTTTAATTAATTGAAGTGTGCCGTTGGCGACAATTTGATCAATTAAACCGTTGCTTGTGTCTAAACCAACCTGTCTTAATTTAACCAATAAATCTTTATTAATCTCCGGCAGCCTGATCCCCCCTAAAGCTTCCTTGTAAAAAGCATTGGCAAAGTGCGGTTCAATCCCGTAACTGCAATTGGCCAGCATGGAGATCGAGCCGGTCGGAGCAATTGTCGTTAAGGTGGCATTGCGGAAAAATTTATATTTTCTTTTTTGCCATAAGCTACCTTTAAAATTTTTAAAACTGCCCTTTTCTTTCCCCAGTGCTTCACTGGTATTCCAAGCCGTCTCCCGGATAAACTTCATCATCTTTTCTGCCAATCCTAACGCTTCCTTGGAGTCATAAGGAATTCCCATTTTTACCAACAAGTCTGCCCAACCCATCACCCCTAAGCCGATTTTCCGGTTAGCCTTAACCACTGCCTCTACTTTCTTAAGCGGATATTTACAAACACTCACCACGTTATCTAAAAACCTGACGCCGATCTTCACTGTCTCGGCTAATTTAGACCAATCCACCTGCCCGCCGGATATATGTTTTGCTAAGTTTATTGATCCTAAATTACAGGCTTCATAAGCTAAAAGCGGCTGTTCGCCGCAGAGGTTAACCGCCTCCAACACCCCCACCCGCGGCGTCGGATTGTCCTGATTAATCCGGTCTAAAAAAATCATGCCCGGGTCGCCGTTTTTCCAGGCATAAGAACAAGCCAACTCAAAAATCGACCGGCTGGAAACAGTATTCACTACGCTGCCGGTGTGCGGATTAATTAAATCCCAGGGCTTGTCTTTTTTCACCGCTCTCATAAATTTGTCTGTCAAGCCAATCGAAAAATTAATCTGGTTTAAACTCGCCTCATCTTCTTTACAGGTAATAAACTCCAGAATATCCGGATGCGTCACATGCAAAACCACCATATTACCGGACCTACGGCCGCCGGCCTGCTGGAGAATTTCCGATGCTTCGTTAATAATCTTCATAAAGGCCACCGGCCCGGCCGCCTTCCCGCTCGTTCCGGCCACGGCATCGCCTTTCGGCCTGATCCGGGAAAAACTAAATCCCACCCCGCCGCCGTTTTTCTTTAAAAGCGAGGACTCTTTAATGCTCTCAAAAATTCCCTCGACTGAATCCGGCATCGGCATCACAAAGCAGTTTGCCAGCTGTCCATTGGCTGTTCCGGCATTAGCCAAAGTCCGGCCGCCCGGCAAAAATCTTAAGGTTGACATAACCGTGAAGAACCGATCTTCCCAAAGAGAACGGTTCTTTTTATCTGTTTCCGCTTTCGCTACCGCTTTCGCTACCCGCTTAAAACACCCTTTCGGCGTCTCGCCTTTCTGCAGATATTTATTTTTCATCACCACAATCGAAGTGTAGGGCAGTCCGATATCATCAATTACTCCCAAACCTTTTTCGGCCTTGGCTTCCTGGCGCTGTCGTTCGCGGGCAATGATAAACGCCCGGGCAATATCATACAGCTGTTGGTCAATTAGAACTCTTTCTACCACATCGCCGATCTCATCAGTGCCTAAAATCTTTTCTTGCTCAAATTGTGGTCTTAATTCCTCTGCCACCAGTTTGCCGATTTTATCCGCTAAAACCTTATCTTCTTTATTAATGTTCTGTTGCGCCCGCAAAATCGAGTGGGAAATTTTCCCCTCCTGATAAATCTGAACTTCACCGCTTCTTTTCTTAACCTGAAAATTAAAAACCATATGCTTGCTTTACTATACCCGCAAATTTCCCTCTCCTTCAACCAGCAATTACTATATCAAACTATTTTAATAAATGATTATTTTCTATTAGTTGTCTATTAACTGATTCTCCATATTTCCCTTTTGAAAATCGATTTAATATATCAACTATTGGTATAACTAACTCCTTTTCTCCTACCAACTCTAAATGGGCCAACCGATCCAACGTTAATATCAAATAAGCATTTTGAGCGGAATGTCTTTCTTCTATCGCTAACACTGAATATTCATCTTTAATATCTGGACAAAAGGTTTGCGTAGAAATATTTGATCCAGATATATTATATTTTCTACGAATCTGTTTTATTGCTCCTCTTAACCAATGTGTCCGACTTCGTATCATAAAGGGCTCTCCTTTAATTTGTGTGTATAACCAAACCGCTTTATCAGAAATTGTTAATTGTTCTTGACTACCCTGCCTTTTTTTATTACCAAGCTGCTCTAACCAGGGGAATATTTGCAAATAATCTCCCAATACTCTCACTATTTCTCCTTCACCATTTAAAAAAGACCTTGGTCCAATCTGAGCCTTAATCATTCCTAAACCACTATTCTCAATTAACTCTGCCTGAAATCCATTTAACAATCCTAAATAACTAGGCAGTTCATAAGGGAGAATTTTTGGATATAGAGAAAAACTAACCATTCCGATCAAACTATTAACCGGCTGCAGTTTACCCTTCAAACCTAACTCTTCCATTATGCTTCCGAATTGATCCATTCTTTCTTGATACGATGAACTACCAGTGCCGCTATCTGTTTTATCCGTCTTTAGAATTATTTCTTCTCTCATGCCCAATATTATATCTTATCTTATCAAGCTTTCGGTTTTTTCCAGCTCACCCAAAACTATGTTATGCTGGTATTTATGAAGCGAAAACTTGCCAAGAAAGATCGACTATCGTTATTAAAAACAGTCGCGGGGATTTGCGGCAACTTGTCTGCCGCTTGGTTTGGATTTATCCTAATCTCTCCAGGATTTGAACAACTAAGCACTTCCGAAGAATGGGTTGTTTTGACTCGATCACTAATTCTTGGTATATTATTTCTGCTAATCGCTTATAAACTCGAAAGGAGTACTTTATGAACGGACAAACTATTTGGGATATTATGACGAGCGCGCAAGTATCCACTGCTTTAGTTTTGATTGCCGTTTTCTTGAGTATTCTGGTTTTCCGGAAGACCGCTCGCTAAAGCCTTCGGCTTATTCCAGCTGGCCCACTTACACTTTGGGTAATTGGCACAGCCGTAAAACTGCTTGCCCCGCCTGGTCCGCTTGATTACCACTTCCGCTCCGCAGTCACCGCAAACCACTCCTTTGACCACCTCCTTGAAAGTCGCCGTATACTTGCACTCCGGAAACTTCTCGCAGCTTAAAAATTTGCCGAACCGTCCGGTTCTGATAACCACTTCCCCCTCGTTGCACTCAGGGCACTTTTGCCCGGTCTTTTCCGTCTCAATCGCCACCCTATCCGCTTTTTCTTTAACTTCAATAAGCCTTTCAGAAAAGCCCGCATAGAAGTTTTTGAGTACAGTCACTGAACTTTGCTTGCCTTTGGCAATCTCATCCAAATCCCCTTCCATTTTCGCTGTAAACTCATAGTCCATTACTTTCGGAAAATTCTTCATTAAAAACTTCGTCACTGCTTCGCCGATCACCGTCGGCTTTAATTTTTTCTCTTCTTTTTCTACATAATGCCGGTCCTGGATTGTCGATAAAATCGGCGCGTAAGTCGACGGCCGGCCAATCTCTTTTTCTTCCAAAACTTTAATTAAACTGGCTTCAGTGTAGCGGCCGGGCGGCTGGGTGAATTTTTGCTCTGATAAAACCTTAATCAATTTTAATTGGTCATTTGTTTGTAAATTGGGCAATTGATTGAAAATTGAAAATTGGGATTTGAAAATTTTCCCCCATCCGTCAAATAACAACTTTTCACCCTCGGCAAATAACTCATATTTATTCGCCGCTACTGTTACTTTTGTTTTTTCCACCACCGCCGGGCTCATCTGGCAGGCAACAAACCGCTCCCAAATTAATTTGTATAATTTATTATCAGATTGAAAATTAACATCCGTCGGCCTGATCGCTTCGTGGGCGGCTTGAGCATTTTTGGCTTTAGTTTTATAAAACACTTGTCTTTCCGGCAAATAAGCGGCACCGAATTTCTGACTGATAAATTCTCTTGCCTGGCTGACTGCTTCACTCGCTAAGTTCAAACTGTCGGTCCGATGATAAGTAATTAAACCTTGTTCATATAAATTCTGGGCTTCATGCATGGTTTTTTTCGCACTCCAACCCAATCTGGCCCCGGCCGTTCTTTGTAAAGTCGAAGTCATCAGCGGCGGCCAAGGCCACTGCTTCACCTGTCTTATTTTCACTTCGGAAACCGAATACTCCGCTTGTTTTAAATCAGCCGCGGCCTGTTCAGCTTTAACTTGATCAGTGATCTTTTTTAAATAAGCCGCAAATTCTTCCTTGTCTTTTTTCAAACTGGCGCCGACCACCCAATAGGTTTCCGGCTTAAAAGCTTTAATCTCTTCTTCCCGCTCCACCACCAGCCTTACCGCCACGCTCTGCACCCGGCCGGCCGAAAGGCCCCGCCTCACTTTCCGCCACAAAATCGGGGACAGCTGATAACCCACCAGTCTGTCTAAAATCCGCCTGCCGGCTTGGGCATCCACTAATTTTAAATCCACTTGGCCCGGATGCTTTAACGCTTCCTCAATCGCTGTTTTGGTAATTTCATGAAACACAATCCGGCTGAATTTCTGTTTTTCGCTTTTCGCTTTTCGCTTTTCGCTTAATAAGTACTGGATATGGAAGGCGATCGCCTCGCCTTCGCGGTCCAAATCAGTCGCTAGAATCACGCTTGTTGCTTTTTTGGCTGACTGCTTTAACTGCCTGACAACTTTGGATTTTCCGGCAGAAATCACATACTCAGGTTTAAACTCATGCTCAAGATCCACCCCTAAACTCTTTTTCGGCAAATCCCGCACGTGCCCCATCGAGGCCTCGATTAAATACTCTTTGCCCAAAAACTTAGACAAAGTTCTGGCTTTGGTCGGCGATTCCACTACAATTAACTTCATAAACAAAACCTTAACACACTTGTCAAGCTTCTGGCAAATTTAGCTCTTCCCAAATGTCCTCGACTTTGGTGACCAACTTCGCTCCCTGCTGAATCAGTTGCGCCGGGCCTTCGGATTGCAGACTAGTGATCGGCCCGGGGACGCAGAAAACTTCCCGGCCGTAATCGGCGGCAAAATTGGCAGTAATC
>Ga0210018_1001506_pt1 | contig 12075 bp, 11 predicted proteins | sample CryGeyCG2014_010_2_FD_183967 | JGI IMG/M metagenome (GOLD analysis project Ga0210018, IMG submission 183967) | Groundwater microbial communities from aquifer - Crystal Geyser CG09_land_8/20/14_0.10 (SPAdes) (version 2) | ecosystem: Environmental > Aquatic > Deep subsurface > Groundwater | place... | reverse complement strand
ATATTGTTGTTGCTGGAGTAAACCCTTCGGCTTCTTCCACGCCTCTGATGATTATTACCGGCGAAGTTCTTAAAATCTTAAAAAAGAAAAATCCCAAAATTAAGACAATTCTCACTGGTATTCATCCTTCAGCTTTACCAGAAAGAACTTTAAGAGAAGAAAAAACTGATTTTGTTGGAAAGGGAGAGAGTTTTTATACAATTTTAAATCTTTTGAAAGCATTAAAATCAAATAAAAAAAGAAAAGATTTGAAGATTAATGGTCTTTGGTATCTTAATGAGAAAAAAGAAGCAATTGGAAATGGCTGGGGAGATTTAGTTGAAAATCTTGATGAACTTCCTTTTGTGGCTTGGGATCTTTTGCCTATGGACAAATACCGGTCACATAATTGGCAGTGTTTTGATGACTTAAATCAGAGAAAACCCTATGCCGTTATCTACACAAGTTTGGGATGTCCTTATAACTGTACCTATTGCAATGTTCATGCCTTATATAACGGAAAGCCAGGAATTCGTTTTCGCAGCCCGGAAAATGTCGTTAAAGAAATAGACCTTTTAGTCAAAAATTACAAAATTAAAACTATTAAATTTCTTGATGAACTATTTGCTATTGATAAACAACGAGTTGATCGGATTTGCGACTTACTTATCAAAAGAGAATATGATTTAAATATCTGGGTTTATGCTAGGATAAATACTGTCAATGAGAAAATGTTAAAAAAGATGAGGCAGGCTGGTATAAGATGGGTTGCTTATGGGATTGAATCTGGGAGTCAAAAGGTTAGGACAGGTGTTTCCAAATTAGGATTTGGACAAGATTTGATCAGAAGAGTTGCTAAAATGACCCATGATGTTGGTATCCATATAATGGGAAATTTCATTTTTGGTCTGCCTGACGATGATCTTCAGACAATGCGAGAGACATTTGATTTAGCCAAAGAATTAAATTGCGAATATATCAATTTTTATGTCGCCATGGCTTATCCTGGTTCTCAATTATATGAAGAAGCATTAAAAAAGGGATTAGAATTGCCAAAAAGTTGGTTAGGATACGCCCAATTAAATGAAGAAACTTTACCTTTGCCGACCAAATATATATCAGGGAGGAATGTTTTACGTTTTCGGGATAAAGCCTTTAAGGAATATTTGAATAGGCCAGAATATTTAGAGATGATTGAAAAAAAATTTGGCCCAGAAATCATTGATCATATAAATGAAATATTAAAATACAAAATCAAAAGAAATTATATTTAATTATGATTATTTCAAAAACGCCATTTAGAATATCATTTTTTGGCGGAGGAACCGATTACCCTGTTTGGTATAAGGAAAATCAGGGAGCAGTTTTATCTACAACTATTGATAAATATTGCTATATTACTGCTCGCTATCTCCCTCCTTTTTTCCCTCATAAATACCGAATTATTTATTCAAAGATTGAGACGGTAAAAAATATAGAAGAAATTTTACATCCAGCAGTGAGAGAAACTTTGAAATTTTTAGATATTAATAAAGGAATAGAAATCCATCATGATGGTGATTTGCCGGCCAAAACAGGTATGGGTTCTAGTTCAGCTTTTACCGTCGGTCTTCTCAATTCTCTTTACGCTTTGAAAGGAATGATGGTTTCCAAAGAGAAATTAGCCAAAGAAGCAATTCACATAGAAAGAGATATTTTACAAGAAAACGTAGGGGCTCAAGATCAGATAGCTACCTCCTACGGAGGATTTAATAAAATAAATTTTAATGGAAATGATGAATTTAGAGTAGAACCAATTATCATAACGAGAGACAGAATAAGCCAGTTAGAAAATCATTTGATGTTATACTTTACAGGTTTTTCTCGAATTGCTTCGAAAGTTGCTAAAGCTCAGATTAAAAATACTCCTCAGAAAAAAAGAGAATTAATATTGATGTATCAAATGGTTGATGAAGCGATAAACATCCTTAATAAAAATAAAAATATTTTTGAATTTGGAAATTTACTTAACGAAACTTGGAAATTGAAAAGAAGTCTCACTAATAAAATATCGAATTCGATGATAGATACTATTTACGAAATGGCATTGAAGGCGGGAGCTATTGGCGGAAAACTTTTAGGAGCCGGTGGTGGTGGGTTTATGCTTTTATTTGTCCCACCAGAAAGACAACCAAAAGTCAGAAAAACTTTAAGAAAATTATTAGAAGTACCTTTTCATTTTGAATCTGATGGCAGCCAAATTATTTACTATAATCCTTAATTAAAAAGAACTGTGTCAAAAAGAAAAATAAAATTTGGAGATTTAATGATTAATAATGAAGCAAAAAAGCTTATCAAAAAGGCTTTGGATTCAAATTTTGTTTCCGGCGGTCCTTTAATCGAAAAATTGGAAAGAGAGTGGGGAAAACTGTTTGGTTATAAATATAATATAGCAGTAAGTAATGGCACCGATGCCGATATTGCCGCTTGTATGGTCTTATATGATTTCGGTGCCAAAAGAGAAGACGAAATAATTGTGCCTGCCTTAGCTTTTGCATCTGTTGGTAACTCTATTTTAGCGGCAGGATTTAAGCCAGTTTTTGTAGATACTAAAAGAGAAACTTTGGATATAGATTATGAGAAAATAGAAGAGAAGATAAGCCCAAGAACAGTAGCAATTATGGTGGTTCATACCCTTGGAAAGCCTTGTGAGATGGGTACTATTCAGAAGCTAGCTAAAAAATACGATCTTAAAATAATTGAGGATTGTTGTGAGGCACCCGGAGCAAAGTATAAAAATAAATTTGTAGGCCAATTTGGAGATGTTGCTACTTTTAGTTTTTATGTAGCCCATGTTATCTCCGGTGGAGACGGTGGAATGTGTTCTACAAACAATTCTAAAATTTATGAGATATTAGTTTCTTTAAAAAATCATGGGAGAAAACCAGGTTCTTTATATTTTGATCATATTAGACATGGGTTGAATTTTAGAATGAATATTCTTCCAGCAGCTATTATCTTGAGTCAGATAAAGAATTTCTGGGGAATATTTAATAAAAGAAAGAAAAACCTTAATTATTTACTAAAAAAGACAGAGGATTTAAAAGATTTTATCTTTTTTTGCTCTGAAGAATTTTATGAAATAATATCTCCACATGCGTTTGGTATTACTTTAAAAAATCCAAAATATAGCTACAAGAAACTTTATAAGTTTCTTGAAGATCATTCAATTGAATGTAAGAGGAATTTTGGGAGTATGCCTACACAACATAAGGCATTTAAATTTTTAGGATATAAATTAGGAGAATTTCCTGAAGCAGAATATGTTGGAGATAATGGTTTACATTTTGGAATTCATCAATATCTTTCAAAAAAAGATTTAGATTATGTTTCAGAAATTTTGCATCAGTATTTTAAAAATAAATTATGGGGAAAATTATGATTAAAATTTCAAAAACAAAATTAAAAGGAGCATTGCAAATTTATCCCTATATTTTTAAAGATCATCGCGGCCAATTTGTTGAAACATATAATGAGGAACTTTATAGAAAAAATGGAATTAAAGTAAAGTTTGTTCAAGATGATATTTCTATTTCAAAAAGGAATATTTTGCGAGGTATTCATAGCGATAACAAAGCCTGGAAATTAATTTCCTGTATTTATGGGAAAATATATGTAGTAATAGTTAATTGCAATGAAAAGTCAAAAGAGTTTGGTAAATGGCAGGCATTTTTGTTTTCTGACAAAAATAAGAAGCAAATTTTGATTCCACCAAAATACGGATGCTCTTATTTAGTTTTAAGCAGAGAAGCAATTTTTACTTACAAGCAATCTGAATATTATAGTCCAAAACGTCAATGTACTTATAGGTGGAACGACTCCAGATTTAAAATTGAATGGCCAATTAAAAAACCAATTCTATCAAAAAGAGATAAAATAGGGCATTATGTCTAAAAATTTTATCAAAAAATTAGAAGAAAAATCAATTTGGGTCAGAAAAGAAACATTGAAAATCCATAAAATTCTTCCAGAGACTAGATTAGCTTCTTCTTTATCGCCCGTTGAGATATTTGTTGTTTTATATTATGGGAAAGTCTTGAAATTTAATTCCCATAATCTTTCTTGGGAAGGAAGAGATAGATTTATTATTTCTAAACCTCACGGAGCGATTTCTTTGTATCCTATATTAGCTGATTTTGGTTTTTTTGATAAAAGTGAGCTGAAAAAAGTAGGTCAAGAAGGTTCTCTTTTGGGTGGTATCCCTGATTCTACAATTCCTGGTTTCGAAACTACTAATGGTGCTTTAGGGCATGGTTTAGGTGTGGCTTGTGGCGTTGCCCTCGGTTTGAAAAATAAAAATTCAAAATCAAAAGTTTTTGTTTTGTCAGGAGATGGAGAATTAAATGAAGGAGCAGTTTGGGAAGCTATTATGTTCGCTGGTCATCATAAATTAAGTAATTTGATATTAATCATTGATAATAATAAAATTTCAATGTTAGATTTCTGTAAAAATATTATTGATTTAGCTCCCCTTCAAGACAAATTTCAAGCCTTTAAATGGAAAGTGAAGATAGTGGATGGTCATAATATAAAAAAGCTCTATAAATCATTAAAAGAGCTAAAAGAAGAAAAAAGCAATTACCCCAAAGTATTACTTGCTAATACTATTAAAGGAAGGGGGGTTCCTCAATTAGAAAATGATGCTTTGTGTCACATTAAAACATTGAATGAAGATGAAATTATTAATGCCATCAAAAAATTAGATGAACAATAATCAACCAAAAACAATGAGAGATGCTTTTATTGAGGCGGTTTATGAAAGAATGCGTAGAAATCATTCAATTTTTTTCTTATCAGCAGATCTTGGAGCTCCTGCTCTCGATAGGTTAAGAAAGGATTTTAGAGACAGGTTTATAAATGTGGGGATTGCCGAACAGAATTTAATAAATGTTGCTACTGGTTTAGCTTTAGAAAATTATGTTGTCTATGCTTATGCTATTGCACCCTTTCTGACTATGAGAGCATATGAACAAATAAGACAAAATTTATCTATTTCCTCCCAAATAAAACCCCTTAATGTTAATCTTATTGGATTAGGGGCAGGATTAAGTTATGGTCTATCTGGTCCTTCTCATCACTGCTTGGAAGATATTAGTATTATGAGGCTTATGCCCAATTTTACCGTCTTTTCGCCGAGCGACTGGAAATTAGCTAAAGATTTCGTTGACTATTCGATTAAGGTAAGAATGCCAAAATATCTACGATTTGACGGTGAGTCTCTCCCTTTGATATACGACAAAATAGATGATTTAATTTTAGAGAAAGGATTTTATGAGTTATCAAAAGGCAAAAAAGTTTGTTTGGTTTCCACCGGTTTTATGACTCACCGAGCATTAAAAATTGCGAAGAAACTTCAAAATGTTGGAGTTATTGATGTATTTTTGTTAAAGCCCCTAGATGAGACCTCATTATTTGAAGCCCTTAAAAAATATGAACATATTATCACGATTGAGGAAGCATTTATAAATAATGGAGGATTGGATAGTTTAATATCAAAGATATTTCGTGAGCGTCAGTTTGATGTCAAATTAAAAAATTTGGGTTTTAATGATAAATATGTTTTTGAAGTTGGGAATAGGAATTATTTGCATAAATTAAATGGATTAGATGAAAGAAGTATCGTCAAAGTTATTAAAAATTTATGAAACACAATTTATTAATCAAAAAGGCAATTAAAAATACCATAGAAACAAAAAAGAAAATTCTAAAAGATAAGAACACTTTATTAATAATTGAAAAAGTTGCCGAAGAGATAGTAGAGGCATTTAAAAATGATAAAAAGGTTCTTCTTTGCGGTAATGGCGGCAGCGCAGCTGATGCTCAACACATTGCCGCTGAACTCTCGGGGAAATTTTATTTAGATAGAGAACCTCTTTTTGCCGAAGCCTTGCATACAAACATCTCTTTTTTAACTGCTGTTGCCAATGATTATTCTTATGATGAAGTTTTTGCCAGAGCAGTTAGAGCTATGGGAAGAGAGGGCGATATTTTAATTGGAATTTCAACTTCAGGAAATTCTTTGAATGTAATAAAAGCAATTAAAATGGCAAATAAAATGAAAATAACGAGTATTGGTTTAAGTGGAAAAACCGGTGGAAAAATGAGGAACCTTTGTAAATATCTAATTAAAGTGCCTTCGACCGATACCCCCAGAATTCAGGAATCTCATATTTTAATTGGTCATATTATTTGTGAAATAGTAGAAAAAGACATTTTTGGCAGTAAAAAAATTAAGAAAATATGAAAGCAGTAATTTTAGCCGGTGGGAAGGGAACTCGTTTATCTAAATTGATAAAGAACACCCCTAAACCCTTAATAAAAATAGGTGGAAAACCAGTTATTGAGCATCAGATTTTACTTTTAAGAGAATATGGCATTAAAGAAATCTGGATACTTTTAGGATTTTTGGGAAGTCAGATAAAAGAATATCTTAAAAACGGGGAGAAATGGGATGTTAATATTCATTATTGTCAGGAGAAAAAACCCTTGGGCACAGCTGGTGCTCTTAAAGTACTGGAAAATGAAATAAAAGAAGATTTTTTGGTTCTTTCTGGCGATGTGATGCTGGATTTTGATTTAAAAAGATTTATTAGTTATCATCGTAAAAAAAATGGCATTGCCTCGATTATAGTTCATCCCAATGATCATCCATTCGATAGTGATTTAGTTGAAGTGGATAAAGAAGGGCAAGTCCTCTCTTTACTAAAAAGACCCCATCCTTCTAGACTAAACTTCCGCAATTTAAGTATTGCTTCCGCATATATTTTTTCACCTAAAATATTTAAATATACTCCCCTTAAAATAAAATCTGATATTGAAAAAGATATACTTCCCTTAATTTTAAAATCCAAACAAAAAATATACGTCTACAAAACTCCAGAATATATAAAGGATATAGGTACTCCTAATAGGCTTATGAAAGTCAGAAAGGATTATATATTAGGGAAAATAAGAAAATTTAATTTAAAAAACAAAAGAAAGGTAGTTTTCCTCGATAGAGATGGAGTAATTAATGAAGAAATAGATCGACTTTCTAGGGTTGAAGACTTAAAGATTTATGATTTTTCTGCTAAGGCAATTAAAAAAATCAACGAGTTCGGATATTTAATAATCATAATCACAAACCAACCAATGATAGCTAAAGGTTTCATGACAGAAAAAGATTTAGATGAAATTCATCAAAAATTAGAAACCGAATTAGGTAAACAAGGGGCTAAAATCGATGCTTTCTATTATTGTCCTCATCATCCAGAAAAAGGATTTCCTGGAGAAATACCAGAATTAAAAATTAAATGTAATTGTCGGAAACCGAAAATTGGTCTTTTTTTGAAGGCAAAAAAAGATTTTAATATTAATTTAAAAAGTTCTTATATGATCGGTGACCAAACCAGTGATATTTTAGCCGGGGAACGAGCTGGTTGTAAAACTATTTTAGTCAAAACTGGTTATGGAGGAAAAGATAATTTATTTAAAGTAAAACCTATTTATATAGCTAAAAATTTGTTAGAAGCAGTACATTTTATTAAATAACTAAATTCCAAGTTGCATTATCAAATTATTATTAATATGAATCATAAAAACGGTTATGATAAAATTAATTTTTTATATGAAGATTCGAATCCCCACGGCTTTGCTTATATGTTTTTTGATGGTTTAAAGGATGTCCTGAATAGAAATGGGTTATTGTATTATAGTTATGATATCGCAAATAAGTCTCAACGTTTAAACCTCGAGGAACTTCTAAAATATCCCATATTGTGCTTCAAAGGCTCCTGGGATCCTACTTTTAATATTGTAAAATTAGTAGCAGGTAAGCAATTTATAGCAGAATTTAATTCTGAATCTTTATTTCCGGAGAAAGAATCTTTTTTATTAATTAATAAATTAAGTCAGAAAAAAAATTATATTAAACTTTTAAAATTATTTTATTACAGAAAAACTTCAGATTTTATAAAATTATTAAGAGATAATATATTTAAACCCGTTAAGTCAATAGATTATTATAATATGATAAAAGAAAGAAAGGAATATTTTGATTTATATTTTATTCCAGTGGAGGAGGATTTAAATAGTTATCTTAGTTTTGGAAAACCATGCTATTGGATTCCAAGCTGGACACACACAGAGTTACTAGATAATATTAACCTTCCTGCTTGTAATAAGATAGGATTTATTGGCGGCGTGACAGGCCCAAGAATTAAATTTTTTGCTCAAGATAAAAATAAAATTATTGAATGCATTCATACTATTCCTAAAGATAATGAGCTTGAAAATATCAAAGAGCTGTGTAAGGCAATTAATAAATATAAATATCTAGTGTGCCCCATGGGTATCTCTGTTCGAACCATGCCCGGTAAAGTATTCGAATATATGGCGTGTAAAAGATTATGTTTTTGCTATTTGAATGACGAATATATGTTTAAGCATAAACTTTTATTTGAGGATGGAAAAGAAATCGTCTATTTTAAAACATTTAACGAATTAGAGGAGAAATATCGATATTATCTTGCACATCCTCAAGAGGCTGTTCAAATTGCTCAAGCTGGTTACGAGAAGGTTAGAAAATACCACAATGCAGATATAAGAGTACAAAGATTGGTCGAATTGATATTATATCACGCCAATGGGGGAGAATATAATAATGCCTTTAATGATGTATCTTTTTATGGAGGACATAGCTAAATAACAGTCAAATTATTTATTCAAAGATATTATTTTAAGGTACGCATATTCTAGCCTTTTACATTTAAACATATTACTAACCTTTTTATGTTAATAGCATTTATTGCTAATATTTGGGGTAGAGGAACTGGTCATTATTTAATGGAAATATTAATTCAACAATATCTAGAAATACAAATAGATATTTATTATTGTTCTTATTCCGAAGCCAACCGTCATTATAAAATTATTCCATCTCGATCTGATTATTATCAAAGTTTTCATTTAAAAGGGGAAATTAGCTGGGGAGTTGATAAGCATTTTAATTTCGCAATAATTCCTTTAATTTTAAAGAATAAGTACGATTTTTATTTAGTTGGGGGATACTCGTATCCTACTGTTGCTTTGGCTATTATTTTGTGTCGTTTCTTAAAAAGAAAATATATTTTATCAATCGATCACATGTATAAAAAAACAGGCAGGAAAGAGTGGTTCAAAAATTTAATTAAAAGATTTTTAATTAGAGGCGCCAATGCCTATATTACTACTTCAGAAGAGGCAAAAGAAAATCTGATATTTTATGGAGTCATTAAAGATAAAATATTTATTGCGCCATTATCTTGCCCTGATTTCTTTTATCGAGAAAATATACAAATTAATAATTCTTTTATAAAACCATTTGAAAAATACATTTTATTTATTGGAAGATTTGAAGAATATAAAGGAGTAATGTATCTTCTAGAAGCATTTAAACTCTTAAGAGGTAAATATAATTATAAAAATATTGGTTTACTTTTAATTGGTAGTGGGAGTCTGGAAAAGAAGGTGCAAAATTGGGTAACTGATAATCAATTAGATAAGTGGATAAAAATAGAAAACTGGAAACCTTATGAAGATTTGCCCCAATGGTATTTCAACGCCTTAATGTTTGTTTGCCCTTCTTTTTATGAGCCTTGGGCTTTCGTAGTTAATGAAGCAATGGCTGCAGGATTGCCAGTAATTGCCACTCAAGCGGTTGGCGCTGCCAGAACTTTAATTAAAAATAGAGAAAATGGTTTTATTATTAAAGAAAAAGATAGCGAAGAACTTGCTTTAAAAATGAAAGAATTATTAGAAAATGAAACTTTAAGGAGAAAAATAGCTAATAATGCTTACGAAACTCAGAAAAAATATACTATTGATAAAATTAGTGATATCTATTATCAAGTGTTTCGATTTGTTTTAAATAATAAATAATATTCAAAATGGCAAAAATAATTTTTGTTAATGATACAGCAGCAACTGAAGGAGGGGCTTTAACGATTTTAAAGCAGTTTTTAGATAGTATTAAGATGCATTCAAGTAAAGATTATCTTTATTATGTGTTTTGTTCTGTCCCGGAATTAAAGGCGTATGAAAATGAACAAATAAAAATTATTAATGATATTAAAGCTAAAAAATGGCTAGATCGAATTAAGTGGGATTTATTGGGTCTAAAAAATTGGAGTAAAAAGAACAAAATTAAAGCCGATTTGATTATTTCTTTTCAGAATACCGGCTGTCGTTATTTTAAAAATACAAAACAATTAATTTATATCCATCAACTCTTACCTTTCTACCAAGATAAAAAATGGAATATATTTAAAAGAGATGGGCGGAGTCTGTGGTTTTATCAAAATATTTATAAAAAGATTATCCGCTATAGCTTAGCTAGGAATTCTTTGATAGTAGTTCAAACTGAAACAATGAAAAAGAAAATAAGCGAGCAGTTTCGCTTAAAAGTTGATAAAATAATTGTGATAAAACCAAGTTTTGAAAATATTAACACTGAGCAAATTTCGTCAATTAATTTTAATGATAATAAATTTCATATTTTTTATCCGGCCTCAACTGTTTTATATAAAAATCACGAAGTAATCATTAAAGCGTTAAAATATATAAAAGATACAAATTCAGATGTTTTTAAGAATTTGCAAGTGCACTTTACTTTTGATGATTCAACATCAAGAAACCGAGAATTAATAAAATTAATTAATGATTTAGAAGTTAATGATGCGATTAAATTAGAAGGAAAATTACCATATGATAAAGTTTTATCATTTTATAAATCTTGTAATTTAGTTGTTTTTTCTAGTTATATTGAATCTTCCCCCTTACCTTTAACAGAAACGGCGCTTTTTGGTTTACCATTATTAGTATCTGATTTAGACTTCTCTCGGGAAGTTATTGGAGATTATCAAGGTGCTAAATTTGTAGACTATAAGGATTACAAAGTTTGGGGAGATAGTATTATTGAATGTTATAAGAAACATCCTCGATTTAAACCTTATGAATTGAATTATTCCAATACGTGGGAGCATTTTTTTGAATTAATTAATAAATTATTAATTTAAAATTAACTATGAAAGTTTTAGTTACTGGTGGCGCAGGATTTATAGGGTCTCACTTAGTGGATCGCTTAATAGAAGAAAAGCATCAAGTTATAGTTATTGATAATTTATCTACTGGGAAAAGAGAGAATATCAATCCTAAAGCCAAATTTTATAAATGCGACATTTATTCTTGTAAAGCGGCAGAAATTATTAAAAAAGAGCAGCCCAACATTATTTTCCATTTAGCTGCTCAAATAAATTTAAGACAATCGGTAAAAGATCCTATTAATGATGCTAAAACAAATATTTTAGGTGCATTAAATATTATTTTAAGTTTTATTGAAACAAATAAAAAAAGATTAAATAAATGTAAATTTATTTTTTCTTCTACTGGGGGTGCCATCTATGGAGACGCCAAAATTATCCCCACCCCGGAAACTTATAAACCTCATCCTCTATCACCTTATGGAATTAATAAATTAACTGTTGAAAATTATCTTTATTATTTTTATCAGGTTTTTGGTTTAAAATATGTTTCTTTGCGATATGCTAACGTTTATGGCCCTCGACAAAATCCTCAAGGGGAAGCTGGAGTAATAGCTATTTTTATTGATAAAATGTTTAGGAGCGAACAACTTTTTATTTTTGATAATGGCAAGCAAACAAGAGATTTTATTTATGTAAAAGATGTAGTTGAGGCTAATATTCTAGCAATGAAAAATAAAAAGATTAATATTTATAATATTGGCACTGGCAAAGAAACAGATATTAATACTTTGTTTAAATGTTTAAGCAAATTAACCAAAACTTCATTTAAACCCCAATATAAGCCTTTGCCATTAGGAGAGCAAAAAAGAAGCTGTTTAGATTATTCTCGAGCTAAACAAGAATTAAAATGGACGCCTAAATTTCCTTTAGAACTTGGTCTTAGAGAGACTATTGATTTGTTTCAAACTAAATATTAATATTATACAATTATGACTTTCTGCATTATCCTTTACCCTTGAATTTAAAGTTTTTTTTGAAAGTTAAGCCATTAGATTTT
>Ga0210018_1001499_pt1 | contig 12108 bp, 11 predicted proteins | sample CryGeyCG2014_010_2_FD_183967 | JGI IMG/M metagenome (GOLD analysis project Ga0210018, IMG submission 183967) | Groundwater microbial communities from aquifer - Crystal Geyser CG09_land_8/20/14_0.10 (SPAdes) (version 2) | ecosystem: Environmental > Aquatic > Deep subsurface > Groundwater | place... | reverse complement strand
AAAAGCCAATAGAAATCAAAGCTAAAACTGAAAGAAGAATCTTTAGGCTTTTGGACATTATTCTAAGTTTAAAACATCAAAGATAGTATTGTCAAGAAAAACCACAAGAAACCTTGGGATGAGTTTTTATTAAATCGACGTTTATAAATCAAGTCAAAATGTTAAATACTTTACCAGGTTTAAAAATAATTTTTTTGATTTCCAACCCTTCAAGCCTGCTACCAAATCTTTCGTCTGCTTTTAAGAGAGCGAGAATCTCTTTATCTGTCAATCTCTCTTCTTGTAAAAACGTACCTACAACTTTATTATTAATCATCACCGGAAGAGATACTGGTCTACCTATTCCTTCCTGAATCGTAGTTTGCGGCCATAAAGACCGATGAATGCTATATTGATTTCCTACTCGTTCCCATAACTCTTCTGTAATGAATGGGGCAAAAGGGGCTAGTAGTTTTAAAAATGTCTCATAGGATTGTCTGCCGATTCCCCCAGATTTATCAATAAAATTTATGTATTTCATGAATTCGCTCACTGCGATATTAAATTTGCCTGATTCTATAGCCTTAGTTACATATTCAATAAGTATATTTGTTGTGAGTGTTTCTTCTTGAGAGATTTTTTCTTCTCGAACTTTTTGTTGAAGTTGCCAAACTCTATCAATAAACCTATGTGATCCAGTAATTGCTTTCGTATCCCAAATCTTTGATTGCTCAAGTGGACCCAAGAACATCTCATAAATCCTTAGGGCATCACTTCCATACTCATTAGAAACATCGATTGGGTTCACTATATTTCCCCATCTTTTACTCATTTTGCGTCCATCTTCGCCTAAAATCAGTCCTTGATGCGTTAATTTGCTAAATGGCTCATTGAAATCTATTTGACCCAAATCATATAAAACTTTAGTGATAAAACGGGCATATAATAAGTGTCCTGTTGCATGATCGGCTCCGCCAACATAAACATCAACAGGTAACCATTGATTCAACAGACCTTTATGGGCTAATTCGTCTCTATTATGAGGATCGGCAAATCTCAGATAATACCACGCGGAATCAACAAACGTATCTAGAGTTTTTGCTTCTCTTTCTGCTTTCCCGCCACAATGCGGACATGTGGTATATAAAAATTCCTTAGACTTTGCTAGCGGGGGAACTCCGGTAGGCGAAAAATCATCTATTTTAGGCAGTAATACAGGTAATTGTTCTTCTGGGACAGCCTGATCGCCACAAGATTCGCAATGAATAATAGGAATAGGAGCACCCCAATATCGCTCTCTTGAAATTAGCCAATCTCTAAGCTTATACCTCACGGCGGGTCTTGCTTTATCACCTAATTTGTTTAATATCGTTTCTCTGTCTTCATAGAGTATTTCACTATCCTTGGTATCTTCAGGTAATTCAACTCTAACACCACCATATTCATCCATTAATACATGGTCGGCTACCCAGATTTCCATTCTTTCACCAGAAAGCGGGTTTACGGCATAATTACCGGTAAAGACACCTCCTTTCCCTTGTTTTTGTCTTTTTCTCTTTCTTTCTGATTGAGGAGTCATCTTTGAGATATATTCCGCCACTTCTCTTTTTTGGCTCTCAACGACTATTTTGTCTAGATCAGGATATTCAGGAGCAATAGTTATATGTGAAGATCTACCTAATGATTCAGGTCCGGTGGTAAAAATACGTAAATTTCCTTCAGTACTTACTAAGTCTAATTCCATTTCTGTACCCTCGGTCCTGCCTATCCAGTTTTTCTGTCTTTCCCTAGTAGATTCAGGCCAGTCTAAACCCTCTAAATCTTCTAGTAGTCGATCTGCGTAGTCTGTAATCTTAAAAAACCACTGTTCGATATTTTTTAATTCAACCGCCGAATCACATCTTTCACAGTGCCCCTCTTGAACCTGTTCATTGGCTATAACGGTTTTACAACCGGTACACCAATTAACTGGGGATTCTGCTTTATAAGCTAAACCATGTTCGTATAAATCAAGAAATATTTTCTGAGTCCATTTGTAATATTCTTCTTTTGACGTATCGATTTCTCTATCCCAATCGATGCTAAAACCAGTTCTAATACATTGATTTCTAAACACGTCGGCGTTTTCAACTGTTATCTGATACGGGTTTTTCCCTGTTTTAATCGCGTAATTTTCTGTCGGCAACCCAAAAGCATCCCAGCCCATCGGATGTAATACCTCAAAACCTTGCATTCTTTTATATCGAGATAAAATGTCCGTAGCGGTGTATCCTTCAACATGACCTACATGTAAACCAGTGCCTGAAGGATAAGGATACATATCTAAGACAAAGAACTTGGATTTTTCAGAATCGTCATGAGCTTTATATAATTTGTCTTTAACCCACCTATTCATCCATTTCATTTCAACCTCTATATGAGGAAATTTGTCAATATGCTCGGGCTCCTTATCTTGTCTTATTTTTCTTTCGACCATAAGTAAGTTTTATTATACTACTATTATAGGATATTTTCAATATTTGTACCCGTAGCTGCTTCTAATTCTATTTCTATATTGAATAAATTTTTTCGTATTTCTAATGCCTGATTTTCTTGGATGAGGAAAATCAATATTGAATTGACCCACAATAGATGTAGGAGTACCGCCTAAGATAATAATTCTATCTGAAAGAAAAATTGCCTCATCGATATCGTGTGTCACTAATAAAGTAGTTTTTTTAGTTGAAGAAAAAATTCTATCTAACTCTATATGCAACATTTCTCTCATGCGATAATCCAGTGAATCAAATGGTTCATCAAGAATTAAAAAATCCGGATTGACGACTAAAGCTCTGGCTAAGGACAATCTTTTTTTCATTCCGCCTGAAAGATGGTTTGGGAAATATTGTTTGTAGTCTTCTAAGCCGACTAGTTTTAAATACTTATTAATATCCCTTTCATTATTATTGACCAATTTCATATTTTCCCACACGGTCATCCAAGGGAATAAATCATTTTCCTGATTAACCACAATCCTATTTTTTCCAGGTTTTTTAGCTTCGACATTGTTAATTAATATCTTTCCTGTATGAACAACGAGATAACCAGCGAGGATGTTAGCCAAAGTGGTTTTACCGCAACCAGAACGCCCCAACATCGATACAAATTCGCCGTCTTTAATACTGAAATTTATGCCAGTTAGAACAGGTCTTTCCTTAATATGATTACTGGCGGGATAAGTAAAAGAGATATTTTTGATATTAATCATGATTCTAATTCCAAACAATTATTTTTTCCCCTACAAACTCAATCAGTTTTTGTAGCAAATTGCCAATTATGCCAATTAGTATCATACCAATAATGATATTATCTGTTTGTAATAGCAACCGATTTAGTTGAATAAAGTAGCCTAATCCTGACTGGGCACCAATTAACTCCGCAGCAATAACACTCATCCAAGCCATACCGATACCCGTCTTTAAACCGGTAAATATATAGGGTAAGGAAAAAAATAATAATATTTTGAAAAAATATTTGAATTTACTTACTTCAAAGGAAGAAACAACATTCTTATAGATATGTGGAATAGACATGGCGCCAAAATAGGTATTAGTAAATATGGGAAAGAAGGCACCAAGAAAAACAATAAAATAAGCAGAGGCATTGCCTAGTCCAAAAATAATGATAGCGATAGGAATCCAGGCAATAGGAGGAATGGGGCGCAATAATTCTATATACAGTTTTAGATCTCTCAAACGCTGGTCATAGGCCAAAATCAGGCCAAAAGATATTCCGGCGATGCTGGCAATTAAAAATCCAATTGAAATTCTTAGTAAGCTTGCGGTAATATGAAGATAGATTTCTCTGTCTGATAAATTTTTCAGAAACGCCTCAAAAATTTGGAAAATAGAGGGAAGATAGTTATTTGGAAATAAAGAGTTAACTACCTGATAGATGGCAATTAGTAAAATAATTAACAAAACTTTCTTCATACTTGATACCCTAAGTTTCTCAACTCATTTTTTATTTTTAATTCAATATGGGAAAGTTTATTTTTCTTTTCAATCCTTAACTTATTGTAATTAACCAAGATCTTTTTCAATTTATTAACATTACCCAACATTTCTCTTCGAATAATTGAACCATTCTTTTGATAATAAACAACATATTTTTTATCTTCGGTGCGGATTGCTTCTCCAGATAAGTAGGTTTTAAGTGGTTTTACCGCTTTATTTTTTTTAACAGACATATTTTGATAGTCGGCAATTTGTTTTTTAGTAGCTATAGAAGTATAAACTTGAGAAATGGCATAATTTGCTTTATCTACACTCATGGTTGAGTTCGATTTCAAAATATTTAGATTAAAACCATCCATATTGGTCTTGACAGGATGGGGTAACAAATTAATGATAGTAGGAGCCAGATCAATAGTTCTTATTAAGTGTTCTTCTATTCCTGGTTTAAATCCTCTGCCATAAACTATCAAGGGAGCCCTAAGAACATTATCCGAAAGCGTATTATGGTGACCCTCCGAGTAAGAATCCCACTCTTCGCCATGATCAGAAAAAATAAAAAGCACCGCATTTCTCTGATCTACAAAATTTTTAACACTAAAAATAAACTTCTTAAATCGGTGTTCTAAGAAATAATTTATTCCCTCTAGATAAAGATCAAACAAGTCGTTGTACAATCCTTGTTTATATAATTTTTCAAAGATGATGTACTTATAGCGTAAGAGTAATTCTGTGTCTTTTTTATTTCTAAATGTTTCAGTGAGAATATCATCCAGCTTTTGTTTTTCTTTACCGGCAACATGGTATTTTTTTTCCAAAGAGTCCACTTTGTTAATGTAGTCTTTTCCGCCAAACCTTAAGGTATGAAAGCCGTAAGGATAGTGCACGCCCCCAAAATGGAAAAACGATAACGTATTGGCTTGGCTATTTTTAACAAGCGTTTGAAAAGCTTTGTCTTCATTTTCAATAAAATAATGGTCAACACCGCTGGTGAAACCTAGGGCCTGGCCGAGAATTACCGGAAAATCTGTCTGGAAAATAGTTGTATAACTCTGCTCTTTCGCGTATTGGAAGATTGTTGACTGAATTAATCTTCTGTTAAAAAATTCATAAATTCCGTTTTTTAAGGGCCACATTCCGGTGAAGTAAGCCGCGTGGGAGGCCGAAGTATAGGGTGCTGCAGAAAAACAATTATTAAAATATAGACCTGATTTTAAAATTTTATCTAGAGAGTCTGTTTTGAGAGAAATTTTAGTTTTGTATTTATTTAAATATTCCTTTGCCCGTGGAGAAGCATTAATACAATCAGCACGCAACGTATCAATGGAAACCAAAATTATGTGCTGGATGTATTTTTTCATAATCGCTATTAAAAAGATTTATATAAATTCCTTTTTTCATTTTTATCGCTTTTTAAATCATAAATTTCAACTTGATCGCTATTCAAGTTGAAAATAATTTTATATTTGTTAGCAACTCGATACGCTATTTTGTTTTTTGTATTTTTGAACTTGCCGGTAGATTTGATTTGCTCTTCGGGATAGAAAGTCTCGGAATAGGCGGGAAGTTGGAAATTAATATTATCTTTAATTATAGGAACTAAAGAAACACCATCGACTTTACAATTATTTTTTATCTTTAATAAGTCCAATATTGTGGAAAATAAATCAACTAATCTTACTTGTTGTTCTATATTTTTATTTTTAGGCAAACTTTTATCTTTAATAATCAAGACCACTTTTTGTGTTTGATCATAAAGAAGGCAGCCGTGACCAAATTCTTCCGGATGCCCAAGTTTTTTTCCGCCTTTATCATTGGGGTATAATCCTTCAAGATCTTCACCGTGATCGGAAAAAACAACAATTGAGGTATTTTCTAATAACCCATCTTTTTTAAGAGAACTAAGAAATAAACCTAAATAGTGATCTGAGAAAGCAACTTCTTCTTCATATCCGTTATCTCCTCCAAATCTTTCTGGAGCTTCATAAGGCCAATGGGCATCAAAAAAATGAATGAAAAGAAAATATTGCTGTTTTTGTTTCTCTTTTAGCCAGTTATAAGCTCTATCAATAACAAGATTGGCTCTCTTCAGGGCAGTTCCGCGTTTTTTGACATCAACAGTAAGTAAAGGATCAGATCCGTCGGCCAATTTAGGAATCTCGTCATCATAATGATCAAAGCCTTTCGAAAACCTATACCACCTATTCATTCCAGGACAAGAGACAATTGCTCCTGTTTTATAGCTTTTATTTTTTAAAATTTGCGCCAAGGTTTTGACCCCTGGATTTAATTTTTCCTTAAATAAGTGTCTAATACCGTGGTTGTACGGTTGTAATCCTGTTAGTACTGTAGCGTGGCTAACTGGAGTTAAAGGTGAAGATGAGATTGTATTAAGAAGAGTAATTCCCTCCCTTCGTAGTTCATTAATGGTTTTAAACTTACCGCTGTAGGCCACATCTGCGCGGACAGTATCTAAGGAAACCAGAATAAGATTCTTCATATTATTGCAAAATGGCTTTTTGGAGATAAGACAAGTCGATATGATCTTTCATAATTACTTTTGTCTTAACTAAAGACTGTTCATAAATAAAATCAGCGGCTTCTTGTAATATTTTATAGTCATCATCAGTAAACCCCAATCTGATTTCGCTAGTGGATCTGACTGAAAGATTGGGTTCAATACTAGCTGCAATTTCAAGAGCCTTTGGTGTAATAGTTAACTTTGATTCGGTAGTAAACCATTCGTTGGCAATAGATACATTATTTCGATAATAATCATAGGCAGCATGAAATGCCTTTAAAAATTTGACTGAAGCTTCGGGATTCTTCTGAATATATTCTTTGGACATTACGATAACGGAGACTACTTTACCAACAGCTAATGTTTTAATTAACCCTTTTTCCTCAAATATAGCTGGGGTTGGGTCAAAACCTGCCAGGGCATCCATATTACCCCATTTGGTGGCATTTGGATCACGTACTAAATCGCTTTGTTCATAAATATCTAAATTGACGTTATTCACATCTTTTTTGGGATCAAGACCTGCGTCCTTTTCGGCTTTGAGTGCCATTCTTTGAGCGGCAGCGCCAAAGGGCATACCCACTGTTTTGCCTTTTAAATCAGCCACTGTTTTTATAGAAGATTTTGGTGGAACATAAAGAGAAACTCTGTTGTACATTAATCTGCCGATGATCACCCAATTTGAATTTTTACTTAATAGAGTTGCAGCGGGTTGGTCGGCAGTAAAAATGACATCAACTGCTCCAGTCAAAGCCGCTTCATTAAGGGGTGGTCCGTAATTGAAGCCTTTAAATTCAGCTTTGAGACCATTTTTTTCAAGAATGTCCGTATGTTTCAATATCTGAGTTAATTGTCCTTGTGTGGCCCAAGGTATTTGCCAACCAATACGCAGACTAATTAATCCAGTATCCTGTTCTGAGGATTTTTCGATAAATTTATTACCTATTGAAATAAACGTAATTAGCAAGAAAGCTACCAAAAATAAGATTATTAAAAGTATCTTTTTCATATATCCTCTCTGAGATTATATCAAAGTTAATGGGAAAAAACCATTAAATATGGTATTATAGGCGCAATTATGACAAAGGAAAACCAAATTCGTAATGGTAGACATGAAAGTGTATCGTCTAAGGCAATAATTGGAATTGCCCATCGTTATTTTGTGAATGCTCCAATCCAACGAATTCCCGAAAGGATTCAGACACTTGGTACTGAAGTTGAATTAGAAACAAAAGTCAATATTGATAAACTAGATAACGTTGAGTTAATTCTTAACAATATCTCGGAATTAGGTTTTTCTAAAGTAAGCCATCGCACAGAATGGCACCATTTTTTCTCAAATGATTTTATCGCCCATAATGTTCTTATCTTAATCCAAGGTTCAAATGAGATATGGATAAAGATTAAGAAAGATAAACATCAAATTAAAAGCCCTCATAACAATTTCCCAATTCTTTTGAGACATGAAAAAAAGATGAAACCACAGGATAATAATTATCGAGATGAATTTCAACGGACCGTTTGTCAAAATTACATCGGTTCATTTCAAAAGGAATGTTTAGATTTTTCTTTTTGGTACAAAGACGCATCATTTACAGCGACTTTATCATTGGCTGATTCAAAACAAAGATCATTACACCAAATTGAGTTTGAATTTGATGGACACAAAAAGAATACAGAACCACCGAACTTTAATACAATATTAAATTTATTTGAGCAAATGTTATCTAACGTCTGTCCATCCAAGATAAATAAATTTAATACCTATACAAAACTTGAATGGTTGTTGCTATCTGTTAAAAACGAGTCAGAAAGTTCCAGGAGTTATAGCGCTAAAAAAAGATATTAAAGGCTTAAAAATGGTAAAAGAAAAACAAATTTACACAGATAACAAAGAAATCCCCTTGCCAAAAATTGACATAAGGGAAGGGCAAGGATTTATTACTGAACAGTTTTTACAGCTTTATAAAGAATGTGGATATCAACTCTTGCCTTCAGCAAGTCTATTACCGCAAGATGATAGATCAGTTCTTTTTACAGGGGCAACAATTACCCCACTTAAAAAATTTTTTGAAGAGGGAATACCATCTCCAGGTATATGTATGGTTCAAAAATGTCTTCGCACAAAACGCCTAGATGAGATGACAGATTTAAGTAAAATTCCGGATTGGACCCATTATTTTACTATGTGTGGTATTTTATCAGCGCCTGAGCGGCTACAAGAAGTGTCGGAAGAAGCATATGAGTTATTGGTAAATAGATTAAAAATTAACCCAAATAATTTATTACTCGAAGCTTCTTCGGCCGATGAAGACTTGTCTGAATTCTGGAAGTCTCGAAAAATAAGCACCGAAGAAGATCAAAAACCATCGGTATATTACAGGTGGGGTTACGGGATGCGCGGGATCTCTGGAAGAGGAATAAACTTCTTGTTAAGATTTAATCAAAGTTCTTCTTATCGTGATTTAGGTAATGTGATAGGCATTGAAGATAATGCAGGTAACGTAATAGGTTATGAATTTGGATTTGGTTTGGAATCATTATTATCAACGATTAATGGATTTGAAAAACCAATGGAGGCAAGCCTCGTTAGCTCGGTAATTCCGTACAAAAAGGGGTTACAGGAAAAAATTGTCGACGTATTAATGGCCACCGTAGCTATCTATCATTATGGTATTGAACCGGGAAGGGGGAAAGAAAAACATGTTTTAAAAAAATTAGTTAAGGGTTTAAGTTTTTTACGAAGAAAAATGGGTTTATCTTTTGAACAAATTGCAGATTGGAGTGATAAATTCGAAAAAGTAGAATTTGGCACCAACAGTAGTAGAGATAAATTAATAGAAGGGGTTATGGTTTACGAAAACCAGCTCACAAAATTTATTGATTATGCTAAAAACCAAGTTCATGCCCATCAACTAAGAAATGATGTTAGTGAAAGGCTATTAAGAAAACTTAGTAGAGAAGGAATAAGTATGGGAATTTTACCAGCCGAGATTGATGAAGTTATCGATGCTGTTTTAAACTAACATTACAATCGCCTCCAAAGCCGTTTTCACTGCCTCCTTAATTCCAGACTTCGCATTGGTTGACTCATCTAATTTATAAATCATATTGGGGTCTTTAACGACTTCCTGAAGGGCTTCGGACGTATTAACCGCAAGAATGCATCCCGATCGTAAACCACGCAACATTGGAAGTAAAAAAACGATCGAGCATTCCATTTCTGAGCTAACTAGCGGGTACTTCCATGTTTTCATCCGATCATCTTGATAAATCTCGCCCCATTTAACAAAATTATTGATATGTTCATAAAAAGCGTCATGAGTCCGATTAATTCCAGTAAAATAGTGTAATTTAAGTTTTTGGGCTGATTCAATCAATGCCTGATATATTTCTGGTGTAGTCACGGCAGGAAACTCTGGCTGGATATATTCTTTGGAGGTTCCTTCAGCGCGAACTGCGGCAAACGGGATAATTAAATCACCAGCTTGAATACCCTTTTGTAATGCCCCACAAGTACCAACACGAATAAAAGTATCTACTCCAATATTGGCTAATTCTTCAATCGCAATCGCCGCGGATGGACAACCAATTCCGGTAGAGGTTGCCGTTATATGAACCCCTTTGTATTCACCAGTTATAGTCAAAAACTCTCGATTAAATGCGATCTCTTTTGGATTGTCAAAATGTTTAGCAATAAGTCTTACCCTCGCCGGATCACCCGAGATGATCGCGTACCGCGCCACGTCACCTTTTCTACACTTAATATGTGGTTGTAGTGTCATCATGATGTTATATTACTAAACCCACCATTTCTTTTGGGCTAAAGGAATAATAAGTAATCCAAAGTTTTCTTTCAAGAACTTAGGTATTTGTGTTTTCATCACTAGAAATTCCGAAGCGGCATGAGACACACCGATCAAACTAATATCAACTGTTTTTGCATATTTTTTTAACTTAACGGTATTTTGCTTTCCCCAATCACTGTCGTAATGACTGAAAATTTCTCCTGTAATATATGCTTGGGTACCTCTTTTTTCGGCTGTTTGCGAGTATTCTACTTCATCTCCGCCGCCAGCCACAATACCAATCTTTGTTATTCTATCTACATTTTTACCGGCGAAATCAATATAGGGAATCTCAAATATTTTTTTCAACCTGACAATCAGATCATCGGTAGAAATAGGATTAATAGTGGCAATTAAGCCAGCATAGCCATTTCCATAAGGTAAAAACTCACTTTCAATTTTTGCTTTTAATGCCCCTGCAATGGCTCTGTTGGTACTTATTTTTTTATTATAATCTAAAGGGGCATGGCAACTGTATATTGAGAGACGTTTTTCAACCACCTTTTGGAGTAATAATGAATTGATAGGTAAAAACCCTCTGCCTAAATTTCCTTCCGGATCACCACACTCCAATGGAATGGGGTGGTGTAAAAAAAGCAAATCTCCCTCTTGTGATTGAGATATAAATTTTTGGAGAATTTCAATGTGAGGAAAACTAGCAGTGAATACGGTTCTAATTTCATCAGCGCCTCTGATCATTAAACCATTAAATCGTTTTAGAAAATCTGGTTCAAATATTTTTTTCCATTGTTGAGTCTGTTTGTATACCATCGGGACAAAACGGCTCATTGCCGGATCTTTTTCTAATTCTTTAACCTCGAAGAAAGAATCTAATGTATTCGTTACTTTAGAGATTAGGATCGTTTTTTTAGATGGATTCATTTTATTTTCCTCTTAAAATCTACAACAATATTTCAATTTTACCAAACTTTTCTCGGGGTGTCACTGCCTTTAAATTTCTGGAATTAACTTACCTTGAAAAACTGACTGAATTTTAATTGATAAAGCCCTTCCAAAAAATCAGTTGAAGCAATAAATTCGTTATTAAAAGCAGAAAAATAAAGAGGGAATTTACCAGAAACGCTACTGATAATGTTTAATTGATTCTGTTTTTCATTAATGCCAAAAACCAAAAAATCACTTTCAAGTGAACCTAGAAATTTTTTGTCAAAATTTCTACAAGCACTGACTAATTTCTTAATGGTTATGTTTTCATCATGAGGAGCTAGATAACCTCCCCAGTTGTTAAATTTGAAATAAAAAGGATATTTTCTTTTAGGGACGAAGAATTTCTGAATTAAATCTTTCCATAAAATACAATTTTGATTTTTTTGGGCATGAATAATAGGATACATAGACTTAAAAATCTATTTAATACCAATACGGATAGCTGGGACCTTCAACATTGAAACTTCTTTTAGGAGAAGATTCAAGCTTAGCAAAATTATTTTCTCTATTTTCTTGAATCTTTAATTGAGCTATTTTCTCAATTTTTAAGTCTATCGGGAAATTTTGTCTCTCTTTTAAAAGACTCATTTTTATTCTACCTCCTTTCTTTTTAATCTTGAAATCCTTATAGCACAAAATACATCCAAAATCAAATATAAAAATCCTAGATTGACGATCCAGGATCGTCAACCTGAGTTTTCAGTGTTGCAATCACTTTTCCAAAAATTTTAAGAAATAGCGGCAGAATTTGGTAAATTCTTCCGGGGCCTTTTGAAGATTTTTATAGACCTTTCTTTGATAACAATTTCTGTTTCCAAAT
>Ga0210018_1001494_pt1 | contig 12119 bp, 10 predicted proteins | sample CryGeyCG2014_010_2_FD_183967 | JGI IMG/M metagenome (GOLD analysis project Ga0210018, IMG submission 183967) | Groundwater microbial communities from aquifer - Crystal Geyser CG09_land_8/20/14_0.10 (SPAdes) (version 2) | ecosystem: Environmental > Aquatic > Deep subsurface > Groundwater | place... | reverse complement strand
CGAAAAATCGTATTTGTACGAACCCAAAATTATTGATAAAGACGAAGTAACGGTGGAAATGGCCAATTTGCGCGAAGTGCGGAGAGGTGAAGCGTATGCCGCCGATATCACTTACGGCATAAACTCGGAGTTTGGTTTTGATTATTTGCGCGACAATATGGCGGAGGACTTATCGCAAATGGTGCAGCGGCCTAGCGGGCACCACTTCGCCATTGTTGACGAAGTGGATAGCATTTTGATTGACGAGGCGCGTACGCCGTTGATAATTTCCGTACCGGATGAGGAATCAGCTCAGCTTTACGAAACGTTGGCGCGGTTAGTTAAACAATTGAAAGAAAATGACTCTTCAACGGACCCAGAGCAGGGCGACTATAATATTGACGAAAAAATGCGGACAGTTTCTTTAACTGAAGAGGGCATAGACAGGGCAGAAAAATTATTGGGCTTGGGTAATATCTACACCGAGGGCGGCGTGCGCTATGTGCATCATCTGGAGCAGGCCTTGCGGGCGCAAGTTTTATTTAAGCTGGATAAGGATTATGTGGTTAAAAACGGCGAGGTGCTGATTGTGGACGAGTTTACGGGTCGTTTAATGCCCGGTCGGCGTTACAGCGAAGGGCTACACCAGGCGCTGGAAGCCAAAGAGGGTGTTCAAGTGCAAAAAGAGTCGCGCACCTGGGCTTCTATCACTTTTCAAAATTATTTTCGGTTGTATAAAAAACTAGCCGGCATGACCGGCACGGCTTTCACTTCGGCCGAGGAGTTTAGCAAAGTGTATAAACTGGAAGTGGTGCAGGTGCCGACTAACAAGCCCATGATTCGGCAAGATTTGCCCGACCGCATTTATCGCAATGAGCGGGGCAAGTTTAAAGCAGTGATTGAGGAAATCAAACAATGTCATGCCAAAGGCCAGCCGGTGCTGGTGGGCACAATTTCTATTGAAAAAAACGAGTTGCTGGGTGCAATGCTCAAGGCCGAAGGTGTGCCGCACGAACTTTTAAATGCCAAGAACCACGAACGCGAAGCGCAAATTATTGCGGCGGCGGGAGAGCCAGGGGCCGTGACCATTGCTACTAATATGGCTGGCCGCGGCGTTGATATAAAATTGGGGGGTGCGGGCGCTCAACAAGCGGTTTCCGAAGCCGCATTGTCTCGCGCCGGAGAAAGCGGAAGTGACTACGAAAAAGTTAAAGCCGCCGGGGGCTTGCGCATTATCGGGACGGAACGCCACGAAGCGCGGCGCATTGATAATCAGTTGCGTGGTCGCGCCGGACGTCAGGGCGACCCGGGCTCTTCTATGTTTTTTGTTTCATTGGAGGACGATTTGATGCGTATTTTTGCGCCGGACAAAATCAAGAATATGATGGAATTTTTGAAAGTGCCGGAGGATCAGCCGATAGAAAATAAAGTAATTTCTCGTGCCATTGAGAGCGCTCAGGCCAAAATAGAAGGTTTCAATTTTGACACCAGAAAACACGTTTTAGAATACGACGACGTAATGAATAAGCAGCGCGAGACGATTTATCGCAAGCGGCGGGAGGTCTTGGAGATGACTGATTTAGCCCAGCGCGTCCAACAGGTGATTGTGGAAGAGACAACGCGGCTAGTTGAATTCCATACGGCTGAGACCTATCACGATGCCTGGAATTTGAAAGAAGTTAGCGAGTCGCTTAATGCCATTTTTCAGTTATCGGGCGAGACCAGACAAAAAATAGAAAGTTGTCAAAATCGTGAGGAATTAATTAAATATGCGGCTGACTTGGCTAAGGAGGCCTACGAGGCCAAAGAGAAAAAAATCGGCGAAGCGCAAATGCGGCAAGTGGAGAAATATTTGTATCTGCGCACAATTGATATGTTCTGGATGGACCACCTGGCTGACATGGAGCACTTGCGCGACAGCGTGCGCTTGCGCGCTTTTGGCCAAAAAGACCCGCTAGTGGAATACAAAAGCGAAGGACATCAATTATTTCGGCGGCTGCTTGGCGCCATTCAGTCAAGTTTTGTTAATTCAATTTATAAAGTGGAATTGGCTTCTCCCTTCGCTAGTACCCCGGAGGACAAGCCGCAGAAGCTGTCTTTTGGCGGTTCGGGCGGCGCTAAAAAACCGACCGGCGCTCACAAAGTCGGCCGCAACGACCCGTGTCTATGCGGAGCGAAGAAAGAAGACGGGACTCCGAAAAAATATAAACATTGTTGCGGAAAATAAAAGTGTTGTGGAAAATAATATGGCGATAATCAAGAAAAAAATTTGGCCGGAATATTTTGAAGCGGTAGTTTCCGGAAAGAAAAAATACGAGCTTCGTCTTAATGATTTTGAAATCAATGAAGGGGATACGCTCATGTTTGAAGAATGGAGCCCCGAAACAAAAGAGTATACGGGGAGAAAAATTAAAAAAAAGTGACATCTGTTGAAAAATTCAGAATAGACAAGTTGTTTTGGCCAGAAGAACAAATTAAAGAAAAAGGAATACAGATTATTTCCCTTGAATAATTCTGGCGGGAAATATATTTTAATATTTCAAAATTTACGCTAATGAACCAAGAATTACACCGCATTGTTTCCACCGCCATAATTCATAGAGATGGCAAGTATTTGATTACCAAGCGCAGTCCGACCAAAAAGGTTTTTCCGAATAAGTGGACGGTGCCGGGCGGCGGCCTGGAGACCGACGATTATACTAAAACAGCGCCGACTACGCAGGACGGCACTTGGTATTTTGCCATAGAAACTTCGCTGCGGCGGGAAATTCAAGAAGAAGTTAATTTAGAGGTCGGCGCCATAAAATATTTGCTGGACTTGGCTTTTATCAGGCCAGATGGCATACCGGTAATAACTCTAAGTTTTTATGCGCCATATAAAAGCGGGGAAGTTATGCTGGATGAGGACGCCACGGAGTTTGTTTGGGCAACCTATGAGGAATGCAAAATTTATGATTTGATAGATGGTATTTTGAATGAGATAAGAATGGTGGATGAAATTTTGCAAGGCAAAAGCGAAGAGGAGGTAGAGTTTGGTGAATAATATAAAATCTTATTGTTCGAGCGAGTCCTGAGCTTGTCGAAGGGCGAGTCGAGAACTCTTTTCAGGTATAACTTCTCGACTGCGCCCCGCCAAAGCGGGGCTCCGCTCGAAGAATAAATACATTATTCACCAAGCTCCGAGTTTAAAAATTGACAAAACCATTTTTTTTGGTTAATATGGAATAACAAAAATCTTTTGACCGGCTCAAGATAAATATGCTGGCGCGCTTTTTTAACGCTTTATTTACTAAACAGAGAATGTCGCAGACCGCTTGGAGCGTGGTGGCGATTTTTTTGTTGGCAATTTTTGCCGGTTTTGTCTGCTATCCGACGGCCTGGAATAAGCCGGCGGATTGGTTGAATGCCCAGAAAAATAAATCAGCGGTTTTTAAAACCATACCCAATATTCCGCAGTTTTTTAAGTTGCCTTTCCGTCTGGGTTTGGACTTGCAGGGCGGCACTCACTTAATTTACGAAGCGGATTTGAGTAAGATCGATAAAGGCCAATATACCGAGTCAATGGAAGGGCTCCGTTATATCATTGAGCAGCGGGTCAACATGTTTGGCGTGGCCGAGCCCTTGGTGCAGGTGGATACCGTGGGAAGCCACTATCGGTTAATCGTGGAATTAGCTGGCATAAAAGATGTCAGCCAAGCTATTAAAAGAATCGGGGAGACGCCATTTTTGGAATTTAAAGAAGAAAAAACAGCCCAAGAAACGGAAAGCATAATTAATAGGTTTAAAAGCTTGTCGCCCGAGGAACAGTTAAATTTTAAAGAAGACCCGTATTTTGCTTCAATTGGGCTGGACGGAAGATATTTGAAAAAAGCGACTTTGGAGTTCGATTCCAATACCAATATGCCTCAAATCGGGATAGAATTTAATGATGAAGGCGCTAAATTCTTTGAGGAAGTAACTGGCAGAAACGTGGGGAAAAGGATCGCTATATATTTAGACGGCGTTCTTAAAAACGCGCCAACCGTTCAGGAAAGAATTTCCGGCGGGAAAGCTCAAATCACCGGAAGCTTTACTGTCAATGAAGCCAAGGAGCAGGTTAGATATTTGAACTCTGGCTCTTTGCCAGTTCCCGTAAGGCTCATCAATCAGCAAACTGTCGGCGCTTCTCTAGGCCAGCAATCTTTAGAGAAAAGTTTATTTGCCGGACTAATCGGCATTTTAGCGGTGGCGCTGTTTATGATTGGTTGGTACCGTTTACCGGGCCTGTTGGCGGTCTTGGCGCTAATTATTTATTCTGGCGTCGTGCTGATGATCTTTAAATTAATCCCGGTTATTCTAACTTTGGCGGGCATTGCTGGTTTTATTTTGTCGGTGGGCATGGCGGTGGATGCTAATATTTTGATATTTGAACGCTTGAAAGAAGAGTTGCGTTGGGGCAAGTCGCTGGGCGGAGCGATTGATGAGGGCTTTAAGCGCGCCTGGACTTCTATTCGCGACTCCAACGCTTCCTCGTTGATCACGTGTTTGGTTCTATTTTGGTTGGGCACGAGCATCATTAAGGGCTTCGCGCTGACGCTGGCAATTGGCATAATTGTCAGTATGTTCTCGGCGATATTCGTCACGCGCAACTTTTTGAAACTGTTCGTGAGTGAAAAAATGGAAAAGAGATTATGGCTGTTTGGTATTAAAAAACAGCGATCCGAATAACCCGAATTCTCATCCGAATTATCCGAATGAATCTATTCGTTGCATTCGAATGTCATTCGTAGATTGGGATCGCGTCTATATGTTGAATATCGTCGGTAAAAGAAAAATATTCTATACTTTTTCCGCCCTGCTAATCGGGGCAGGGATTTTTAGCATAGCTTTTTGGGGTTTGCATTTTGGCATTGATTTTAAGGGCGGTTCGTTGATTGAAATAGAGTTTGCGCGAATTGCCCCGGATGTTCAGGCGGTCAAGGTTAATTTAGTCGGTTTGAATCTGGGCGATGCGGCGGTACAGCCGATTGGCGAAAAAAGCTTAATAATTCGCATGAAAGATTTGGATGAAAATGCTCATCAGCAGGTTTTGCAATCGTTAAAGTTGATGGGGGATTCGGAAGAAAAAAAGTTTGATTCTGTCGGTCCGGTGGTGGGTGAAGAATTAAAGAGCCGGGCGTATTTGGCGATTATCACCGTGCTGTTTTTAATCGTTATTTATATCGCTTTCGCTTTTCGCAAGGTCTCCCGGCCCGTGGCGTCATGGAAATATGGCGTGGCCGCCATCATTGCTTTGTTTCATGATGTTTTTATTCCGACCGGCATTTTTTCGGTGCTAGGCCATTACTTGGGCGTGGAAATTGACTTGCTGTTTGTGACGGGCTTGCTCACAATTTTAGGTTTTTCAGTGCACGATACTATTGTTGTCTTTGACCGAATTCGGGAAAATCTGCGCAAGGGAGCGGGGAAGAGCTTTGAAGAAACGGTCAACGTTAGCATCAATCAAACCATAACGCGCTCCATCAACACCTCCCTGACCGTGTTCTTGGCTCTGCTGGCAATTTACATCTTTGGCGGAGCCAGCATTAAATATTTTGCGCTACTTTTAATGCTGGGCGTGTTTTTTGGCACTTACTCATCAATTTTTGTGGCCAGCTCCATTTTGGTAACTTGGGAGGCCTGGCGGCAAAAAAGAATCGCTCAGCGTTTGACTCGCTAGGGATTTTACTCGGATTGACATATTAAAACCGGTGTGCTATATTAGAGGTACTAAAAATTAGCCAGGGAGTGGGCTAAATAATAATGTCAAATCCAATCAATTTAATTGAAAATGCCCTAGGGGCTATTTCTAATAACCGTACCCGAGAAGTGGTTAGGCGGCGTTTTGGTTTGCATGACGGCCGACGTCATACTCTGGAGGCCATTGGTCAAGACCATGGCATTACCCGAGAGCGGGTGCGTCAAATTGAGAGCAATGGTTTAAGCGCTCTGCGCGACGCCAAGGTGCTGAATCGCTTTGAGCCAGTTTTTGAAGCGGTCAGAAACCATTTGTCCGAGCATGGCGATTTAAAACGCGAGGATAAGCTTTATGATGATTTGACCTATGTATGTTTTCCGGCCAAGGAAATTGAACGTTTAAAAAAATCTCAAGATGTGGCGGCTCTGGATCGCTGCCGCTCTGCTTTTTATTTAATTTTGACCTTGGGCGATGATTTTGCCAAAGTGCCGGAAAACGAATATTTTTATCCGGTCTGGACCAGCAATAAAAACTCGGTTAAGACCGCCAAGAAAGCAGTGGAGTCCTTGATAAAACATTTAAACGTCAAAAAGTCGGTCTTGCCGGCCGAAAAATTAGTTGAGGCGGCTAAAAACATTTTGCCCGATTTGTCGGATAAGGCCATTTATTCTTATGTTGATGCGGCCAAGCACATTAAGCAAGACCATAAAGGCCACTACGGCTTAATTCATTGGTTTGAGATTAGTCCGCGAGGCGTGAAAGATAAGGCCTATATTGTTTTGAAAAACGAGAATCGGCCGCTGCACTTTTCGGAAGTGACGGATTTGATTAACCGGATTTTGCCGTCGGGCCGTCGGGCTTACGTGCAGACCGTCCACAATGAACTTATTAAAGACAAGCGTTTTGTGCTGGTGGGCCGGGGACTCTACGCGTTGAGCGAATGGGGCTATCAGCCGGGCACGGTGTCGGAAATTATCTCTCAAGTTCTGAAACAGGAAGGTCCGCTGACCAAGGAAGAAATTGCCAAGAAGGTTTTGGCTAAACGCTTGGTTAAAGAAAATACTATCTTGATTAACTTGCAGAACCGCAAATTATTTGAGCGCGACAACACTGGCCGTTATCTGGTCAGGGCCTAAGAAGTTTGGTAAAATGTACTCAACTAAACCTTAAGCGATTAACTTGGTTTTTTAATAATCGGATATGTTGGAGGTTCTTGACTTATATTCAAAATATTTAAGTTTGCTTCTAAACGCGAGTTGGATTTGGTCGCCGGTTTGTCTATGCGTTATTTTTTTTGAAAGCTGGATGTATTATATCCAGCGGGTTTGGTGGGGCAAACTGGATTGGGTAATCTTGGAAATCAAGCCCCCGCGCGATATTGAATCAACCCCCAAGGCGATGGAGCAAATTTTTGCCGGCCTGTGGGGGGCTTTTGGTACTGTGAGCACTAAGTACCAGAAATATTTTTTGGGCATGAAGCAGGATTATTTCTCTTGTGAGATTGTCGGTATCAACGGTGAGATTCACTTTTACATAAGAGGGTTGCGCAAGTATCGGGACATGGTTGAAGCGCAGGTTTATTCTCAATATTCCCACGCCGAGATTCGAGAAGTCCCGGATTATGTTTTCAACGTGCCGCTTAATTTGCCAAATAAAAATTGGGATATGTGGGGCTGCAAGTTGGAGCTGGACCGAGAGGATTATTATCCGCTTCGCACCTACCCTCTCTTAATTGATTTGACTAAAACCGACCAGCCATTTTTGGACCCGTTGGCGGGATTGATGGAAGTGATGAGCAAGCTAAGGCAGGGCGAGCAGATTTGGATTCAAATACTTCTTCGGCCAATAGAGGATAAATGGCGGGAAAAAGCCCGGGCGCTGGCCGATAAATTATTTGGCCGCCAGCCCAAACCCAAGGCCGAGGGGCTGATTAAATTTGACATCAGGACTTGGTTTGAGTCAATCTCTAACGTGCTTCACGAGATTTTTACCAATCAGCCCGGACCTTATGCGGGGGTGGCTGAAGAGGAAAAAAAAGATAGGGCCTTGCTAATGATGCTATCGCCGGCTGAACGCGATATCGTCGCCGGCATTGAAGAGAAGGCGGGGAAAAAGGGCTTTGGGTGCAAAGTGCAATGGGGCTACTTGTTCAAAAAAGAGATGATGAGCATGGGGAATGTGGCGGCGGTGATGGGCATTATTAACCAGTTTGCTCATTTAAATATGAATAGCTTAAAACCGGTACGTAAAACTATTACTGCCCGCGCTTATTATCTTTTCACCGAGCAGCGCAAGTTTTATAAAAAGCGGGTGTTGATGCGCTGGATGCGCAGCCGGTCACTTTGGGAAGACGGCTATATTTTGAATATTGAAGAGCTGGCTTCGCTTTATCACTTTCCGACCATTGGCGTTAAGGCCCCGGCCACGCCCTATATTGATGTTAAAAAAGGCGGCCCGCCGGTGGATTTGCCGATGTTGTGATTGGGCAGTGAGGAAGAAATGAAAATTTATTTTATGCCAGGTAGTGAAAATTCGGTAGTTTAGCCAAATTATTGCTGGCTGGCAAAATTTAATAAAACCATAGAGCTCGGCATTCTTAATAGAATCCATTTGGATTTATGGATATAGCCGAATTTCTACTACCTGGTATGGAGAATAATGATGAAAAGATTATTGTCTTTGCGGAGACGGATTTTCGCAATCAGAAGCGGCAGTTTGGCGTAAAGCCGGCTGACCGGCAGCGGCATATTTACATTATCGGTAAAACCGGCACCGGCAAAACTACCTTAGAAGAAAATATGGCTATTCAGGATATTCAGGCCGGTCGGGGCGTGGGCATCGTTGACCCGCACGGCGAGTTTGCCGAAAAGATGCTGGATTTTGTACCGTCCAGCCGCATCAATGATGTCATCTACTTTAATCCGGCCGATTTGGATTTTCCCATTGCTTTCAACGCTATGGAAAAAGTTGACGCCGAACACCGGCACTTGGTGGCGTCGGGTTTGGTGGGAGTGTTCAAAAAAATCTGGGCGGAAACCTGGGGGCCGCGCCTGGAATATGTGTTGCGCAACGCCATTATGGCGTTGCTTGAATATCCGGGTTCAACGTTGCTCGGCATCATGCGGATGCTGGTGGATAAAGAATATCGGCAGAAGGTGGTGGACAAAGTGAAAGATCCGGTAGTCAGGAGTTTTTGGGTGGATGAATTTTCCAAATACCGCGGCAATTTTGAGGTAGAGGCCATTGCGCCTATTCAAAACAAAGTCGGCCAGTTTTTAACCAATCCTTTAATTCGCAATATTGTCGGTCAGACCAAGTCCTCTATTGATATGCGGCAAGTGATGGATGAGAGTAAAATCTTGATAATGAATCTGTCTAAGGGCAAAATCGGGGAAGACGCCTCGGCCTTGATGGGGGCGATGCTCATCACCAAAATTCAGCTGGCGGCGATGTCGCGAGTGAGTATTCCGGAGAGCGAGCGGCGCAATTTTTATTTATACATTGACGAATTCCAGAACTTTTCCACCGAATCATTCGCCAATATTTTATCGGAAGCCAGAAAGTATCGTTTAAACCTTATTCTGGCTCATCAGTATATCTCTCAAGTGGCCGAGGAGGTGCGGGACGCGGTTTTCGGGAACGTGGGCACAATGATTGTTTTTCGCGTGGGGGCGGCCGATGCCGATTTCTTGGAGAACGAGTTTTCGCCGGAATTCGAAGTGAACGATTTAGTTGGTTTGGGTTTTGCCCAGATTTATTTGAAGCTGATGATTGACGGCTTTTCTTCTCGGCCGTTTTCCGCCGTGACCTTACCGCCGCTACCGAGATTGGAAAAAAGCAGTCGAGAAAAAATTATTAAGGTTTCCCGCGAGCGTTATGGCCGATCGCGCCAGGAGGTGGAAGAAAAAATTATGCGCTGGAGCGGGATGCTGGACGAAGAGATAGTTGAAGAAGAGGGCCGCGCGGATTTTGCCGGCCGACCGGCTCAAAAATCAGATAGCCCTCGTCCCAAGCCAGCCAGCGCCGCTAAGTCGTTCAAGCCCGCTTCGCGCGGGCCAATCTTTGTTGATAAGTGTTGGGAGTGCGGCAGAAAAGTGGAACTTAATTTTCAGCCCGACGGCGTGCGGCCGGTTTATTGTAAGGATTGTTTAGCGGTGGTGCGTTCCAGGGGCGCTAAGGTCTCTTTGCCCGGCCCGGCTCGTTCTATGGGCGCGCCGGTGGTGCGTGATACCGGGCCGACTATTTCTTTAAGTCAGGCGTTTAATAAGGAGCGGCTCAGTTTTTCGTCGGCTAAAAAACAGCGCCGGGAGCCGGATTTAGCCGGGTTGCGGAGCGTGCTTAATGAAGTGGTGGGGCCCGCCCGCCATGCTTCGCAAGGCGATGCGGGCGTGCCTGTTTCCGGTCAAGCCAAGGCGGACAGGCCGACTGAAAAAAAGGCCAGCCAACCAATTGATGTTTTGCCCAAGCAGGCAAAAGATAATAATGTTGGTGATGAAACGGATAAAACGGGACATGATTTGGGTCCGGGTGAGTCGGTGGAGATACAATAGTGAACAAGTGAACAGGGTGAAAATAAAAAACCTCCGCCCAAGGCGGAGGTTTTTAAAATCTCTTTAAACTCGGCCGGTATATTCGCCGCTTTGGGTATTAACTTCAATTACGTCGCCTTCTTGGATGAATAGCGGCGCAGCAATCATGGCGCCGGTTTCAATTTTAACGGCTTTATTACCGCCCTGGGCCGTGTTGCCCTTGATAGACGGCGGCGCTTCAATAACCTTAAATTGCATTTTGATAGGTAGGTTGATGTTAATTACGCGATTGTTAAATTTCGCTATTTCTATTTCCGAGTTTGGTTTTAGAAATTTGGCTTTATCGCCGATAATTTCATCGGATAATTCAAAGCGGTCCGACGGATTATTTAATTCGCAAAAAACTGATTTGTCCCGATGGGCGTAAAGAAATTTTACTTTCCGATAATCAATCTCGGCCTCTTGGAAGCTTTCGGTTGACTGGAAATTGCGGTTTAAAACCTTGCCGGAAATCAGGTTTTTAATCTTGGTCTGGGCCACGGGTTTGCGTTGCTGCATGCGCAGAAAATTAAATTCCAGCACTTCGTAGGGCTCGCCGCCTAAGATAAAAATTGTGCCTGGTTTGAGTTCGTTGTAGTTAATCATAGGAGTTAGGAATTAGCTTTATTGTTTTTATAGCACAAACTTTAAAAATTGACAAATCGGCGATAAAGATATAAGCTAAAATTAAACAAGTTCTTAATATTATTCAAAATTCAAATTAGGAGGAGGAAAAATGGAGGATAAATGTTTTTCTTGTAAAAAGAATGAAGTAGGGGAGGCGGAAGAGATTTCTTTTTCGTTCGGAGGATGTGATTTCAAGTTTCCCAAACCCGGCACAAAATGCCTTGAGTGTGCAAGGCAGGAGGTAATCAAGAGATTCGAGAGTTACGGGCAGGATTTAATTCACTTGGAAAATAGCGAAGTATTTGTTGATTGGCAATATTTCGTGGGGTTACTGGCCGCAAGCCCGAATGATCGAAAAAATCAGTGTTTTTGCGTCTTATTGAATATCGGAATTCTCTCTTATAATCCTCGCGGCAATTGGGGGATAGAGACGAGTTTTTCAAGTTTAAATCTATTCTTTGGGGGAACTTGTTGGTTCACCAGGAAGGACGATGTTTTGACTTTTGCTCGTTTGCAATACAGCCATGTGTCTTATGATTGGCAGATAAAACTCTTTGACCCAGCGGGCAAAGTTAGGGAGGCTATTACCAAAGAGGAGGTTTTGAAAAGTCAAAACTTAAACCCATAGGAGGGAAAAATGAAAGGACGAACAGCAGCCCGGGTGATTAAGAAAAAAGGGAGCGTGAAAAAAGTCCGAACTAAAGTCATTAATGGTTGTTGGTGGAGCGGGGAGTTCTGTCCCTATAATGCAAGACACTGCGGGTTAAGAGAAGTAAACCTTGGTTGGTGTCAAAGTTGTTCCGAGGTGGACTTGGAACATTTCTCGGCGCTGGCCGAGGTAATAGTCAGTCGAAAACTGGCAACTTTACTACCCGAGCTAGAAGAAATTCTAGCGGAGGAAATAGAGAGATTAGTCAACGCCGGTTAAGGTTAAATTGACTTTAAGGGTCTCAAGTATTTTAGCGAGACCCTTTTTAATTTACACTTGAAAATTTTTGTATTAGTATGAAAGACATGGAAAAAGACAAGAGACAAAAAGTAGTTGTAGCGATGTCCCCGAAAAAATCCCTTCGGGATTTAACGGGGCAAGCCGGCGGATTTGAAAAACGAGTTTTTGTCGCAATGTCGGGTGGGGTGGACTCTTCGGTCGCGGCAGCGTTATTATCTGGCTACGCCAGATCTCGCGAAGCGAGAAAAAAACAGGGCTATGATATAGCAGGTGTTTTTAT
>Ga0210018_1001485_pt1 | contig 12162 bp, 11 predicted proteins | sample CryGeyCG2014_010_2_FD_183967 | JGI IMG/M metagenome (GOLD analysis project Ga0210018, IMG submission 183967) | Groundwater microbial communities from aquifer - Crystal Geyser CG09_land_8/20/14_0.10 (SPAdes) (version 2) | ecosystem: Environmental > Aquatic > Deep subsurface > Groundwater | place... | reverse complement strand
TTATGGGCAAGGCAATTTGTATAAAAATTTCAATGATCAGACAAGAGCAATATCAGAATGGGAACAGACTTACAACTTTATTCGGCCGCATCAGGCTTTGGGCTATCTGACGCCCATGGAATTTTACAGGCTGTGGGAGAATAATCCGGCAAAGGCTTACTGCATTAAGGATAAATACAGAAACTATCTTAAAAAACAAAGTCGTCGTTTGGCCAAATCCAGGCAAATGAAAAACAAAGAACAAATTGAAAATCTTATGAAATTTATCGATAAAAAACTGTCGAAATCTAATTCTCAAAAGTGTCAATTATGTTCGTGGACTTGAACAACCGCTTGACACTGTACCTAATATAAGATATATTAATTAACTGGCTAATTTAGACTTCTAGCCTCGGACCAAATTAATTTCATGTTAACCCAAGAGCAACAAATTTTTGAGCAGATCAAAAAAGCTTCCAATATCCTGATCACTTTCAAAAAAACCTGGAACGGCGACGCCGTGGCCTCGGCTTTGGCCATGTATTTGTTTTTAAAAAAAATGGACAAACAGGTTGATTTAGTGGCGGAAAAATTTAGCCTGGACAAGCTTTATTCGTTTCTGCCCGGCTACACCGAAATAAAAAACTCGCTCTTAAATCTGCGCAAATTCATAATTTCTTTGGACATCACCAATACCAAAGTTTCACAGATTAAGTATAAGCAAGAAGAAAGCAAATTAAATTTCATCATCTCGCCCAAAGACGGCTTCTTCACCGAATCGGACATCACTTCCGGCGCCAGCGGCTTCAAGTATGATTTAATTATCGTCCTGGATACGCCTGACCTGGAATCGCTTGGCCGGATTTATGATAATGACACGGAATTTTTCTACCAGACGCCGATTATTAACATTGACCATAGTTCCACCAACGAAGAATTCGGCCAGATTAATTTTATTGAACTTACCGCCGTGTCCACTTCGGAAATCGTTTTCTCTTTGTTTGAAAGCTTCGGCCGAGATTTGATTGACGAAAACATCGCCACCTGTTTACTGGCCGGCCTGATTGCGGAAACTAAAAGCTTTAAAACCAATAACGTTACGCCGCGCGCCTTAATGGCCGCCTCGGCGCTGATGTCCTTGGGCGCCCGGCGGGAAGAAATCGTCAATAATCTTTACCGCTCCAAAAGCTTAAACGTCTTGAAGCTTTGGGGCCGAGTTTTGGCTAGATTATCCAGCACCCTGGACAACAAGTTAATCTGGTCCACTTTGTCGGCCGCCGACTTTTTAAAAACCAGCTCCACGGAAAAAGATTTGACCGACGTGATTGATGAATTAATCATCAGCATTCCCCAGGCTAAAGTTATCGCCATAATTTATGAAAACCAGAACGAGGCAGCGTCACCGCCGGTCCAGCCGTCAAATCAAGCCAACCTGCTGCTTTACACTATAAAAAACCTTGATTCCTTAAGCCTGGCCAAAGAGTTTAATCCCTCGGGCACCAAGAGCTTGTCCCGCGCCGTGATTAACCTGCCTATCGCCGAAGCGGAAAAAAACATTATCACCGCCATTCAAGAAAAGTTGAACAAACTGCCGCTGTAATCAGCCGCTTGAAAAATTACCGCCCCAGTGCTAAATTAATAAAAAGGATTAACTCCTTTTTTATTTTTTTAATACGTGCTATACTGAACCTATGGATTGTGTTAACAATAAACAATTAATGGTTCAATAATATGGCTCGATTCAAGGATAGAGAAAAAGCATTGGCTTTAAGAAAAAAGCAATATAGTTACAGCCAAATCAAAAAAATTTTAAAAATTAGCAAAAGCACTTTAAGCTATTGGCTGAGAGACTACCCTTTATCTAAGCAAAGAATTAGAGAATTAAGAGATTGGAATGAACAAAGAATAGAAAGATACCGCGAGACCATGAAGCAAAAGAGAAAAAAGCGGCTAAATATTTATTATCAAGAGCAAAAAGAGCTTATTTTTCCCCTAGGCAAGCGGGAACTTTATTTGGCTGGTTTATTTCTTTACTGGGGCGAAGGATCAAAAACCATTCAGACAAGACTATCTGTTTCAAATACAGACCCGTCAATTATTAAATTTTTTATATTTTGGCTCAATGAATCGTTAAGCGTTCCCAAAAATAAAATAAAAATATTCTTGCATTTATATAATGACATGAATATAAAAAAAGAAACAGCTTATTGGTCAAATATATTGAAAATTCCTTTTTCACAATTTAACAAGCCATACATAAAGGCATCGTCAAATTCAAGAATTAACCACAAAGGTGCATTCGGACATGGAACTTGCAACGCGACAATAGGCGACGCCAGGCTTTCGGAAAAAATTTTAATGGCCATAAAAGCAATTTCTAATAATAATTGTACGGGCATGTAGCTCAGTGGTAGAGCATACGACTTATAATCGTAGGGTCGAAGGTTCGATCCCTTCCATGCCCACTAAAAAGTTTCCATGGGTTTATAGCTCAGTTGGTTAGAGCGCGTCGTTGACATCGACGAGGTCAGAGGTTCAACTCCTCTTAAACCCACCAAGACAAAACTAGACGGCTTTTTGAGAGCCAGATCGTGGGCGGCACAAAGTGCCGCCCATTGATTTTGTGGGGGGATTTCAACGCCGCTCGGCGCGCGCAAATCAAAAAATGAAAAACAAAATGTTCTGCTCGGCTCCGCGCTAACGCGCGGGTGGAGGGATTCGCTCGGACGGCTCGGCATTTTTACCCGCTTCTGGAGGGCCCCCCTTGAACCCCCCCTGTCTGCGTGCTGTCGCACAGCACAGGCAGGCTGCCGAGCCGTCCTCACTGGGGCCGTGCGAGAATTCCCACCGCCTTTGTCCGATTAAGGGCAAAGGCGAGCAAGGGCGGCGGGGCGATAAGGGATTGACTTCTTTTTATTTTGCTATATACTTAGAATATCTAATAGTTTGACCATCTAACCTTATGCCGCATACCAATATCGAACAACTTATCTCAATGATTTTTGCCACTAGTCGCCTCATTCGGGAGCGCGTGAAAGATCGTGAGAAAATTAATCCTTTCTCTTTCCTTCGATTGGAAACGCTTCGTTATGTGACCGAAAAAGACAATCCTTCCATGAAGGATATCGCCGATTATCTCTGCGTCGCTCCTCCCTCGGCAACCTCGCTCATCAACAGTTTAGTGGAGGCCAGACAGATTGAGCGCAGCTACGACAAAAATGACCGCCGGTTTGTGCGTCTTGTCGTTACCCCCAAAGGGAAAACGGCTCTTGCGAGCGGATTCAAAAAAATAACAACCAAAATGCGAAGGGCCTTGAGCAACCTTAACGCGAAAGAAAGAAGCAATCTCTTCAAAATCCTTGAGAATATTTCTCGTTCTTATCAATAAATAATTCTCATATCCTATGACCAATTTCTTAAAAAAACCAGTTGTTATAATATCGCTTATAGTCCTCGTTGGAGCGGGTATTGGCGGCTACGCCTATTTTGGCGGGGATAACGCTCCGACATACGACTTCGTTGTCGCCCAAAAACAAAACCTTATCCAAGAAGTCAGCGTCACGGGTCGCGTCAAGCCGGCGAAGAGCGTCGATCTCGCATTTGAAAAAGCCGGCAGAATGAAGGGAGTTTTCGTAAAGATAGGGGATCGGGTAAGTGAGGGGGACATCCTTGTTTCGCTTTCGCAAAGCGACCTTTTAGCCCAGCTTGCCGAGGTCCAAGCAAAAGTGGAAAGTGCAAGGGCCCAGTTCCTGCAGCATCAGGTAGCGCGCGAGCGAGAGGAGATTACCCTTTCCGAACTTCAACGCGGCACCCGTCCGGAAGAAATTCAGATCACCTCTACAAAAGCGGCAAACGCTCAAAATGCCCTTGACGATGCAAATCGTAATCTTTCCGACATCACCAAGAAGGCATCCGTTGATTTGGATAACGTATACGACGACGTAAAAGATATTCTCAATGACGCGTATACCCAAGGTGACGACGCCGTTAATAAGCAATTAGGAGAGCTCTTTTCTAACGCGTCGCTGGAAAACCCAAGGCTTACCTTTTTCACTACTGACGTGCAAAAAAGCATTAACGCGGAATCAGAACGCCTTCAAATGACCCAACTGCTCAAAGCGTTTAAGGCAGAAGTTGATACGCTCTCTGGTGAATATAGCACCTTGGACGACGCAATGAATAAAACGGAAATGCGCCTGCAAGACATTCGCGATTTTTTTTCAACGGTAAATGATGCGGTAAATGCCGCTTTCGGTCTAGCTGTCGCGACAACGAACACGTATCGCGCGAATATCACCACCAGCAGAAATAATTTAAATAGCGCCCTCTCTTCCATTTCCAGCCAAAAACAGCTTATTGCAGCGCAGAAAATAACAAATCAAAATAACATCACCGCCGCAAAGACGAAAGTGAATGATGCAAAAAGCGCGCTACTCGTTGCAAAAGACGAGCTCGCCTTAAAAGAAGCGGGAACAGCGAAAGAACAGATTCAGGCGCAGGAGGCAGTCCTTCGCCAGGCAGAACTCACCGTTGCCTCGCAGGAAGCTGTGGTAAAACAGATGCTGGCAAATACGCAAAATATTCAGACGCAAATTGAGAAAACGATACTTACATCACCCATCACCGGTATTGTTATCAAACAAGACGCGAAGGTCGGAGAAATAGTCGCCGCCAATGCGACGTTAGTTTCGCTTATTTCAGAAGCAAAATTTGAGATAGAAGCCAATGTGCCGGAAGCTGATATCGCAAAAGTGAGCGTTGGCAATACATCTCTGGTCACACTCGACGCCTATGGCCGGGATGTCGTGTTTGAAGCAAAAGTGGTTGCCGTTGACCCCGCCGAAACCATTGTGGACGGCGTGGCGACATATAAAGCAACTTTCCAATTCGCTAAAAATGATGAGCGCGTAAAATCGGGCATGACCGCCAATATTGATGTAAAAAGCGCGAACCGCGAGAATGTGATTGCCGTTCCTCAACGAGCCATTATTAGAAAAAATGGAGATCAATTCGTGAGAATATTAAACGGCGAAGATTTTGAAGAGGTGAAAGTGGAAACGGGGCTTCGCGGCTCTGACGGAAATATTGAAATTATAAGCGGCGTGAGCGAAGGAGATAAAGTAATCACCTTCAGCGAAGAATAATATATGGCAATCATTGAAGTAAAAGATTTAGAAAAGACATACTACAACGACGGCGTCGCCACTCCCGCTCTGCGGGATGTGTCTTTTACGATCAATGAAGGAGAATTTGTGTCTATTATGGGGCCTTCTGGATCAGGCAAATCAACCTTGCTTCATATTCTTGGTTTTTTAGATGAACACACAACAGGAGAATATCGCTTTGACGGAAAAACAATGAGCGACTATTCAAAGGAAGAAATTGCCCATGTAAGAAATAAAAAGATGGGTTTTGTGTTTCAGGCGTTTAATTTACTTGTGCGCACCACCGTGCTTGAAAATGTAAAATTGCCGCTTCTCTATTCTGGCGTAAAAAGCTCCTTGCGTGATGAACTGGCGCTCAAAGCCATAGAGTCCGTGGGGCTTTCTCATCGCGTACATCACGAGTCGTCCCAGCTTTCAGGAGGAGAGAAACAGCGCGTGGCGATTGCGAGAGCTCTGGTGAACAAGCCCAATGTTATTTTTGCGGATGAGCCCACAGGCAACCTTGATTCAAAATCAGGGCAAATGGTGATGGAGTTTATTCAAAAGCTTAATGAAGAAGAAGGACACACGATTATTTTAATCACGCACGAAACATGCACCGCCAAACATGCGCAGCGGATTATTCACATCCTTGACGGAAAAATAGAAAGTGACACGAAAGTAAATCACCGCTATAAAGCTCGCGACCATTTTAGAAAATAACATGACAATTCAAGATAGTTTTCAAATCGCCCTTGCCGGGCTTCAAACCAATAAGTCCCGCTCCGGCCTTACCATCCTCGGCATCGTTATTGGCATTACCGCCATTATTTTAGTTATGTCCGTGGGGCAAGGCGCGGAAGATTTAATTTTAAATCAGATTCGCGGGCTTGGATCGCAGACGGTTATCGTTGAGCCCGGCAGAGAGCCGAGCGGCCCTTCAAGTTTTGCCGAACTTTTTACCGACTCTTTGAAACAAAAAGATGTTGACGCTCTCCTGAATCCTTCTAATGTTCAGGGTCTTCAAGACCTTACTCCAGCCGTGATGCAGGTCGTGCCGGTGACTTTTGAAAATGAGACGATACGAACCAATGTCATCGGCGCATCCGACCTTATCGCCAAAATTCTTGATATTTTTCCGCGCGAGGGCGCGTTTTTCACGGATGACGATATCAGACAAAAAGCAAGCGTGGCGGTCATTGGATCGGAAGTTAAAAACAAACTATTCGGGCCTTCCGATGCCTTGGGAGAAAAAATAAAAGTTAAAGGGCGGACTTTTCGCATTGTTGGAATCTTGCCGCCTAAAGGGCAGGTTGCCCTCTTTGATGCCGACGACATGGTTGTGGTGCCATACACCACCGCTCAACAATACCTTGCCGGCATTAATTATTTCAACGCCATTATGATACGAGCGGAATCGGAAGATATTGTCCCGCGAGTGGTTCGGGACATAGAATTGACTTTGCGGGAGACGCACGGAATAGATGATACTGATAAAGACGATTTTCATGTTACCACGCAAGCAGACGCGGCCGAAAGAGTGAAGACGATTACGGGAATCCTCTCGGTTCTGTTAGTGTCAGTCGCGGCAATTTCACTTGTTGTCGGCGGAATCGGCATTATGAATATAATGCTGGTATCCGTGTCTGAAAGAACAAGAGAGATTGGTTTGCGCAAGGCGCTTGGCGCTACGGAAAAGGACATTATGACCCAGTTTCTTTTGGAGGCGGTCATGCTGACGGCCTTGGGAGGAATTGTCGGCATTATTCTCGGCGCCGCTTTTTCGTTTCTTGCCTCTCTTATATTGAGCAGAGTGTTGGCGCTCGGGTGGGAATTTACATTCCCAATATTTGCCGCTGTGCTTGGACTTGGCGTGGCCGGACTCGTGGGGCTCGTATTCGGACTCTATCCCGCTCGCCAAGCTTCACTTAAAAGTCCGATGGAGGCGTTGCGCTATGAATAACATTTATGAATAACATCATTGAAGTAAAAAATCTGGCAAGACAATTCAACGGCCTTACCGCCGTTGATCACATATCCTTTGAGGTAAAGAAAGGAGAGATTTTTGGTTTTCTCGGACCGAACGGCGCGGGCAAGTCGACCACCATTAATATGCTCTCAACGCTCTTAATTCCCACGGAGGGAGACGCTGCAATCAACAGCTTCGATGTGTTAACCCGACGCGATGACGTCCGAAAGTCAATCGGCCTTGTGTTTCAATATCCCTCGCTTGACGACCGGCTTACCGCCGAAGAAAATCTTCGCTTCCACGCAAAACTGTACGGCGTGCCAAAAGAGGAATACAAAAAGCGGATGGAAGAGGTATTGCGCCTGGTTGATTTGTGGGATCGGAAAGAAAATATCATCAAAACATTTTCCGGAGGAATGAAGCGGCGGCTTGAGATCGCGCGCGGCCTCATTCATTATCCACAAGTGCTCTTTTTGGACGAACCCACTTTGGGGCTTGACCCGCAAACTCGCGCGCATCTGTGGGAGTATATTTTACGGCTTAAAAAAGAACGCGCTATGACCATTTTTATGACCACGCACTATATGAATGAAGCCGAAAACTGCGACCGCATTGCCGTTATTGATCACGGGAAAATCGTGGCGCTAGATACGCCCGCCAATCTCAAAAAACAAGTCGGCGGAGATATCATCAAAATGACGAGCGGCCAACATCGTAAACTAAAAGAAGAACTCGAGAAGCGATACAACAAAGAAGTCAAAGAGGAAGACGGGAAGTTGCGGCTGGAAGTGGCGGATGGAGAAAAATTCTTGCCCCGTCTTTTTAACGAACTGGACACGAAAATTGATTCCATTGAACTTCATAAACCGACGCTCGATGATGTCTTTTTACATCTCACTGGTCGAAAAATCCGCGAGGAAGAAGCGTCTTCAAAAGATCGCCTGCGCGAACATAGTCGTAGGCGGGGCAGAAGATAATAATACTTATGCAATTTATCCAAACAATTTACACAATTTGGCAAAGAGAATTGATTCGCTACTGGCGGGATAAAACGCGAATTGTTTCCACGCTTTTTATGCCGTTGATGTTTCTGGTTATTTTCGGCGCCGGGTTAAGCAAAACTCTTGCCACGGGAAATTTCGGCGTTGATTTTACCCAATTCATGTATCCCGGCATTATCGCAATGAGCGTTATGAGTGTTGCTTTTTTCTCCACCATCTCCACTGTTTGGGATAGAGAGTTTGGTTTCTTGAAAGAAATTTTGGTAGCGCCCGTCTCCCGCGTGGCGGTTGCTTTCGGCAAAACACTGGGGGCAACTACCATCGCTTCAATTCAGGCGCTTATCTTATTGATTCTTGCTCCGCTTATCGGCGTGGCGATTCATGTTGCCGTTATTCCGCAACTTGTTATTTTTATGCTCCTGCTCGCTTTTGCCATTTCGGGCATGGGGCTGTTGATTTCTTCTCTTATGAAAACAACTGAAAGCTTCGGGTTGGTTATGCAAGTTTTGATTTTCCCCATGTTTTTTATTTCGGGCGCTTTCTTCCCGCTTACCGCTGTGCCGTCATGGATGCTCGCGCTTTCATATATAAATCCATTGACCTATGGCGTAGACGCCATGCGGCAAATTATTTTAGGCAATCAAGTGGCAAGTAATATTTTAAATGGCCTTTCCTTGCACGCTATTTCTGTAGACGCTCTCTTTCTTGTGGTATTTTCAGCGGTAATGGTAAGCGCGGCTGTGTTCGCCTTCAATAACAGAGCATAAGTTATAATCGTCGCTAAAAAAATTCCGCCAGCCCCAGCGAGGCCGGCTCGGCAGCCTGCCTGTGCTGTGCGACAGCACGCAGACAGGGGGGTTCAAGGGGGGCCCTCCAGAAGCGGGTAAAAATGCCGAGCCGTCCGAGCGAATCCCTCCACCCGCGCGTTAGCGCGAAGCCGAGCAGAACATTTTGTTTTACATTTTTTGATTTGCGCGCGCCCCTGAAAAAATTTCAATTAAGGAAAAACAAAATGTTCTGCGAGGCAGGCCGCCGCTTTGCGGCGGCTGGCGGCGGGTCAGCAATTCTTGCTAAAATAGGTTCGAGCGTGGTTGTATAAACCCACCGACTTTCCCCTTGTTATTTATTGTGATAAACATTATAATATCATCATATGGCTAACTTTTTCAAAAAACTATCCGGGCTGGAAGACAAAACCGATTCGGCCGCGGCGCCGATTGAGCGGGAAGATGAAAGCGAAGAAGCGCCGCAGTCAGAATGGCTGGGCGGCGATTACGACGAAGGCCAGCTGTCCATTGATGTCTTCCAGACGCCCAATACTATTGTGGTCAAATCCACCATCGCCGGAGTCAAGCCGGGCGACATTGACGTTTCCATTAATAATGACATGCTCACCATCCGCGGCAAACGGGAAATTCAGGAAAGAATCGCCGAAGAAAATTATCTAATCAAAGAATGCTACTGGGGCGGCTTTTCCCGTTCCATTATTCTGCCGGTGGAGGTTGACGCGGAAAAAGTTGAAGCCTCGTTGGACAACGGCGTTTTAACCATCACCCTGACTAAAGCCAAAAGCGCCAAGCAAATTTCCGTTAAAGTCAAAGAAAAATAATTTATGCAAATCAAATTGACCGTTGACCGCTTCGAAGAAAACCGGGCTGTTTTAATCGCCGCTGACGGCGCTAGCCTAAGCTGGCCAAAAAATAAACTGCCGGACAACCTGTCTGAAGGCGCGGCTTTAAATTTTGAAATCTTGGAGGAAAAAGAGCGGGCAGCCAAAGACAAGCAAACCGCCAAAGATATCATCAATGAAATAATTAACCAAACTTAAAATGCCCGGGACCGGCGCCGCTATAATTAATTTCTGGAAACGGCCGTGGTTGCTTACGTTAGCAATCATTTTTTTTATCTTGCCGGCGACCTTAACCATCGGTTCAATCGCCTTTAACAAAACCTTCGCCTCTAGAATCTATCCCAATGTCTATATCGGCAACCTTAATCTGGGCGGTAAAACCGCCGCCCAGGCCAACCGGCTCTTGAATTTGGAAACAGATAAAATCAGCCAGCATGGCGTGGTTTTCTCCTATAAAAATCAGCGTACCACAGTCAAGCCGGTGGTCGCTTCGGCCGACGCCGATTTGGCCTATACTATCATTAATTTTAAAAATGAACTGGCGCTTGAGGCGGCCTTTAACTATGGCCGAAACCGAAATTTTTTAACCAACCTGGGGAACAAGCTTCAGCTGCTTTTAAGTAAAAAGTCGATTGACCTGCTGGTGGCGATCGACCAAGACAAAATTGCCAAAACTTTAAAAGACAACTTTGCCGACGCCTCTGAACCGGCGCGCGACGCCGACCTGGCAGTTAGCTTCAACCCGGCGACCGCCGCCTATGACTTCTCCGTCAGAGAAGAAAAAATGGGCAAAGCCATTAACTTCCAGGCGGCGATCGGCGAACTGATTAATAACTTAACCGGTTTAAGCGAAGCGGAAATAAAGCTTGCCACCATTACCGAATACCCAAAAATCCTCTCGCGGGACTGCTTAAATATTGACGGCAAGGCGGAAGCGATTTTAAAAGCCGCGCCCCTGACTTTAAAATACGGAGAAATTAAATGGCTCATTGAGCAAAGCCAGCTGGCGGGCCTGCTGGCTTTAAAACCCAGTGGTTTAGCCGCCGACAAGGTAAGGGTCGGCCTGGACGATGATAAAACCAAAGCCTATTTCGCGGAAAAAATTACGCCCCAAATTGACCGGCCGGCGCTGGAGGCAAAATTTGAAATGCAAGGCGGCAAAGTAATCAAGTTTCAAAGCGGCCAGGACGGCCGTTCGCTTGAGGCTGACGCTTCCATTATTAAAATAGAAAATGAAATTTTAGCCGGCGCGCCGATTGAACTAATAGTAAAAATTCAACCGACGCTGGTTAGTACGGATAATGTCAATAACTTTGGCATTAAAGAGCTGGTTGGCGTCGGCCGGTCAAATTTCACCGGCTCGCCCGCCAACCGCCGCCACAACATTAAAAACGGCGCCAACACCCTTAACGGCATTTTGATTAAACCGGGCGAAGAATTTTCTTTAAATAAAGCTCTGGGCAAAGTTGACGGCGCCACCGGCTACCTGCCGGAACTGGTAATCAAAGAAGGCAAAACCACGCCGGAATTCGGCGGCGGTTTGTGCCAAATCGGCACCACCATGTTCCGCGCCGCCCTGGATACCGGCTTGCCCATCACCATGCGGCGCAACCATTCCTACCGCGTCAGTTATTACGAACCGGCCGGCACCGACGCCACCATTTACGACCCCTGGCCCGACCTGCGCTTTATTAACGACCTGGCCAGCCACATTTTAATTCAGTCAAAAATTTCCGGAGACGAACTAGCTTTTGAATTCTGGGGCAGGCGCGACGGCCGGGTCGTGGAAAAAACCAAGCCCACGATTTACAATATCGTCAAGCCCGAACCCGCCAAAATCATTGAAACCTTGGAATTAAAACCGGGTGAAAAAAGATGCACCGAGCGCGCCCATAACGGCGCCGACGCTTATTTTGATTACAAAGTCACTTACGCCGACGGCTTAGTTAAAGAAAAAAGATTTTCCTCCCATTACGTGCCCTGGCAGGAGGTTTGCTTGTTGGGCGTGGAAAAATTATCGGTGCCGCCCGATACCGCCAGTTCAACCCCGGCCGTAAACTAAAACCCCTGCCAAAAAATGGCAGGGGTTTTTTAGATAAAAAGACCAACTTGAGCGGGCAGGCAAGAAAATTTCCGCGAGGCGAAACACAGAAAAATCCATATTGCGCCTAGAGGAAGATCCCCATGCTTGTCGTGCCTGACCCGCTTAAATTGGCCTTAACTTCCCTCTTGATAAAGGGGGTTAGGGGGGATTTTTTAAATTGACTTTTCAGTCTATCACAACTCAATCGGCTTGTCAAGCGCTCAATGCATTTACTAGAATCAATACCTATTGCACCACCTCTAAATAAAATGTAATATAGGCACTTAACTCATTTGAGCTAAAATTGCCTATATGTCAAAAATATCAAGAATTACCTTTTACGAAAGGGAAAAAAT
>Ga0210018_1001483_pt1 | contig 12178 bp, 12 predicted proteins | sample CryGeyCG2014_010_2_FD_183967 | JGI IMG/M metagenome (GOLD analysis project Ga0210018, IMG submission 183967) | Groundwater microbial communities from aquifer - Crystal Geyser CG09_land_8/20/14_0.10 (SPAdes) (version 2) | ecosystem: Environmental > Aquatic > Deep subsurface > Groundwater | place... | reverse complement strand
GCTCAAGAAGAAAGCCAAAGTCCGCCTTTGCTTTCACCCTTTATGTTAACTAAAACAGTGGCCATCTTCTTGTTGGGCCTTATTCTCGGGGCTTTGCTTTTAGATATTATCCTGGTTTACCAAAGGAAAATTGTCAGGCTTTCCGGAAGAAACGTCGCTCATTTGATTTTTATTGGCGGTTTGCTTTTGGCGGTGATTTTAACCACCCCTGGAGCGATACTTTAATTATAAGCAGAGCTTGTTTTTAACAAAATGAAAGATTTAAAACATTATCTATCATTATTGGCGATTTTATCAATTGGCTTTGGTTTATTTTGGATTTTTAATTTTAACCGGCAGATTCAGATGATGATTACCGTTGGTTTGGGGATAACTTATGTTGCTTGGGGTGTTATTCATCATCTTTTCCGTAAGGAATTTCACTGGCGGATTCTTTGGGAATATGTGGTTGTGGCCACTTTAGCGTGTGTGGTGGTGATTTTTCTTTTAAGGCGGACCTAGTCACCCTTAATGACTGCTAAGGGTCGTAATTTGGCAACTTTTTTGGTGATTCCCGCCTCAACTAATGTTTCAATTACCAAATCAATGTCTTTGTAAGCCTGGGGGGCCTCATCGGCAATGACATAAAAAGGTTTGTTGTAAATAATTGTCCCCATTTTTTCTTCAAAGTCTTGAATTTTGATTGATTTTTTGGCTTTTGTTCTACTCATAGCCCGACCCGCACCATGATTGATGGAATAAAAAGTCTGTTCAGCTTGGGGTAAGCCGACCATGAGATAAGAGGAGGTACCCATACTGCCAGGGACAATCGCGGGGTGACCCGTGTCCATATAGTGTTGAGGGTTTTGGGGGTGACCGGCGGGTAGGGCTCGCGTGGCGCCTTTTCGGTGAACCAGAACTTTTTTACCCTGGTGAAGCTCCCATTTGGCAATATTGTGGGCGACATCATACAAAAGGGTGAGTGTGGGATTACGGCTGGCTAAAAGTTCGGAAAATACCTCGCGGACAAGGTGGGTGATTAATTGACGATTGGCAAAAGCAAAATTAACACAACCGGCCATGGCCGAAAGATAGGCAGCGCCGGTGGGGGAATCGGTGGGAAGGGAGGCGAGATTAAAAATCGGGGCTTTAATTCCGTATTTTGATTGTTCGTTGAAAAACCTTTTGGTGTAGTCAATACAGGTTTGATGACCCAAAGCCCGGGAGCCGGTATGAATCATAATGCAAATTTGATTGGCAAAAAGTCCCCATTTTTTAGCTAAATCCTCATCAAAGATTTGCTGTAAAACTTGAATTTCAATAAAATGATTGCCGGAACCTAAAGTACCCAGCTCCCTTTCCGCTCGATGGATAGCGGTGGGGGAAAGATTTTTTAAATCAGCATCTTCAAGCCGGCCATTTTCCTCAATCGATTTAATATCTTCCTTTTCTCCGTAGCCTGTTTCAACCAAGATTCCGGCCCCCTTTTCAATAATTTCCTTAAAGTTAACCTTAATTTTCTGCTGGCGATGTTTACCTCCCAGACCGATAGGGATTTCCTTCTCAATTTTGTGAATTAAAAGACGAAGAAATTGGGTGGAAAAAATTTTTTGGTCAAATTTAAGTTGGCTGGTTAAAAGTCTAACCCCACAATTAATATCCATCCCGACGGCTCCGGAGGAGACTAAACCATCAGTTGCCATCACGCCACCAATAGGTAATCCAAAGCCCTCATGGATATCCGGCATAGCCACGATGGGAGAGATGACTTTTGGTAAAGAAGCAGATTGAACTAATTGTTCTAAAGAACGGTCTTCTTTTAATTTCCCCAAAAGTTCTTCCTTGGCGTAAACAACAGCCGTCGCTTTCATTCCTGGCAGTCGTTCAACTTGCCAGCGATTGATCCCAATGTTTTTTAGCTTAATTTCCATCGTTTCCTATTGTACTACAAATATGGTAAAATTAGGTTGATTTATGAGTAGTGGTGATGTTTTTATTAGCCCCACCAAAGGTAAGATGACTATTGAAGACATGGTTGACGAGCTAGCGGGTTTTATGGTTGAAGAGCAGGATTATTTTTATAGTTTGGTCATTGGGACGGATTCCAAGTCAGGCAAGCCTAACAGCCGGGAAGAAATTGGTTTTGTCACGGCGGTAGTCATTCACCGCAAAGGTAAAGGCGGTCGCTATTTTTGGCAAAAAAACAAGATAAAAAAGATTGGCAGCTTGAGGGATAAAATCTATACGGAGACAGTTTTATCAATTAAACTGGCAGAAAAACTGGTGCCAGAGTTCACTAAAAGACTAAATGGCGAGCGTTATAGATTAGAAATCCATATTGATGTTGGTGATGTGGGTCCCACCAGAGAAATGATTAAAGAGGTTGTCGGCATGGTCAACGGTAATGGTTTTACCGCCAAAACAAAGCCAGAATCTTACGGGGCTTTTGTCGTTGCCGATAAACATACTTAAAAATTGACAAAAAAACAACTACTTGATATCTGCCCCATTAGGGGCATTTTTAATTAAGGGGAAAAGTGACAAAAGAAGAAGAACAAGGAAAAGAACACTTAAAAAACAATCCAATAATTTTAATTACCGGAGCCAATGGCTTGGTTGGTTCTCGTTTTTGCGAATTAGCTGTTCCCGACTATAAATCTCTTTTTTCCACTGATATTGAAGATTTTAATATTAATAATAAAGAAGCAATTAAACGTTGGGTTAAAAAAGAAAAACCAGAAGTTCTGATTAATTTTGCCGCCCTGACAGACGTCAATGAGATTGAAAAAGAAAGACCAGAAGGAGAAAAAAGTAAGGCTTTTGTCGTAAATGCTGTTGGCCCAAGGAATTTAGCCGAAGTTTGTCGGGAAAATAAGATTTTTTTGATTCACATTTCTACTGATTTTGTTTTCCCTGGCATTGTATCTAATATTGGACCCTATTCCGAAGATGCCCAAACAGCCCAGGGTTCAGAAGAAATAAGCTGGTATGGTTGGACAAAATTGATGGGGGAAAAGGCGATTCAGGAAATTGGTGGAGATTTCGCCATTGTCAGAATTTCATATCCTTTTCGCGCTTCATTTGAAAAACTTGATTTTGCCCGTAGCATTCTTCATCGGTATGACAAGGGCGAATTTTATCCAATGTTTACTGATCAATCGATTACCCCAACCTTTATTGATGAACTTGCCGAGGTTCTTAAAAAGATTTCGGAAGATAGGATTTCTGGTATCCATCATGTTGCCAGTAAAGAATTAACTACGCCCTTTGCTTTTGCCTCACATTTGATTTATAAATTTAGAAATGAAAGAGAAGTTGTTAAGACAGGATTGATGAGTGAATATTGTAAAAATCATCCAGGGGTGGCTCCAAGACCTCAATATGGTGGTCTTGAGACCCTGAAGACTCAAGAACGACTGAAGATGAGGTTTATGTCTTGGGCTGAAGCGATTGATGAACTTTATCTCCAAAATTCAGGCTTGAGAATTAGTTTTTAATAAGTCAGGTCTTCGTTTTTTGGTGATTTCTAAAGACTTTTTTTGGCGCCATTTATCTATCTTTTTATGATTCCCTGAAAGTAAAACTTCAGGTATTTTCCAACCTTTAAAGTTTGCCGGGCGGGTGTATTGGGGATATTCCAATAAGTTTTCTGAAAAAGATTCCTTGCTTGAGGCTTCTGGTTTTATCAGAACGCCAGGAATCTGGCGAATAAGGGTGTCAATAATAATCATCGCCGGTAACTCCCCGCCGGTTAAAACATAATCGCCGATGGAGATTTCTTCATCAACAAGGTGTTTCTTAACCCTTTCGTCAACGCCCTCGTAATGGCCACAGATAAAAATCAAATGCTTTTCTTTGGCTAAATTTCCGGCTATTTTTTGGTTAAAAGTCCGACCGCGAGGATCCATTAAAATGACTTTCGAATTTTTGTTTTTTAAATCTCGTAAAGCTTTATAAATCGGTTCAACCATTAAAATCATCCCCACACCGCCGCCAAAAGGACGATCATCAACGGTTTTTCTTTTATCTTTAGTCCATTTTCTTAAGTCGTGGGTCTGAATTTCGATTAAACCCTTTTTTTGCGCTCTTTTAATAATTGATTCATCAAAAGGGCCTTTAAACATCTTGGGAAATAAAGTCAGGATATCAATTTTCATCATACCTTAAATTTTATCACATTTTCTGATATGATATAATGCTATAAACATATGAAGATTTTAGTTGCCGGTGGAGCTGGTTTTATTGGTTCCCATCTTTGTGAAAAACTTCTCAAAAAAGGTTATGAGGTTTTTTGTGTTGATAATTTACTGACAGGTAATAAAAAAAATATTGAAAAATTTTTAAAAAATAAGAAATTCCATTTTATTAACTGGGATGTGACGGAAAGACCGCCGCAAGAAATCGCTGGCGAAAGGTTTAATGTCATTTTCCATTTAGCCAGTCCAGCCAGTCCCAATCCAGAAAGCCCCCTAAGCTATCTAAATTATCCGGCCGAAACTCTTTTTGTCAATTCTTTAGGAACTTATAATCTCTTAGAGTTAGCTAATCAGGATAAGGCCAAGTTTCTCTTTGCTTCAACTTCAGAGATTTATGGTGACCCGCAGATTTCACCTCAACCAGAAACTTATTGGGGGAATGTTAACCCCAGTGGAATAAGGTCTTGTTATGATGAAGCGAAACGTTTTGGTGAGGCAATGACGATGGTTTTTGTGAGAAAATTTAAAGTTGACGCTCGAATTGTGAGAATTTTTAATACTTATGGTCCAAAAATGGATAAAAATGACGGTCGGGTAATTGTTAATTTTATTAACCAGGTAATTAAAAATAAATCAATCACTGTTTATGGTAAAGGCCAACAAACAAGAAGTTTTTGCTATATTGATGATACCATTGAAGGTCTTTTGATGGCGATGTTTAAACCAAAAACAGGAGGGGAGATTTTTAATATTGGCAATGATGAGGAATACACGATTTTACAGTTGGCCCAGATAGTCATTAAACTCACCAAAAGCAAATCAAAAGTTGTCTTTAAGCCTTTACCGGTTGATGATCCCAGCAATCGTTGTCCCGATTTAAGTAAAGCTAAAAAGGCTTTAAATTTCAAAATTAAGACTTCCTTGAGGGAAGGATTGCTCAAAACAATAGAATATTTTAAACACGACGGGTATTAACTTATGAGCAAGATTGTTATCATTATCCCCACTTACAATGAAAAGGAAAACGCTGGGCGGATGATTGATGTTTTGGAAGAAGAAATTTTCCCCAAGATCAAAAACAATCAGATGGAGATTTTGGTGGTTGATGATAAATCTCCTGACGGGACAGCTGATGTTGTTCGTCAAAAAATGAAAGAATTCGAGAATATTACTCTTTCCTTAGGCGATAAAGAGGGTTTGGGGGCAGCTTACAAAAGAGGAATGCAATATGCGATGGAGAAAATGGGGGCTGAGGCGGTGATTGAGTTTGATGCTGATTTTCAACATGACCCAAAATATATTATTGATTTAGTAGATAAATTTAATGAAGGTTATGATTATGTTATTGGTTCTCGTTTTATCAAAGGTGGTTCTTATCCCCAAGAGTGGAGCTTTTATCGTAAATTTTTGACTAAATACGGCGGGTTGTTTTCAAGAATTGTTTTGTTTTTCCCTAATATTAATAAAGTCAAAGATGTGTCTACAGGTTTAAAATTGACCCGTGTTAAAAATATTTTGGAGAAGGTTGATTTTTCCAAGATTGCCAATGATTTTGTTTATAAAACCCAAATACTTTACCAAATCGTTAATATGGGAGCCAAAGTCATTGAAATTCCCCTGCAATTTAAGCTTAGAGAAAGAGGGGAAACAAAGATGGGTTTTGAGACGGTTATTGGGACTTTCAGGGCCATCATTCTTCTTCGTTTAACTGACCCTAAAATTTTACATTTTATTAAATTTGGAACTGTTGGTTTTACTGGTTATTTGGTTAACGCTTTTTTCCTTTATCTTTTTGCCAAAATTGGTTTTTGGGAATGGGCAGCCTGGGCCACATCAACGGAGCTAGCCATTATCGCCAATTTTACCTTAAATAATTTGTGGACTTTTAGAGCCGAGAAGATAGGTGGCGCAAAGAGACTCTCTTATAAGTTTCTTCAGTTTAATTTAACTTCTAGCGGCGCTTTGCTTATTCAAACTAGCTTGGGGACTCTCGGTGTCGCTCTTTTTGGGCCTCAATATCGACAATTACTTTTGCCTTTCATTGTTCTTTTCTTAGTGATGCCTTACAACTATTTCATGGCGAATGTGGTTATTTGGAAGAGATGGAAGCTGCCCTTTTTAAAGAAACGATGACCAGTCAGCAATGGAGAGAGTATTGCCAGCGATAAAATTAATGCTATAAAGGAAAATCGGTAAAAGAATTATCGCCAAGGCAATTTTGAATTCTTTTTTAACCAGTAAAGGCTCAAAGGCAATTAACAAAAAAGGAACTAATGGCAGGCTATAGCGGGAAATATCACGGTGAGCGACAAAGAAAGTGGCGGCAAAGAAAATCGCGGTAAAAACAGCTAAATCATAACGCTTTTGTTTGAAAAGATAAATAACTCCGAGAACTCCTAAGAGGAAGATGTAAATAATTTCTTCCAACCAAAAAGTTCCTACCCAACGGGCACTGGCGTTGAAAACCTGAAAAGGCGGCCAAAAAATAGGATGAACATTAATGCCGGCATGGAAGTAAGCCCAAAAATCACCGTAGGCAAAACGATAGTAGGCAAAAAGGCCAAGCAGGGCTAAAGGAATTAAAAGCAAAGGATAAGCTTTCTTAAAAAGATTAACGAGAGTAATCATCGTCCTTTTTTTTAATTCCGGCCAATTTTTCACCAAAAGGAAGGCTATGTAGCCCAAGAAAAGTAAAATTCCTGGTGGTTTGGTTAGTTGGGTTAGGGCGCCGAAAATACCGGCCAGCCAATAATTTCCATGCCTACCGGCAGGCAGGTTTTTCTTAAAAAAGTAAAAAGAAACTAAAATAAGCAGAATAAACAAGGGTTCAGGCGAACCAATTGAGCGAACGACCAACCAACGGGCGGGAAAGAGAAGAAAAACAAAAGTCAGCCAGAGGGCTGATTTGGAATATTTAAATTCTTTCACAAACAGATAAAAAACAACCGCGGCTAAAACAGAAGAAATGAGGGCAACCGAAAGCATTGACCAAAGATAGCCAAAAACCGGGGAGAAAAGCCTAATCAACAACGGGTAAAGAGGGAAATGAGCTGCGTAGTAAATGGCTGGTAAAGGGAAAGAAAAGAGTTGCTCAATTATCTCCGGGCGATAAAAAGATTTGGCGATGACGGCATAATAGAGTCCGTCAAAGTTTTTCATAATGGTCGCCATGCCTTCACTCGGCAAAGGTATCCGCCAAAAACTGGTTAATCTTAGAAAAAAAGGAAGCCAAATAAGAAAGGTGGAAACCAGAGAGACAAAAGTGATTAAAAGGCAATCTCGTCCGGATTTTTTCATTAATATCTATCATAGCATAAATCAATTCTAAAAAATAATTCTTTATGCTATACTTTTGTAGATGAAGATAGTTGATAAGCTTTCTGTTTTTTTGCCGGCTTATAATGAAGAAAAAATGCTGGCTCAAACCACGCAAAAAGTGGATGAAGTTTTAAAGAAAATCGCCAACGATTACGAGATTATTATCATCGATGACGGTTCTAAGGACAAAACTGGCGAAATTGCTGACAAACTAGCTTCTCAAAACAAAAAAATTAAAGTCATCCACCATTCGCCTAATCGTGGTTATGGGGCAGCTTTAAAATCAGGTATGTATGCGGCTCGTTTCCCCTGGGTTGTTTTAATTGATGCTGACGGTCAATTTGATTTTGCCGAGATTACGAAATTTTTTAAAAAACAGAAAGAAACCAACGCCGATGTTGTGGCTGGATACTACTTAAAGAGAGGCGTTCCTCTTTATCGAATTTTGGGTTCAAGATTAGCTTGGGAATTGCCTATTTTTGTTATTTTTAGATTGAAGATGCGAGATATTGATTGTGGATTTAAGCTGATAAAAAAAGCGGTGGTTGGCAAGATTCCTCGTTTGGAATCGGAACGAGGTCCATTTATTACGACGGAGTTTTTGCTTAAGGCTAAAAAAGCCGGCTTTAAGATTATGGAGGTTGGCGTTCATCATTATCCTGATAAAACAGTGGGCGGTTCGACCGGCGCCAGTTTAAAAGTAATTTTAAGTGCTTATAGGGAGCTTTTCCGCTTTTGGAAAAAGCTAAAAGAGTGAAAAAATTTTTACAAAAGAACAATTATTTAATCATACTGATTTTAATTCTTCTTCTGGCCGCTTTTTTGCGCTTTTGGCGCTTGCCGGAATACATGACTTTTTTAGGCGATGAAGGGCGGGATGCCCTGGCGGTGAAGCGGATGATTGTTGACCATAAATTTCGTTTAATTGGGCCGGTGACTTCCGTCGGTAATATGTATTTAGGTCCCCTCTATTATTATTTGATGTTGCCGGCGATGATGATTTCCCGCTTGTCTCCAGTTGGACCGGCAGTAATGGTTGCCTTATTAAGTGTTTTAACCACGGCCCTAATTTATTTTTACGGCCGGGAATGGGTCGGCGGTAAGGCGGCATTAATGGCGGCTTTTTTATATGCGATTTCCCCGGTGGTCATTAATTATTCCCGTTCCTCCTGGAATCCGAATATCATGCCTTTTTTTGCTTTGGTTTCAGTTTATGGTATCTGGCGGGTCTGGCAGAAAAAACAATTTTGGTGGCTGACAATTTTAGGGGTAAGTCTTTCTTTTGTTGTTCAGTCTCATTGGCTGGGCTTGCTGCTTTTGCCAACCATTGGTCTTTTCTGGCTGATGACTTTCATAGAAGTTTTAAGAACTAGAGAGAACAGGAAGAAATTTTGGCTTCAGAACTTGTTCGGCTTCGGCTTTTTCCTTTTACTGACGGTGGCTCCTTTAGTCTGGTTTGATTTGAGACATGGTTTTCTTAACACCCAGGCTTTTAGTAAATTCTTTACCGGTCAGGAGGGAGTTGTTAATTTGGAAATTGCCAGCGTTATTTCCAACTTATGGATTTTAACCAAAAATGTCTTTACCCGTTTGGTGGCTGGGAAAGATATTTTCTGGGGCAATTGGCTGGCTTTAATGGTGGTTATTTTAGTAGCTTTAAAAATTATCAGAGAAAGCTTGTTGGCTAGTTGGCATCGTTTCATTACCCGCAACCCCGGTTTGTTTTTAATCCTCATCTGGTTTTTAGTTGGTTTTTTATTTCTGGGCACTTATCAACAGCCGCTTTACGATCATTACTTTGGTTTTCTTTCCCCGGTGCCCTTTCTGCTGGTTGGTTGGATACTGGCCATGATTTGGCATGGGAGACTTTTTGGCAGAATCTTAACCTTATTCCTGTTAGCTGGCCTGCTTTTATTGGCTGTCAAAGAATTACCCTTGCGTTATCCGCCCTCTTATCAGTTGCCAAAAACCCAAGCGATTGCTAACTTTATTCTCGATAAAGCCGAGAACAAACCTTTTAATTTAGCTTTAGTCGCCGAAAGGAATTATGATGATGCTTATGCCTTTTTTATGGAAAAGCAGGGAAAGCCACCCATAAGAATAGAACCAGAAAAGGCTGGAGAGACAATTGCCGACCAACTTTTTGTTATTTGCGAACAGTTACCCTGTCAGCCGGTTTATCATCCTAAAGCGGAAATTGCCATGTTTGGTTGGTCAAAGGTAGATGAGAAGTGGGAAATTGAAGGAGTAGAGGTTTACAAGTTATCTCACAATTATCCGTAAGAAGATGATTAAAGAAATTAAAGAGAACAAAATTATTTATCTGTTTTTACTGGTCATCCTTTTGGCTTCCGCTTTTTTCCGTCTTTATCGGGTTGAAGCTCTTTTGGGTTTTCATTATGATCAGGGACGGGATGCTCTTAAAGTTCAAGAAATTTTGGCTTTGAAGGATTTCCCGGCTATTGGCCCGACCACCGGCATTGCCGGTTTGTTCTTAGGGCCTTTTTGGTTTTATCTTTTGGTTCCTTTTTATTGGCTAGGGAGAGGTAGTCCGGTGGTCGCCGCCAGTTTTATTTCCCTTTTTGATGTTGGGGCGGTTTTTCTGATGTATTGGCTAGGTAAAGAATTCTACACTCGGAAAATTGGATTGCTGGCCGCCTTTTTCTGGGGTTTTTCTTATTATCTGATTCTTTCGGCTCGCTGGCTTTCCAATCCTTCGCCAATACCTTTTTTTACTCTTCTTTTAATCTTTGGCTTAGGTAAATTTTTCCTTCAGCAAAAAGAGAAATATTTATTTTTGATTTTCACCTCTTTGGCCATTTGTTTACAGTTGGAAATGGCCAGCGCTGTTTTCTTTATTCCAGTTATTATTTTGCTTTGGTTAATCTTCAAACCAAAAATTATCCACAAGAAATATCTTTGGGGTTCAGTTGCTGTTTTCCTCGCCTTTTTAATACCCCAATTTTTGTTTGAAATAAAAAATAAATTTTTAATGACCCGCAATTTTTTTAGTTTTAGTCAAGGAGAAATCAATACCGAAACTTCCAAAACCTGGGCTTTACCAACTTTTGAATTTTTAAAACAGAGAATCGTTGCCTATTTTAATATTCTTTTTTCTAAGTTGGAAACCAATCCTGCTTATACTGCCAAAATTTTGGTTTTTTTATGGTTAATTTTTATCATCGCCAAAATTCCTGCGGCTTTTAAAAGAAAGTCCGAGGAAAACGGTATGAATTTAATTTGGCTGATTTTTCTTTTTGTGCCCTTGTTCTGTTTACTCTTTTTTGTTGGTAATTTCGGCCGTTTATATGATTACTATTTAACCGGTTTTTTCCCAGCCTTTATCTTTCTTTTTACTCTTTTTGTTGCCTTCTTTTTAAAAAAGAAGCTTTATTCTGGAAGAACAAGCTATGCTTATTGGCCGATTTTTGCCCTGATTTTATTTTGGTTTTTATATTTCAATTTGCCTTTTTTGAAAAATTATCTTTGCTCAGGAGTTGACGGCCCAACCAACATTACTTTAGGTAATCAATTACAGTCAATTGATTGGATTTATCAAGATGCTGATCAGGAGAAGTTTAATGTTGATGTTTATGTGCCGCCGGTTATCCCTTATTCCTACAATTATTTGTTTCCATGGCGGGGAGAAAGGGTTTATCATCAGCAGCCAGTGGCAGAAAAAGTCTCCCTCCTTTATACTTTATATGAGGTTGACCAGGAGCACCCTTTTTTCTTGGATGATTGGTTAGCTAAAGAAGACAAAATGGCTGAAACAATCAAAATCCAGAAATTTGGCGGTATTACCGTGGAAAGGAGACTAAGAATCAACGAATGAAACCGTTTCTGTCAGTGATTATTCCTTGCTACAATGAGGAAAAGAATCTTAAAAGAGGAGTTCTTGATGAAGTTGAGGCTTATTTGAAAAAACAGAAGTTTGAGAGCGAGGTGATTATTGTTGATGACGGTTCAAGTGACAATAGCCGCGAATTTATTAAGAATTATTTCGAAAGAAACAAGCTTGCTTATCTTCCTAATCATCCGCGTTTTGGGCTTCTAGAAAACAAACATGCCGGCAAACCTTTGACCATTAGATCTGGTATTAAAAAAGCCAATGGGGAGATTATTCTTTTTACTGACATGGATCAGTCAACTCCCATCAATGAGTTTGATAAATTCCTGCCGTTCTTTAAAAAAGGATTTGGAATAGTTATTGGCTCACGCGGCCAAAAAAGGGAGGGAGCTTCTTTGCTGAGATTGATTGGGGCCAATGTTTTTCGTTTAATAAGGCAAACTCTTCTTTTAAAAAATATCGTTGATACTCAATGTGGTTTTAAAGCCTTCAAGAATAAAATTGCCCAAGATCTTTTTTCCCGCTTGCTGATTTTCAAAGAGGCGAAAGGGACTAAGGGCTGGAAAGTGGGGGCTTTTGATGTCGAGCTGCTTTTTATTGCCCAAAAAAGAGGCTATAAAATGGCCGAAGTGGTCGTAAATTGGGAAGACAAAGATTTAGTTAAAAAGAAAAAATATTTTAAAGAATCAAAAGAAATGTTGACGGAAATTTTAAGAGTTAAACTTAATGATTTGAGAGGAAAATATGACTAGGAAATCTTCATTTTGGCGACAGTGGAAATGGCCTCTTTTTTGGGGGTTGGGGATTATTTTGGTTTTTTTCCTGCTCCGCTTGT
>Ga0210018_1001469_pt1 | contig 12232 bp, 8 predicted proteins | sample CryGeyCG2014_010_2_FD_183967 | JGI IMG/M metagenome (GOLD analysis project Ga0210018, IMG submission 183967) | Groundwater microbial communities from aquifer - Crystal Geyser CG09_land_8/20/14_0.10 (SPAdes) (version 2) | ecosystem: Environmental > Aquatic > Deep subsurface > Groundwater | place... | reverse complement strand
GATAAATCATTGGTCGTGGCAACTTAATTTTGATTTTTGATTTTTGATTTTTGAATTTAGTCGCCATTTTGGCGACGATTGGTCCTCCGGGATATCCCAATCCTAAAATTCTGGCTGTTTTATCAAAGCACTCCCCGGCCGCGTCGTCGCGAGTTTCGCCAATCTCTTTATATCCCCCAATATCTTTCATTAAAATAAGACCAGTGTGACCACCGGAAACAACCAGACAAATTGCGGGAAATTGAAGATCAGATATTGGATTTTGAATAAAATTAGCAAGAATGTGACCCTCAATATGATTTACAGGTAAAATTGGTTTTTGCCAAAAATAAGAAAGGGCTTTGGCGAAGTTAACTCCCACCCATAACGCGGGCTCAAGAGCCGGTCCTATTGTTACCGCAATTAAATCAATTTTAGGTTTTTGATACTGTTCTAAGAATTTTTTTAATTTTTTATAAAGGTGCTCTTCCCGGACAAGTGTTTCTTTTAACTTTGAATTTTTAATTGTAACTTTTGACTTTCTAAGCATCCTCGCTTCTTCCAAAGCTTTAATTAAAACTGGAACAAGATTTTTCTGATGTTCTCTCTTTGCCAATGTCGGCACCACACCTCCCCATTTTTGATGAATTTTAACTTGTGAAGAGACAATATTAGATAAAATTTTTAGATGAGAGTTCTTTGATTCCAGAAGAGCTATTGAAGTTTCATCACAAGAGGTTTCGATAGCTAAAATTCTCATGAATTTGAAAAACTATTCTCTTAAAATTTTAGGTGGTGAGACCGTTAGATCAATCACTTTAGAGGGCTTTCCTAACAAAGGTCCGGCATCAATTATTAAATCTGGCTGATATTTTCTTTCTTTGAATTGGTTTAAAACTTTCTCGAGATTGCCGGAGGCGGGTTTTCCAGAAACGTTAGCGGAAGTACCCACCAATGGTCTATTAAGTTCTTTTAATAAAAGGTTTACTAGTTTAAAATTTGGAATTCGAAGAGCAATAGTATCTTTGGCTACTCCATACAGTTTTATTTCACTCCTTTTTCTTCTTAAAACTGCAGTTACTCTTCCTGGCCAAACTATTTTTAAAAATTTCTCTTGTCTCTTATCGATTTTGGCTATTTTTTTTGCCATTTTAATATCTTTTACAAAAATAGGAATTGGTTTTTTAGGTGAGCGTTTTTTGATTAAAAAAATTTTTTCCACTGTTTTTTTGTTGGTTGCGTCAGCCACGGGAATGTAAACAGTGTCAGTTGGGAAAATTACAACTTTGCCTTCTTTTATTGATTTTACTACTATTTTAACTATTTCTTTGAAATTTTTCTGATTTATTTTTAGAATTTGCATTTTTTTAGTATATCACAAAGGAATTGAGGAAGCGAAAATAAAAAGCCCTGTCGGAAAAAGACAGGGACCATAGAGGAAAACTTTATTTCTTTATTCCTTTAAATTCGGTGAAAAAAGTGGTGTTGTCTTCGATGTTTTCAGAAACAACCGAATTGGGACCAATAAAACAATCTGAACCAATTAATTTTCCGGGCATTAGTGAACAATGAATTCCGGTTTTTGTATTTTCACCCATAATACAACCCAAAGAGTCTAAACTGGTTCCAATTTTTTCACCTTTAACAGTTGATTTTATTCCCCTACGGTCGATCCTGACATTGGCGGTAATTGTTCCTGCTCCTAATCTACACCCTTTGCCAAAAATGGAATCGCCAAAATAGCCGGAATGGGTATGAATATCTTCTTGGAAAATTGAACGAGTAACTTCGGCAAAAGCGCCGATTAAAACATTGTTTTCCAAATTTGTATATTCTCGAATTAAAGAGTTATTGCCAATCACACAGTTATCGCCGATATAACAAGGTCCTTTAATTACCGCTCCCTCAAAAATTTTTGTATTTTTACCGACATAAACTTTCCCATCAATTATTGCCCTCTTTGAAACTTTGGCTGTTTTATCAATTTTCTTTTTTAAAAATTTATTAAACAAATATCTCTCAACTTCAAATAGATGCCAGGGATATTTTAAAGAGGGGATATCTTTTTCTTCTTTATCCAAGGTTATAATTCTGACATCATTTTTTTTCATATAAACTGAGAGGGCTTCCTCAAAATCATACATGTTTTTCTTTATCTTTTGATAAACTTTAAAAAATCCCGGCTCTAAAAAATATATTCCAACAACTTTTATATTTGAAGGCTCTTTTCCTTTTTTGGGTTTCTCAACGATCTCTAAAACTCTACTCCCCTTTAATTTCGCTATCCCAAATAATTGAGGATTTTTTGTTCTTTGCCCAAATAAAATACTTTTGAATTTTGCACCCGCTTTCGCGGGTACCCGATTTTGAATTTTGATTTTTGATTTTTGAATTATCTCTCCGCCATCTATCCTCTCAGCATTTAAGACCAGGAATTGCCCTTTCAGTAAATTTCTTGCCTGCCACAAGGCGTTTCCCATTCCCTTTAGCTCTGGCTGAATAACATATTTTACATTACGAGGCCCGTCCTCGTAACGAAGGGCGTTTTCAATGTCTTTTTGTGGCCCCTGAACAATGATAATATCTTTAATCCCTGACTTCTTTAAACTTTCAATCGTATACCAAATCAAAGGCCGGCCCATTATTTTCAAGAGAGATTTGTGCCTTTGGTTTAATGGCCAAAAACGAGAACTTCCACCAGCTGCTAAAATTACCGCTTGCATAGATCTAATAATATTTTTGCTAATTTTTGAGAGTCGTGGAGAACCATTGTTCTTTGGTTTGCACCTTTAACAAGTGTATCGGCCGGATTTATTTTACGAATCTGGCGATCTATAACATCTGCTCCAATAAATTTTTGTTTTTTTAATAAACTTTTATCATACTTAATGAAATCTGCTCCGGGGAAAACTTTTCTTACTTCTTTAACCTGATTAGTCGATAATTTCCCGGTGTTAAAAACAACATAATCAATAACATCTTTACCTAAATATTCCTCTAAAATTGTTAGAAAATCTTCAACGCCAAAACCGTCTGTATTTCCTACTTGAGTCATTAAATTACAAACAAAAACTTTTTTAGCTCGAGATTTGCGGACAGCTTCTGAAATGCCTTTAACCAAAAAAATGGGTAAAATACTGGTATAAAATTTCCCTGGCGCAATAATAATTAAATTTGCCTTTTTTATTGCCGAAATTGCTTTAGAATTAGCTTTAACTTCAGGCGTTAAAAATAATTTTTTGACACCTATTTTAGATAAATAAGGGCAATTTATAATTTCTTCTTCCTTTTTTATTTTTTTATTGTTTTTTAATAAAGCTATTATATCTGCCCTTTCCAGGGTTACCGGAACTACTTTGCCTTTAATATTTAAAATCTTAGTTATTTTTTCTATGGCTCCCTCCAAATTCCCAGTAGTTCCTATTGCTGCCGCAATTAGGAGATTGCCGAAATTATGCCCCTTTAATGTGCTTCTCCCGAATCGATAATGAAAAAGGTTGGTAAGATTGTTTTCATTAGATAAGGCAACTAAACACTGCCTTACATCTCCTAAAGGTGAAATACCAAGCTCTTTTCTTAATTTGCCGCTTGAACCCCCGCTATCAAACATTGTAACAATAGCAGTTAAATCTATTGGGTATTTCTTTAATCCAGATAAAACCACTGAAACACCTGTTCCTCCGCCCAAACAAACGATTTTTTTCTTTGACATAATTCAATTTTTATATTAGACTAAAAGTGATTTGAAGTCAAAACTATAAAAATACATGCCAGATAAATTTTTAATTCAAGGCGGTGTTCCTCTTTCTGGGGAAGTGGAAATTTCGGGTTACAAAAATTCAGCCGGAGCGGTTTTGGCGGCTGTTTTACTTTCTGAAGAACCATCGATTATTGATAACCTACCTCAAGTAACTGATGTTTTAGACCAGATTGAGATTTTAAAACAAATGGGCGCCGAAGTTGAATGGTTGGGCGAAAGAAAGATAAAAATCAATCCTAAAAATATTAATCCCGAGAAAATTCCGGCTGACCTCTTTGAAAAAATGCGAGTTTCGGTTTTATTGATTGGACCGCTGTTAGCCAGATTTAAAAATTTCAAGGTCCCTCATCCTGGCGGAGATAAAATTGGATTGAGACCAATTGATACCCACTTAGAAGCCCTTAAAGATTTCGGAATAAAAGTAACAGAAAAAGAAGGGTTTTATCACTTTGAAACCCCAGAAAATGTCGAGGGAAAAAGGATAGTTTTAAAAGAATTCTCAGTCACTGCCACTGAAAATGTGATGATGTTTGCTTCTTTAATTAAGGGTAAAACAAAAATTGAAATTGCCGCTGCCGAGCCTCAGGTTCAAGATACCGGAAAAATTTTAAAAGAAATGGGGGCTGAAATTGGAGGAATAGGAACTCATACTATTGAAATTGAAGGAAAAGAAAGACTACACGGCGCAGAATTTTCAATTTGTCCTGACCTTTTAGAAGCAGGAACTTTTTTAATTGCTTTTGCTCTTACCGGTGGAGAAGGAAAAATAAAAAATATAAATCCTGAGCATTTAACTTTCTTTTTGGAAAAAATGAAGGAAATCGGAGTGAATTTTGAAGTTTCAGATAGCGAAATCTTGGTAAAGCCTTCTTCTGAGTTTAGGGCAACCAAAATTCAGGTTCTTCCTTACCCTGGTTTTCAAACCGATTTGCAACCTCAAACTTCGGTTTTATTAACCCAAGCTCAGGGAAAAAGCTTAATTCACGACCCTCTTTATGAAAACCGTTTTCAGTACTTACAAGAATTAAGAAAAATGGGGGCCGATATTGAAATTACTGATCCCCATCGAGCTTTAATTTTTGGGAAAAAAGAATTGGTCGGAAATAAGGTCAATTCGATTGATATTAGATCGGGAGCAGCTCTGATTTTAGCCGGTTTAATTTCGAAAGAAAAAACCCTCATTGAGAATATTTCCCAAATTGAAAGGGGGTATGAGAAAATCGAAGAAAAGTTGAGAAAGCTTGGAGCTCAAATCGAAAAAGTTTAACCCTTAGCGAGGTCGAAAGTTTTAAGGTTTAATTCCAGATATTTTTCTGGAATTATTTTTTTAATTGCTTTTAAAATTGACTGAGGTTTCAAAGGAATTAAATTATTATTTGAAGCAAAACTTAATAAATAAACCCCGGCAAAAACTTCTTTAGCCAATTCTTTTTTACAAATCTCAGCTGCCTCAACAATTTCAATTTTACTAGTAAATTTCTTCAATTGACTTAAAATCTCATTTGGAGAAATTAGAGGTTCCCCAGGAATTGGAAGGAAATATTTATTGATTAAAATTTTAGTTTTTGGAGCGACATAATATAAAGACCTCAATGCCTCTTGAAATTCCAAAGCCAAAATCAAATCGGCTCCGGCTTGGTTAACCAAAGGAGAGAAAATTTCCTTCCCAAACCGAATATGGACCTCAACCGAACCCCCTCTCTGAGATAATCCATGAAGTTCTGAAGTTTTTACATCGTATCCTTCAATTAAAGCTGCCTGGGCCAAAACCTTCAAAAGGGTAATCTGACCCTGGCCTCCAACACCGATGATAACTAAATTGAAATTTTTATTTTTCATGATTTTCCTAATTTAGCTTTTTCCAGAAGAGCACAAATGTGTCTGGCGACAATAACTGAAGTTTCGTCTTTTTCTAAAAACTCTTTTAAGGTTACTTCGAACTCCTTTAGGCTGGCAACCTGATCTATTACTTTTACATTTTTTACTCCGCAAGCTTTAACGATCTCTTCAATTTTAATTGGTTCGATACCATCTTCTTCTGGCTTTTTTCCTACCCCGGGATGGGGTTGGTGGCCAGTCATGGCTGTTGTCTGATTGTCGAGAATAACAATTAAAGGATTTGATTTATTGAAAATCGTATTTATTAAGGCTGGAATTCCAGCATGGAAAAATGAAGAATCGCCGACAAAGGTAATCACTTTTTGTTTTCCGCCTGTGGCTTTTGAAATTCCGTGAGCTATGCCATTGGCTGACCCCATGCAATACAAATAATCCTGTAAATTTATAACTTTGTGGCGAAATAACATATAGCAACCGATTTCTCCTCCAAAAATCACTTTTTGAGGATCGACTACTTTTTTTATCGCTTTTATAATGGACCAGTACTGGCAAACGGGATTGGTGCATAAAATTGGCGGTCGGGGAGGAATTTTTAGTTTTTCAAATTTTTCCAAATGTTCATTAAAATTAATTCTTGGTCTCTTCCCAACCAGTTTGGCGACGGCCGAGATTACATATTCTGGTTTCAATTCTCCAATTTCTGGCAAAATGTTTTTCCTTTCTCGCCATATCCTTCCCCCTTCAACAGGACCCTTTTCCTTTCCAATAACTTCTAATTTTGGATTAACGTCTTTAGCTAAAATTTTAATCTCCCTTTCTAAATATGGCTCTAATTCCTCAACAATCAAAACTTTTTTTAAGTTTTTAATAAAATTTTTAATCTTTTTCTCTGGCAGAGGATAAACAAAACCCAATTTTAAAACCGGCAATTTCAGGTTAAGTTCTTTTAATGCCTCCATCACATACAAAAAGGGTGCTCCAGAAGTAATCACCCCAATTTTTGAGTTAACAGAGGCCCAACCTCTGTTAAGCTTTGATTGTTCAGAAAGTTCCTGAATTTTCCTAATCTTCTCTAAAAGTTCTTTTTTCATCTCTAAAACCCTCGGCGGCATTGTCGAAAATTGATGAGGTTCTTTAATGAATTTTGCTTTTTTCTCCCTTTTCATAATTTTTCCTAAAATGACCGGGGCTGATTGATGGGAAGCTCGAGTTGTCGTTCGAATTATTATTGGAATTTTAAATTTTTCAGAAAGTTCAAAGGCAAATTTGACAAAGTCTTTGCATTCTTGAGGAGTAGAGGGTTCTAGCATTGGACAATGAGCCATTTGAGAATAAAGTCTTGTGCTTTGTTCTGATTGGGCTGAACTCCAGCAAGAAGGGTCATCAGCAACAAAAACGACCATCCCGCCTCGAATTCCGCTGTACATTAAAGTCAAAAGAAAATCTGAAGCAACGTTTAAACCGAAATTTTTCATTGCCGCCAGAGATCTCAAGTTGGAAAATGAAGCCCCGGCTGCAGCTTCCATTGCCACTTTCTCATTGGTTGAAAATTCAAAATAGACTCCAGCTTTTTTAGAAATTTTGTAAAAGATATTTCCAATTTCCGAAGCCGGGGTGCCAGGATAAGTTGAAACAAAATTAACGCCCGATTCCAGGGCGCCTCTAACAATTGCTTCGTTGCCTAATAAGATAATTTTTTGACCTGGTTTGTTTAGTAAAATTTCCATATCTTTTAGTTCATTCGACGGTTATTACCTTGGCAAGGTTTTTGGGTTTGTCTACATCGCAACCAAGTAATGCTGCCATATAATAGGCGAAAAGATGAAGGGGAATGATTGAAAGCATTGGAGTTAGCATTTCCAAGGTTTTGGGAATGTAGATTACTTCATCAACTATTTTTTTGATTTCTTCGTTTCCTTCGGTGGCGATGGCAATGACAAGACCTCCTCTGGCTTTAATTTCTTGAATATTGGAAACCATCTTTTCATAAACAGAATCTGAAGGACAAATCGCAATAGTGGGAAAATTTTCATCAATCAAAGCTAAGGGGCCGTGTTTTAATTCTCCGCCGGCTACTCCTTCGGCATGTAAATAAGAAATTTCTTTTAATTTTAAAGCTCCTTCTAAAGCAACGGGATAATTATATTTCCTTCCAATGAACCAGAAATTTTTGTAATCTTTGTACTTTTTGGCTAATTTTTCAATCTCTGGGGCTGATTTTAATATTTCTTTGGCTAGTCCTGGAAGTTTCGCTAGTTCAGAAACAATCCTTTTCCCCATTACTAAAGCCATTTCTCTTTGCCTTCCCAAATAAACAGTGAGCGTAGCTAAGGTTGCCAATTGACCCAAAAAGGCTTTTGTCGAAGCAACAGCAATTTCTGGGCCAGACCTGATATAAATACCGGCATCGGTTTCCCTGGTCTGAGTTGAACCAACTACATTGGTAATTCCAATAGTTAAAATTTCTTTTTCTTTCATTTCTTTTAAAGCAGCTAAGGTGTCGGCTGTTTCTCCAGATTGAGAAACAAAAATGGCTGCCGTGTTTTTATCTACAACCGGTTTTCGATAACGAAATTCCGAACCAATATCAACCTCGGTCGGAATTCCCGCATATTCCTCTAACATATATTCTCCTACCCGAGCAGCGTAAGCTGCTGTCCCACAAGCAACCAGAATTAATCTATTAATTCTCCTTAACTTTTCTCGAACGCTATCCAGTCCTCCCAGCTTTACTGAACCTTCATCAATCATTAATCTCCCACGGATAGCATTTTCAACGGCTTCCGGTTCTTCCATTATCTCTTTTAGCATAAAGTGGGGATAACCTTTTTTCTCAGCTTCCTCTAATGTCCATTCAATTTGGACTAGGGGTTTTTCTTTTAAAATAAAAAAGTTATTAGGTTTTAAAACCGCAATTTCATTATCATCCAAATTAATAACTTGCCTTGTATGAGTAATGATAGCCGCCGGATCAGAAGCAACTAAAAATTCATCTTGATTTATTCCCAAAATTAAAGGTGAAGATAAACGTGCGGCAACAATTTTTTGGGGATCATTTTTTGAAATCACGGCAATGCCATATGTTCCCCTTACTTCTCTTAGAGTTTTTCTCACTGCTTCTTCTAAATTTCCCTGAAAATATTTTTCTATTAAATGACACATTACTTCTGTATCAGTTTCAGAAGTAAATCTATGACCTTCTTTTTCCAGTTTTTCTTTTAATTCTTTATAATTTTCAATAATCCCATTATGAACTAAAAAAATATTTCTGAGACAGTCAAAGTGAGGATGAGCATTTGCATCTGTGACGCCGCCATGAGTTGCCCATCTTGTGTGGGCAATACCAATTTCACCATTGGGATTGGGAAAGTCTTGTTCAAATTGGGAAATTTTTCCCGATTTTTTAAATAAAAAAGGAGTCTTGCTGTCCAAAACCGAAAAGCCAAAAGAATCATAACCCCGATATTCCAATCTCTTTAAACCGGATAATAAAATTGGGAAGGCTGGTTTTTTACCAATGTAACCGACAATGCCGCACATAAAATTAAACGACGATGTTAATTAATTTACCTGGCACGAAGATAACTTTTTTTATGTCTTTTCCCTCTATCCATTTTTGCACTTTTTCTTGAGAAATTGCAAGCTCTTTAGCTTCATCTTCTGAGATATTGGCTTCAACCTCGATCTTATCACGCACCTTACCATTAACTTGAATAACTAATATTACCCTCTCTTCTTTGATTAATTTCGGGTCGTATCTTGGCCATTTTTCAAAGAAAATGCTATTTTTGTGGCCTAACTTTTGCCATAGTTCTTCGGCTAAGTGGGGAACAAAAGGAGATAGAAGAATTAAAAATATAGAATAATGATTTGGAGATATTTCTTCTTCTTTGTCTAACTCGTTAGCTAATATCATTAAGGCTGAAATTGTTGTATTAAATTTACAACTTTCCAAATCTTCATCAATTTTTTTGATGGTTTTGTGTAAAAGTCTATCGAGTTTTGGGTTTTGAGCTGTGGTTTTCACTTTTTCTTGTAGTCTCCAAACTTTTTCTAAAAATCGGTGAACTCCCTTTACTCCTTGGGTGCTCCAGCTAATAGTTTCTCCAAATGGCCCCATAAACATTTCATAACATCTTAAGGTATCTGCTCCGTATTTTTGGCAAATTTCATCAGGATTGATGACATTGCCAAAAGATTTTGACATTTTTCTGCCATCTTCAGCCAAAACAATTCCATGAGAGGTTCGTCTTTGATAGGGTTCAGGTGTTGGAGCTACTTCAATGTCATATAAAAATTTATAAACAAATCTCGAATATAATAAATGCAAAGTCGTATGTTCCATTCCCCCATTGTACCAATCTACTGGCATCCAATACTTAAACACTTTTTTATATTTGGAAATTGGAAATTGGAAATTGGAAATTCCTCGCATTAAATATGCGAGGTAATACCAATTAGAGCCTGCCCAATTAGGCATAGTGTCGGTTTCTCTTTTAGCTCCGCCTCCACATTTTGGGCATTTTGTATTCACCCAGTCAGAAATGACAGCTAAAGGACTTTCTCCGGTGCCAGTTGGTTGATATTTTTCAACATAAGGAAGTTCAACTGGCAAATCTTTTTCTGGCACCGACACTTGACCACATCTTTGGCAATGAATAATTGGAATAGGCTCTCCCCAATAATGCTGGCGAGAAAAAACCCAGTCGCGTAATTTGTATTGAATTTTTTTCCTCCCCAATTCTCTCTTTTCTAACCAGTCAGTAATTTTCTCAGCAGCTGTTTTTGAAGATAAGCCATTAAATTGGCCGGAATTAACCAAAACTCCGTAATCAACAAAGGCTTCTTTGGAAATATTCCCCCCCGAAATAACCTCTCTAATTTCTAATCCGTATTTTTTAGCAAAATCATAATCGCGATAATCGTGAGCTGGTACCACCATCACTGCACCTCCTCCATAACTCGGCACTACATAATCTCCTACCCAAATGGGAATTTTTTCGGAATTTCCAGGATTTAAACAATAAGAACCGATAAAAACTCCGGTTTTTTCTTTTTCTAATTTTCCTCTTTCAAAATCACTTTTCTTCTTCGATTCTTCGATGTATTTTTTGACTTTTTCTTCATTTTCTTTAGCAGTTAATTTTTCAACTAAGGGATTTTCAGGAGCTAAAACAACCGCTGTTACCCCAAAAAGAGTGTCAGTTCTGGTAGTAAAAACTTTTATCGTACCCTTTAAATCAACAACTTTAAAATCAATTTCCGTTCCGTAACTTTTGCCAATCCAGTTTATTTGCTGGGCTTTGATTTTTTCTAAATAATTAACTTTTTCCAAATCCTCAATTAATCTATCGGCATAAGCAGTGATTTTTAGCATCCACTGTTTCAAAACTTTTTTTTCAACAGGAGAACCACAACGCTCGCAAGCGCCTGAAACCACTTCTTCATTAGCTAAACCAATTTTACAAGCCGGACACCAATTAACCGGAATTTCTGCCTGATAAGCTAATCCCTTTTCAAAAAACTTTAAAAAAACCCATTGAGTCCATTTGTAATACTTTGGGTCGGTGGTATTAATTTCTCTTTTCCAATCAAAAGAAAGTCCCAAACTCTTAAGTTGTCTTTTAAAGGTTTCGATGTTTTTAGCGGTGGCAACCTGAGGGTGAATGCCGGTTCTGATAGCATAATTCTCAGTCGGCAAACCAAAAGCATCCCAGCCAATGGGATATAAAACATTAAAACCTTCCATTCTTTTTTTCCGAGCCACAGCATCTAAAGCCGAATAACTTCTAACATGACCGACATGAAGACCTTCTCCCGAAGGATAGGGAAATTCAATTAAAAGATAATACTTGGGCTTCTTTGAAAAATCCTCTGCCTGATAAAAATTCTTTTTCTCCCAGTACTCCTGCCACTTCTTTTCAATTTCTTGAGGATTATATCGCATATTCGATTTTTTATTTTAACTTTTTTTATTGATTTTGTCCATTTTATCTTTCTTAAAAAAAGCGGGGGAGAGCGAAAAGGCTCTCTCCCTTGGGTAACTAAATAGGCTAACTCAATTAAGCGAACGACCAGTAAGCCGTTTGTAGACCTCCCTATACCTTTCCGTTGTTGCTAGAATTATCTCTTCTGGTAATCCCGGCGCTGGCGGCTCTTTATTCCAGCCACTAGCTGTCAGCCAGTCTCTAACTGGTTGTTTGTCAAAGCTTGGCTGAGGACCTCCGGGACTGTATTTATTTAAATCCCAGAAGCGGCTAGAGTCTGGAGTTAGAAGCTCATCTATCAAGGAAAGCTTGCCATCTATCATCCCGAACTCCATTTTGGTATCGGCGATAATAATCCCTCTGTTTCTCGCATAGTCAACGGCAAAGCTATAAACTTCCAAGGTTTTAGCTTTAATCTCCTCAGTCAAATCCTTTCCAATCATGTCCCACATCTGGTTAGTAGTAATTGGCTCATCGTGCCCTTTCTCTGTTTTGGTAGTGGGCGTGAAAAGAATTTGAGGAAGTCTGTCGCTCTCCTCCAATCCTTCGGGCATAGGTAAGCCAGCGACGGTTCCATATTGTTTATACTCGGCCCAGGCTGATCCTGATATGTAGCCGCGGGCTATGCACTCAATGTTAATCCGTTCTGCCTTACGTACCATCATCG
>Ga0210018_1001467_pt1 | contig 12241 bp, 9 predicted proteins | sample CryGeyCG2014_010_2_FD_183967 | JGI IMG/M metagenome (GOLD analysis project Ga0210018, IMG submission 183967) | Groundwater microbial communities from aquifer - Crystal Geyser CG09_land_8/20/14_0.10 (SPAdes) (version 2) | ecosystem: Environmental > Aquatic > Deep subsurface > Groundwater | place... | reverse complement strand
TCTTGTTCCCGAGAAAATAATCATATGAAAATTTCCTAATTAATTATTCGAGTAATCTCTGAATGGTCGCTTTAATTAAAATATCCACTGGACTTATCTTTGGAATATTTTCCTTCTTTAGCATTAAATCTAACTCAGTGCATCCCAAAAGAAGGAATTCACTACCCTGATTAAGGTATCTTTTAGCGATATTTTTTACAATTTCAATTTGTTTCTCTTTCTCCTTACCTTTATTAAAATTAAAAATTGCGTTTGCTAATATTTCCATTTCTCTATCAGTTAAATCAATTGAATCGATATTTTTGAATTTATATAAACCTCGTTTTATTACAGCTTGCGTTCCCAAGACAGTAATTGATTTTATATTTCTCTTAGTTAAAAAATCCTTCACTTCCTCCTCTAAATCTATTATAGGAATTTTAACTTCTTTTCGCAATCTATTGTAGAAAAGGTAAATTGTATTACAAACCATTACTATAAAATCAACACCAAATTTCTCCAACTCTTTTAATCCCAAAACATAAGGAATCAGATTCCTATTCGAAACATTTTTTTGAATTAATTCAGGAGCAGGAATACTATTTATTACAATTTTGGGATAATCTTTATTCGAATTAATTAACCAATCTTTTTGAAATTTTTTGATTAAATTCAAATAAAAGTTTCCTGTCGCCTCAGGACCTATTCCTCCCACTATACCAATTTTTTTTCTCTTTTTTATCATAAATAAAAAAACCTTCCTACAAGACTGGGAAGGGGATTTCAATAGTTTCTTTGTTTTATCTCATTAAACTCAGAGAACCAGACTTGCAGGCAGGAGTTGCAAGGCTAGCCACCATTGGATTACTAAATTATTTGAATAACTCTTAAGGTTTGCCATAAAATATACAATTTATATCAATCAAAAACGACTGTCAAGATTTATTGAGTTTTTTAAATTATATCTCAATCACTACAGGTAAGACCATCGGTCTTCTTTTGGTTTTTTTAAATAAAAATTTTCCAAGCTCCTCTTTAATTTTGTTTTTTACAAAAGCCCAATTAACGGTGTGCTTTGACAAGGTAATTTCTTCGACTAATCTTATTACTTTTTTCCTTACTTGTCGCAAAAGGTCTTTTGATTCTCGAAGATAGACAAACCCTCGAGAAATAATATCAGGACTCTGTCGAACCTTTCCAGTAGTAGAGTCTACTACCACCACGAGAACAAACATGCCATCTTTAGCCATCGCTTGTCTGTCTCGCAAGACTACTTCGCCCACATCCCCAATTCCTAGGCCATCTACCATTACATAACTTGCTGCGACTTTCTCTTTTCGCACTTTTATTTTTCCCTCCGTCATCTCAATTATATTACCATTTTCTCCAATTATAATATTTTTTTGAGGGATTCCCAAAGAAAGAGCAAGGTCTTTATGAACTTCAAGCATATAATGGCTTCCATGAATTGGCATAAAGAATTTTGGTTTAACAACATTAATCATTGTCTTTAGTTCTTCTTGTTGGGCATGGCCAGAAGCATGAATATCCATTATCTGTGAGTGGAAAATTTTTGCTCCCTGCCACGATAAAAGGTCTTTTAATTCTTGGACGGATCTTTCGTTTCCCGGGACAGTAGAAGAAGAGAAGATAACGGTATCTCCTTTTTTAACAGATAAAAATTGATGGTCTTTGTGAGCAAGACGCATCAGCGAAGCATCTCCTTCTCCTTGTGAGCCTGTACAAATAATCAAAATCCGTTTGTCAGGAAAATGGCAAAGTTCTCTCGGAGAAATTAGGGTGTCTTTTCTCATTTTAAGATAGGAAAGGGAAATAGCAATTTCCGTATTGGCTTTCATTGAATATCCATCAATGATTACTTTTCTTTTAAATTTTTCTGCTAGATTTATTAACTCTTGAATCCGAGATAAAAGTGAGGCAAAGGTAGCAGCAATTATTCTACCTTCGCTTTTTTCAAAAATTTTTTCAAGGTTTTCTTGGATAACTTTTTCAGATAAGCTGTGTCCCGGCACTTCGGCATTAGTAGAGTCAGACATTAAAAGTAAAATCCCTTTTGAGGCAAGATTAGCAATTTTTGAAATGTCAGTAGGACCATTGGCAATAGGAGTGTAATCGAATTTAAAATCGCCTGTATGCAAGATTTTTCCGGCTGGTGTTTCAATTAAAAGACCAACTCCGTCAGGAATATTATGATTTTGAGGAAATGTTTTTATCGAAAAAGGCGGAAGACTGATTTTATCCTCTCTTTTAATCTCTTTTATATTTAAAGGCGAAAGACGAGAAAAGTCTTCCTGACGTTTTAAGATTATCCCTTTTGTAAGTGGGGTAGCAAATAGGGGTGGATTTCCTAACTGATTAATAAGGTAAGGAATCGCTCCTATATGGTCATAATGACCGTGAGTAAAAACCACTCCCAAGATATTTTTTTCTCTTCCTTTAAGATAAGAAATATTAGGAATAATATAATCTACTCCCAACATATCAGCGTTAGGAAATTGAATCCCCATATCAATAATTAAAATCTTCCCTTGGTATTCAAGGACTATCATATTTTTCCCAACTTCTTCTAACCCTCCCAAAGGAATTATTCTTAAAAGATGTTTTTTCATGTGTTTATTAAATAATTTTAAATTCACGTTTTACAACTCAAAATATAGATTGAGACTAATTCGCTTGAAGTCGTAGTTTTGTATTTTGAGTTTAATAGTTTTTTGTGCCAAGGGTGGGATTTGAACCCACAAGGCATTTCTGCCGCTAGCTCCTGAAACTAGTGTGTTTCCCAATTTCACCACCTTGGCAAAATATTCCGCCAGGGTAATGAGTCAGTAGTCCTTAAAGAGTTGTTTTTTAAACTTGCCACTCTTTTCTCGTAGATATACCAATTTTCTATAAAGGGTGACAGACCCATTCCCGTTGCAAAGACACCAAAGGTTTCTTATGCTTTCTTCCTAAAAGGAAAAAAGATTAAGATTTTTGAAGAACACCGCTTCTCTTACCTTGCCACTCTTTTCTCGTAGATATACCAATTTTCTATATTTATAAATCTTTTTGAGGGATCGACTATATATTTTCCATCAATTCCTTTCACCTCATCTCGAACAGCGTAAAGATAATAAGGGCTGTAAAGAAAAATCGCTGGAATGTCGTCGGTAATTTTTTGCTGGGCTTTTTGAAGTAACCCCCTTCTCTTTTTAGAATTTAATTCTTCTCTCGAATTTTTAAGGAGTTCGTCAATATCTTTATTCTGGTAAAGAGAAAGATTGAGTCCTGGATACTCTTTTTGAAAAGAAGACCAAAAGGGATAAGGGTCGGGAATAATTGATAATCCCTGGCCAAAAAGAAGGATATCGTATTTTCTTTCTTTAATGTTCTCTTGAAGAAGCTTTGTCGGCTCAAGGGTCCGAATCACTAGTTTTACTCCGATTTCTTTCCACCTGGCTTGAATAATTTCCGCCGCTTTTTTAAGTTCCTCTTGTTCCACTGTAAATAAAATTAATTTCAAAGGAGTCGCTTTCTCACCCTCCTTTAAAATTTTTTCCCTTATTCCGTCTTTATCTTTATCCTGCCAACCAGCTTTTTCTAATATTTCTTGTGCTTTTTTTAGATTAAATTTATATTGTTTGAAATCTCCCTCAATTCTATTTTCTGGCAGAAAAGGACTATCTATTATCCTAGCTTCCCCTAATAATATTTTTTCTATAATTTCATTCTTCGGCGTGGCAAAAGCTAATGCTTCTCGGACCTCTTTTTGGGATAAAATACTCTTGTTCTGATTTAAGAATAGAGCAAAATACCGAGGGACCGATAGTTTATAAATATTAAAATTTTCTTTGAATATTGATTTCTGTTCAGAAGAGATGCCAGCAAAACTTAGTGCCTTATTTTTCCAAGTTGGAAAATCTCCAGTAGTGGGTATAAAAGTTATTTCAATTTTTTCTAAAAATGAGGCCTTGCCATGGAAATTAGGATTTCTCTCCAGGATAATTTTTCTGATTTTATTTTCTGAATCTTTTTCAATAACCTTGATTTCAAATTGCCCTGATGAAGTAAGGTTCTGAGGCGGCTCAAGAATAAATGCTTGTGGGGAAACTTTGTTAAAAATATGATAAGGCAAGATTTTAAAGGTAAAATTCTCAAGGAAAGGAGGATAGGGATTTGGCAAGATAAATTTGATGGTTTTATTATCAGTTTTCTCTACCTTAACCTCTTGCCAGATGAGTCTTAGGGGGCTTTGGACCTCGGGATTTCGAACTGATTCTATAGTGAAGACAATATCTTGAGTAGTAATTTCCTCTCCGTCAGACCAAAAAAGATTATCTTCTAAAGTAAATTCATATATCTTACCATCTTTACTTATTTTATAATCTTTAGCCAAGTCCTTGATTAAACTTCCTTCTTGGTCATATTTTAAAAGTCCTGCGAAAATTAACTCTGAAATATCTCTGTCAGCATCGTTTAAGAGAGCAAAGAGTGGGTTTAATGATTGAGGTTGGCCTACCATTACTTCTCTCAAAATTCCTCCCTTGGTGGGGACGACTTTAGTATTTTCTAAGTAAGAAATCCTCCACCAGGAAACTCCGGCGCCCAAACCGAGAATTAAGAGGAAAAAAAGTATAATTCTTTCGGTCCTGGAAATAGCGATTAAAAAAGCTAACCACTGTCCCTTTTTAGGCCATTTGTTTTTATTCTCTTTCCACTTATCAATATTGAAAAGTCTTATCAAAAAACTTTTTAGATTTTGGAGAAAAATACTAATAGATTTTTAGAATAGAAAGTTTAAGAAAGCTAATCCAAAAAACATTAAAGACAGTGTCACTGTGCCCCAAAAAATAATTTTTTCCGTACCTCTTTTTTTAAAATAATATCCTCCTTCTCCGCCAAAAATAGAAGAAAGCCCGCCACCCCTTTGTTGCAAAAGTATAGAGATAATTAACAAAATAGAGACAACGGCTTGGGATATAGTCAGAACCTTCATAACTATTATAAGTTAGAAACTTTCGATTTCTTTTTTGCTGAGAGGAAAAAGAGCTTCGCTCTCAATGTTTTATGATAAGAAATAGAAAACCTATGAGATTCGTCTTTTAAATGAAGAATAGTCATTTTAACTTCTCTTGGAAGTTTGTCAAGAGAGAGAGGATTTTTAAGAGAAATATTATACAGCAAATTTCTCTTTTTTGCAAGGGAGATAATAGGAATCGGCTTTACAAACTTCGCCCTCTGAAATTTCGTTATTATTTTTTTCACGGCGTTCAATTGAGATTTTCCACCATCAACATAAATGAGGTCCGGTAACCCCCATTCCTGATGAGACAACCTTCTCCTTAAAACTTCTTTTAGACAAGCGATATCATTTTGTTTCAAAACTTGCTTTATCTTAAATTTTCGATATTGGCTTTTCTCAGGCACATATTTATATTCACAATATTTTCTCTCTTTCTCTTGGCAGAATCGCGACAATTTAAATACGACCATTGAACCCACCATCCCTAAATTTTTAATATTAGAGATATCATAACCCTCAATCCTTTTTGGAATTTGAGATAGATGAAGAATTTCTTTTAATAGGAGTCCAACATTTTCTTTCTCTTTTTGGGGAATTTCAACTAGGATTTCTCTGTGAAAAAAGATTTTTTTAAGACTTTCTATCCGGTCTCTAATTTTAGCTGCCTTCTCGAATTCTTCAGATTGAGCCATTTTCCTCATCTTGCTTGTTAAATTTGAAGTAAGTCTTTTTCTTTCTCCTGTTAAAATTAATTTTATTTTTTTAATATCATTCTTATAATCTTTTTTTCTTAAATTAGTTTCTTTTTTAAAAATCTTTCTGATTTTTGCCTCCCTTTTTATTAAACAGGGAGATGGACAGCGATCGAGCTGATACCAAAGGCAAGGTCTTTTGGGTAAGACTTCACAAGTTCTATAAGGGAAAATTTTTCTGATAGTTTTTAAAGCTTCTTTTAAGGCTCCTCCATCAGTAAAAGGACCGATATAATCAACTTTCAACTTACGACTTTCAACTGTCAACTGTCCTTCCTTGTTAGTTGTTAGTTGTCTGTTGTTAGTTGGCTGATGGGTAATAAATACCATAGGCCACTCTTCTTTTGTTATACCCACATAAAAATATTTTTTATCATCGCGAAAGAGAAGATTAAATCTTGGCTGAAATTTCTTAATCATTCGGCTTTCTAAAATCAGGGCCTCAATATCAGACTTCAATGGAATATATCCAATTTTCCTTATCTCCTTAATAAAAAGATTGTCTTTATAGTTGGGTTGGAAAAAGTGGGTTTTTACCCGTTCTCTTAAATTAACTGCTTTTCCTATATAAAGAGGGGATTTTTTAGCATTAAAAAAAATATAGACGCCGGCGGTGACGGGCAGAGAATTCAGCTGAGAAGGCTTAAGCTTTTTTAATCTCATAGTAATAAATATTCTACCATAACCCAGCAAAAATTAGATAATTGACAAATGAGCAAAAAATTATTATAGTAAAAGCAGCGCAAAAAGGAGGTTTAATAAAAAAATGGAAGGAAGAAGTGTAAAAGCAGCAGAAAAAGAGCTGGAAGAGAGAATAAAGTATAGGGAGATAAAATCTGTCGATAAGATAATGAAACCTGCCATGGTCGGCCTTATTAGATTCGGAGTCTTGCCAGTGAAAGCCAACTCAAAAGAACCATTTCCCTTTATAGTCCTGCGTCCTAGTGAGATAAGTAAAGTGGCAACGATAGTTCAGGCCTGGAATATGTCTCCTTTGACTGGCAACCACGACAAAAAAACAGAACTCGTTTTGTCTCCGAGCAAAGAGCTACGTCTGGAACCAGAAAATATTACCTTAGACCTAGAGACTTTGCAGAAAGAATTCATTGCTTTCGGTAAATGGCTCAAAAGCCTACCCTCAGATTATTTCGAAAAACATTGAAAAAGGAGGTGGAAAGAATGATGGAAAAAGAAAAAGAATGCCTCTTGAGATTAGAAACAATGAAGGCCGGTGGCGGGATAGCTATAGAAGACAAAGAATTTGCGCGAGTTCTCATTATCTGCAAGGCAGGAAATTGCTCCGACCCTGAAGGAGTTTTGGAGCAAACATGGAAAGCTGTTTTTCCTCAAGCAGAACTAAGACGTCCGGTAATCGATAACGAAGAATTTTACAGGCCAGTGATTGAGATATACAGGGTGTTTTTAGGAAAAGACGAAGATATCTTGGCAGGCAAGGGAGAAGAAATGCTTCTTCTGAAAGCGGCAAGAAGGGCATTAATAACCAAGAAAAATCCATCATCAGCAGAAAAAATCAGGGGATTCATTGATTCAGTAATTCTCTCTTCCTAATTTTTTTGTGAGGCATCAAAAGTGCCTCCTTTCTATTTTAGAAATTTTTTGTTTGCCCTCTCTTTAAATTAATGATAAAATTCTATAGTTTCTAAAAAAGAAAATATGAAAGGAGGGGATAAAAAGGTGAGTAGAATAAAAATCTTTACCGGAAGCTCTCATCCAACGTTAGCTGAAAAAATCTGCCAGAAACTTAAAGTCCCGCTTAGTCCTTTAGAAATCCAAGAGCATGCTAATGGCTGTTTTGAAATAATCTTGAAAGACAGTGTTTGTAGACAATCGGTGTTTTTAATTCAGACGTCCCTACCTGATACCTGCCAATTGCATCGACACTTGTGGGAACTTTGCCAAATGATAGACGCTGCTTCAAAATCCGGTGCCAGCAAGATAATTGTGGTGATGCCCTATGTTTCCTATGCTCGCTCCGATAAAATCCATACCCCTGGTATGGCCCTAAGCGCCGAATTATTGATAAAACTCCTTGAAGCAAGCGGAATGACAGGATTTATTGGAGTCGACTTTCACTCAAGAGAGATTGAGCAATTCTTCTCAAAGAAGACCAAACTCTATCATCTTTCGGCCTTGCCTCTGATTGCTAGATACCTTAAAAAAAGAGATTTAGAAAATACTATTTTGTTGCCGGCTGACCAGGGAGCGACAGACAGCGCATTTTATTTGGCAAAACATTTGAATGTTCCGCTGGGTAGGGTAGAAAAAGAAAGAATCAATGATACAAAAGTTAAAATAAAGAAGATAAGTGGTGAAGTTTTTGACAAAGATGTGATTGTGATTGACGACGAAATTTCAACTGGAGCCACCCTCAAAATTCTAGGAGGAAAGCTCGAAAGCATGAAGGTTCGAGGTTTAACTATTGCCCTAACCCATGGATTATTTGTCAGAAGAGCAGTTGAGGATCTTCGAAAGCTCCCGATATTAAAGGAAATTGTAGTCACTGATACCGTTCCTATCTCAGCAAAAGTCCCCAAAACCTTGCCGTTAAAAGTTCTTTCCTTGGCAGAAGTTTTAGCAAAAACAATTGAAGATATCGCTAGTAAAGAGTAATTGCATCCCGGCGGCTTATGAAAGCCGCCTTTTTCATATTTAAAATCTTAATTTCATTATCAGTTTATAACCTTCTTTAAATATTGACCGGTATGACTTTCTTTTTCTTTTGCTATTTTCTCAGGTGGTCCTTCGGCAATAATATAGCCGCCTTTATCACCTCCTTCTGGTCCAAGATCAATTATCCAATCCGCATTTTTTATAACATCAAGATTATGTTCTATCACAATTATGGTATTTCCTCTATCGCGGAGACGAGTAATTACCAAAAGTAATTTTTTAATATCATCAGGATGGAGTCCTACTGTTGGTTCATCTAAAATGTAAAGGACGTCACCACTCTCTGCCTTGGAAAGTTCATTGGCCAATTTTACTCTTTGAGCTTCGCCACCAGATAGATTGGGAGCCGATTGGCCAAGTTGAATATAACCAAGACCAACATCTTTTAAAGTTTTAAGTTTTCTTTCCAGGCCAGGAATTTTTCGAAAAAAGTTTAAAGCCTCATCTACTGTCATTTCAAGAACTTCAGCAATATTTTTATCTTTATATTTTATCTCTAAAGTCTCTTTGTTGTATCTTTTACTTTTACATTCTTCACACTCTACATAGATATCAGGTAAAAAGTACATTTCTACTTTTTTTAACCCTTGCCCCTGACAAGCCTCACATCTTCCCCCTTTCACATTAAAACTAAAACGGCCGGGCTTGTAACCTCTAATTTTTGCTTCTTCTATTTGGGAGAAAAGTTGACGAATATAGGTAAAAGCACCAATATAGGTGGCTGGATTAGAACGAGGAGTTCTACCAATGGGAGATTGGTCCACTATCGCCACTCTTTTTAAATTCTCTTTGCCCTCAATCTTGGTAAATTTTCCTGGTTCTTCTCTCGAGTTATAAAAGTCTCGCATCAACGCCCTGGCCAAAGTTTCATTTAATAAAGTTGACTTTCCTGAACCAGAAACTCCAGTAACGCAAATGAATTTAGCCAAAGGAAATTTAACATTAAGGTTCTTTAAATTATATTGTCTGGCTCCTTTTAGAATCAGATATTTTTGTTTTCCTTCTTTTATTTTTGTTTCTTTTTCAATTTCTACCTTCTTTTTCCCAGAGAGATAGAGGCCTGTTAAAGTTTTGCTTTTTAAAAGTTTTTTTGGAGAGCCTTCAAATGTTACCTTTCCGCCTTCTTCTCCTGCTCCTGGTCCAATATCAATAACCCAATCAGCAGCCAATATTGTTTGGGCATCGTGTTCTACTACAATTACGGTAGTTCCCAAATTCTTAAGCTTTTTTAAACTTCCAATTAATCTTCCTTGGTCTCGAGGATGAAGTCCAATAGAAGGTTCATCTAAAATATATGTTACCCCAACCAACTTTGAACCAATTTGGGTAGCCAAACGAATTCGTTGGGCTTCTCCTCTCGCTAATGTCCCTCCTTTTCTTTCTAAGGTTAAATAGTCAAGTCCAACATCGATTAGAAATTGAAGGCGATTGATAATTTCTTTGATAATAGGCAAGCCAATTTCTTTTTGAGGTTCTTTTAATTTCGATTTTTTTAAATTTCCAAAAAAATCTTTAGCTTGGATAATATTCATTTTCACTATATCATCGATTGACTTACCTAAAATTTTTATTGATAAGACTTCTGATTTTAACCGTCTACCCTTACAAACTGGACAAATTTTTATTCTCGTATATTGTTCAATTTCCTCTCTTGTGGCATCGCTTTCTGACTCTCGCCATTTTCTTTCCAGGAAAGGGATAACGCCCTCAAATACTCCATTTCCATGTAAAATTGTATGTTGAATCTCTTTTGAGAGTTGTTTAAAAGGTATATCTAAAGAAAAATTATAATCGGAAGAAAGGGTTTGGAGTTTCCACCAGAAATAACTCTGTCTTCCCACTTTGTGGGAAGCCCTTGCCCAAGACAAAATTGCCCCTTCGGCCAAGGAGAGATTTTTATTAGGAATAACCAGTTCGGGATCTACTTCTAATTTTTCGCCAAGACCAGAACAAAAAGGGCAAGCTCCAAAAGGAGAATTAAAAGAAAAGAGCCGGGGTTCGATTTCAGGAAGCGAGATTCCGCATTGAGGACAGGAGAATCTTTCACTAAAGATAATATCTCGAGTCACTTGAGTCTTTATATCTGATTTTGGGCTTACTATTACTATTCCTTTTCCAATTTTTAAGGCTGTTTCTACTGAGTCAGATAATCTTGCCCTTTGTTCTCTCTGGCTTTTTTGGTAGCGTGGTGCTTCTAATTTTAAGATTCTTAGTCTATCTACAACTACTTCGATTGAATGTTTTTTCTTTTTGTCCAACATTAACTCCTTGGCCTCCTCAATAGGATAATAGCGGCCGTCGATTCTTAAATTTAAAAATCCCATTCTATCAATTTCTTCGATAACTCCTTTATGTTCTCCCTTTTTTTGACGAATAGCCGGTCCTAAAATTACAACTTCTCCCTGGAGTTTTAATACTTGGTCAACTATTTGGTCGATAGTTTGACGCTGGATTTTTCTGCCGCACTTTGGACAATAGGGAACACCGATTCTGGAAAATAAAAGTCGCAAATAATCATAAATTTCTGTAATTGTTCCAACGGTCGAGCGAGGATTTTTTGAAATACCTTTCTGGTCAATAGCAATAGCAGGGGAGATACCTTCAATTTTATCAGCATCGGGTTTTTCCATTACTCCCAGAAATTGGCGTGCGTAAGCAGACAAGCTCTCAACATATCTTCGTTGTCCTTCGGCATAGAGAGTGTCTAAGGCTAAAGAGGATTTTCCTGAGCCAGAAACCCCAGTTATTACTATGAAGTTATTCCAGGGTATATCAAGACTGATATTCTTTAAATTGTGAACCCTGGCACGTCTTATTTTTATAAATGACTTTTCCATATTGAGGATAACTCCTTAAACTGTTAGACAAACTTTTATTTTACTTTATTTTTAAAGATTTTTCAATTTGAAAACCCCTCTTTTAAGAGGGGGAAATAGCTTTACCCCCACCACCAAATTTTTGGTGTGGGGTTTCAGGTTTTTAGGAAGGAAATTTTTCTTATCTTTTAATGAAGTCTTTTATCAACCTTTCCGCTTCGTCTTGGGTCCTAATCCATTGTATTCTCTTATCTTTTTTAAACCAGGTCATTTGGCGTTTGGCAAATTGAATTGTGTGAAGGATTATTTTTGTTTTTATTTCATTCTTTTCTCTTTGTGCAAGAGAAAAAATATAATCTTTTTTATCCTCCGTAGCTTTCTTGTCCGCCGACTTCGTCTGGCCGGAGGCCGACTCCGTCAAGCCGAAGGCCGAAGCTTTAGCGGAGGCGGAAGCGAAGGAGAACCATTCTTGGTAGCCGATTGTTTGGAGTGGGGGAATATCCCAGCCATATTTTTTAACTATTTTTTTTACTTCTTTTTCAAGACCGAGCTCAAACATTTTTTCTACCCTTTTCTCAACTCTTTTTTTTAACTTTTCTTTTGACAATCTTATTCCTATCTCTAATACTTCAAAAAGAGGTTTCCCCCTGGACCTTTGTTGCCAGAATGACTTTTTTGTTGATTTGCAAACCTCAATTGCGCGAATTAATCTTCTTTTATTTTCTTTGTCAATAATTTTGGCTCCCGCGGGATCTAATTTTCGATAAATTTTGAATAATTCCGAAGTGGTTTTTTTCTCTAATCTAACCCTCAATTTTTTACTTTGAGGAACTTTTGGGAACTTAATATTATCAACGACAGCCCGAATATAAAGACCGGTTCCCCCGACCAGAAAAGGCACTTCCTCTCGCTTTTGGATATCTTTAATAGCCTTAATTGCCTCTTTTTTGTAAATCGCCACATTAAACTCCTGATTAGGT
>Ga0210018_1001463_pt1 | contig 12250 bp, 11 predicted proteins | sample CryGeyCG2014_010_2_FD_183967 | JGI IMG/M metagenome (GOLD analysis project Ga0210018, IMG submission 183967) | Groundwater microbial communities from aquifer - Crystal Geyser CG09_land_8/20/14_0.10 (SPAdes) (version 2) | ecosystem: Environmental > Aquatic > Deep subsurface > Groundwater | place... | reverse complement strand
CCAATACTCTTAAGCCAAAAACGTGGGTAAAAGAAGAAGCCAAAGTGAAGAATGGTCTTGAGAGAACCGAAAGTGAGTAACCCAGAATGGCCAACCCCTTGCGTTTGCCCATTTTGTCAGAAACCCAGCCGGAGATTATTTTTAAGAAACTGGCTACCGCGTCAGCTACTCCTTCTATAAGACCTACGCCCAGGGGTGGCACGCCTAAAACCACGCCCAGAAAAATGGGCATCACCGATTGAACCATTTCATTGGAAAAATCGTTAAAAAGGCTTACGAGCCCCAAAAAGAAAGCGTTCTTGCGTAACCCCAGTATTCTACTATTGTCCATTTATAAAAACCTTATCGCCTTCTACGACATTAAGTCGAAGAATAGTGCCGGCTTTCACTTCTAAAACCTGGCTCACGGGTTCCGGTGGGCTAAAGATTGTTGGATATGAATCGGGATTCAGATTGCTTGATACGTAAATCACTTCATTGTTGCTTATCCAAATAATGTCTATGGGAAATTTCATATCTTTCATCCAAAAACCGTGCGCATCCGGTTTGTCAAAAGTGAAGAGCATCCCTTCATTCACGCTTAAGCCACTCCTTCCGGAGAGTCCTTGCATGCGTTCCGCCGGAGTGTCAGCCGCTTCCACCATAAATTTCTCCCCTTTCAGGATAACTTCAAAAACATCACTGCCTCCCAGGTCAAAACCATATTCTCTAATAAGAAAAGCAAAAGCGGCAAGTAAAATTATTACTAAGATTATTTTCACCCACTTGAACATAGAAAGAGGTTATTTCTTGAAAGAAGTAATAATTTTCTCAAAAGCGGCTTCGTATCCATCAACCATCTTTTCGATAGCGAACTTCTCTTCCACTGTCCTGCGGCATTCCTTGCGGGAAATGGTATCTACTTTTTTAATTGCTTCCGCCATTTCGTCTACATTATTTACAATAAATCCATTTCTACCGTCTTCAATTATTTCCGGTACAGATCCTCGCCTAAAAGCCACAATCGGCGCGCCGCAGGCCATGGCCTCCGTCATAATGAGACCGAATGGTTCTTCCCACATAATGGGCACAAGCACCGCTTTTGCTTTCTGGTAATATTTAAAAAGCTCTTCTCTCGGCACATAGCCGACATATTCAATCTTATCTCCGATAAACGGCTTAACTTTCGTATCCCAGTATTCGCCCGTAACCGGCGGACCAACGATTATTAATCTTTCATCGGCTTTCAAGGCGGCTTGAACAGCTTCAGCCACGCCCTTTTCCGGATGAAGACGGCCGACAAATAGCAGGTGATCATCGTGCTTATCGGAGAATGGGAACTCATCCAAGCGGACACCGTTGTAAACAGTCGAGATATAGTTGAGATGAGGCGCGGGCAGACGCTGGCTATCGCTTATGGAAACGTAAAACTGATTGGGGCTCGCGAATATTTTAAATATTTCGGCGCGCCACGGGCATATGGGGTCGTGAAGGGTATAGACTACCGGAACTTTAGAATGAGAAAGGGCTAACGGCAGGGCTCTATCGACTGGATGGATATGTAAGATATCGTAGTTTCCTTTCTCCGCTTCTTTAAACATTTGAGCAAGTAAGTATTGGTCCCAAAGATTGAAAATCTTATTCTGCTCAGCACCACCTACATTTGGCAACTTAAGAATAGGATGGCCGCCGTCTTGGTGTAGTGGTCTCAAGTTACTATTAATAATCCTGGTTACATTAACCCGAGAACCGTGAGGAGCATAAAAATCTACCCAGTGCCCCTTTTTAGCTAACCCCTCGCTAATATCAAGAGCTATATCCATCGGAGCATAAACTATGCCTTTCGGAGGAGGTGTAGTAAAGTGTCCGGTAACGACTGTAGCTATTTTTAATTTATTTTTCATACTTTGTTAGTTAGAAACTCCAAGACCGCGGCAGATGCCCAAGCTTGAGGCCGGCAAGCGGTAGGGATATCCTCCAGTTTGCCGAGGGGAGTCACGCCATACTGTTCCGTGATATAACCAAACTCTTCATACGCCTTCAGGATCGCTTGGCGAATTCTCTTATATACTTCATTGTAACCCATTTCTTTACATCCTTCCGCAATCATCCAATTATCGTGTGGCCAAATGGACCCCAGGTGGTAACTTTTATAATTAAAATCCGACTCCTTAGAAGAATGCGTCCTTATGCCGTAAGCGGTAAACATATCCGGTTCGATAATCCGTGAGACCACATAATTCGCGCGGTCTTTGTCTAAAACGCCGGTAAAAAGCAAATGTCCCGGATTAGAGGTAACGGCGCGTCTTTGCCTATCCTTCCCATCTAAGGCTAAAGCGAAGTAATGCAAATCCGGCATCCAGAACAAGTCATTGAATCTTTCTTTTAGGTTCTGCGCTTCTTTAAAAAGCGACTGGTCGTTTAGCAGCCCAGCGGCCGTTGTAAGAGCAAGGTAAACATATCCTTGCACCTCCACAACGGCGACTGAGAAATCAATAGCTAAATGATTCTCGTATGAGTCTTTCCATCCCTGGTGCAACACCTGCCATTTCTCTTTCTTCATGCCGTATCTTACAAAACCCGAACTGTCTTCCTTAATCTTTCTCAAGATCCATTCCACCGCATTTTTTATATTGGCAGCGTGATTTTGAACAAACTCTTTATCTCCCGTCTTCTTAAAATACTTGCCGAACATAATCACATAAAGCGCGGTGGAATCTATCGAGCCATAATAAGGAAAGGGTATCTCTGGATTTCCCGGGTGATGAGCCAGTCTTAAATCGGTCTCGTGAATTATTCTGCCAGGCTCTTCTTCGGTGTGGCTGTCGAATTTCTTGCCTTGAAGTTTCGATAGAATCTCTAGCGTAGAACGGCAAACGTCCGGCTTAATATTTAGCATCTGCCAGGCAACAATAAGAGAGTCTCTGCCAAAGAGCCGCATAAACTTCGGGTAGCCGGCTCTTACGTAACCGTATTCCGAATCAAGCAGAATTTCGATGTCCCCTTGAACTTTATCCTTAGGAAACATATTTATATCTCTTTTTTTTCTATAAGCTCGAAATAAGTTCTCTCGTAATTATCCACCATCCTTTCTTTGCTAAATTTCTCTTCCGTCCTCTTGCGAACGTAGGGCCTATCAATCTCATTGACTTTCTTCATAGCTTCAACAAGTTTTTCTATATCGCTCTCAATCACGAAACCGGTCTTGCCGTTTTCTATAAGTTCTGGCATGGAGCCGCGGCGATAAGCGATAACCGGCGTGCCGCAGGCCATTGCTTCCGCAACTACCAAACCAAAGGGTTCTTCCCATTCAATTGGGTAGAGGAGCGCTTTGGCATTGCCATAGAAACCGGAGAGCTCCATTTCGGATAACTCTCCCACATACTGAATTTTGTCATTCAAGTGCGGCTTGATATAAGTATCAAAATATTCTTGTTGAGTGGAATCCACACGGCCGGCAAGTAAAAGCTTTACCCCGAGTTTTTCCGCGGCAGCAATGGCGTTTTCCACCCCCTTGTGTTTGTTCATTCGCGCAATCCAAACAAAGTGGTCGCTACCCCGTGGATTAAATTCAAAATGGCTCATATCAATTCCGTTGTAAATTACACGCACTTTATTCTCCGGGAACTCCACCATTGCCTGATCGCGGGCCGATTGGCTTATGAAAACCATATTCAGATTACCGGCTTCTTCCGTAAACAGACGCAAACGATCGTCCTTATTAGCATCGGCGTTCGTGCGATAAAGTGGATTATGCATTGTGTGAATCGTGGGAATTTGAGTCAGATTGTGAAAGAAAAGCGACCAAATATCTAAATGAGTATGAATAATATCAAACTCTCCGCGGCTTGCGGCCTCATAAGCTTTGGATAAATTTCTTAAGTTCCAAATCGGATTTGACCAAGGTATGTTGGCTTCAAGAAGCGGTTTGTCAAAAACGGAAACGAGTTTAGCTTTGGTTTTAGAGCCCGGGGAAGCAAAAAGAGTAACGTCGTGGCCCCTGTCTACCAAGACATCGCAGAGTACAGCCACTATTCTTTCTATACCGCCGTATTTCTCTGGCGGAATTGGTATCCATAGTGGCGCTACTTGAGCAATTCTTAATTTTCTCATTCCGAAAGTATTTTCTCGTAGATCCCTTCGTAGGTATCTACCATTTTTTGAAGAGTGAAATTCTTTTCTACGTGATCCCGGCAATCAGCTCTTTTTATTTTATGCGCCTTATGAAGAATTGTATCTATCATCTCTTCCTTTGAATTTACAATAAAACCGGTCTCATTATCTTTCACCACTTCATGAACAGAGCCCCTGCCGTAGGCGATAACCGGCGTGCCGCAGGCCATTGCTTCTATCATCACCAAACCGAATGGCTCGCGTCTGTGGATCGGGAAAAGCAAGCCCCTAGCACCTCTCAAAAGCCTCACTTTTTCGTTAAAATCGACTTGCCCCACGAAACGTATATGCTCGCTATTAAGTTCAGGCTGAACTTTATGAAAAAAATAATTCCACTCATCACCGCCAACGATGTTCCCCGCGACAACGAGAGGCACTTGGGCGCGTTTAGCTACTTCTATGGCATCCACGACGCCTTTCTCCTCGTTCAATCTTCCTAAATACATGAAATAATCATCCGGCCAGTTGCTGAATTTGTATTGACTGATATTTATTCCGTTGTGTACAACGCCCGTAATTTCAATGCCGCGGTCCTGGGCAGATTTTTTCTGGTCTTCGGAAATGGCGCAGAAATATTTATTGGGATAGGCCTTAATGGCTTGCGCCTCGGCATCGTCAATCGGACGGTGAAGAGTGGTCAAAATAGGGGTGCCGTCGTCCATTATAGCCAAAGGGAACATAAAAAAATCAGCGTGATTGTGAATCAAATCAAAATCGTGCCGTCTGTTATGAACTTCCTTAAGAAGAACCTCAATAACGGCATGGGGACTCCTCACTTTTCTCAACCAAAGGCCAGTGGAAGTGGGAGCGACTAATTCCGCTTTCGTCTTGGAATCGCCGGAAGCGAAAAGTGTAACTTTGTGTTCGCGCGCAACCAGTTCCTCGGTCAAGAGTGACAGCATTAATTCAATGCCGCCGTACGTCCTTGGCGGCACAGGAATCCAGAGAGGAGCAACTTGCGCAATGCGAAGTTGTTTGCTCATCTGTTATTTATTATAACCAAAAGTTAAATAATAAGCTACGATACCGAAAGCAACTGAAACATTTAAAGATTCCTTCTTGCCGAACATGGGAATTTCTAAAATTTTGTCCGATTTTTTTAAAATTGACTGCGACAACCCATTAACTTCACTTCCCAGCACCAAGCAGAATTTAGAATTTAGGATATAGGATTTAGGAAGCTTATAATACTGGGTTGAATTTTTGTTTTGTTCCACCGATAAGATTTTGTATCCGTCCCTTTTTAGCTTATCTATAAGTCGACTCGTAGATTCAACCTTCTCCCAAGGCACATATTTTTCCGCGCCCAAAGAAACCTTAATAAGTTGACTTCTCGGCTTACCAAATTCATCAACCGGCTTAGGAGTTATGCCGCAAAGGTAAATTTTTTCGGCTGCCACGGCGTCAGCGGTCCTAAAAATTGACCCTACGTTATACAGACTGCGAATATTATGCAGGACGACAATCATGTTGCTTCAGAGTTTATTTTAAAGTGTAAATATCAAAAATCAAAATTGCAATGTAAAATGTTAAAATTTTGTAATTTTATCATTGTCATTTTCCATTTTGATCTTTTAATTTTGAATAAAACAGCAAGCTAATGAAACTAACAAGCTAATTTTGAGATTTGAGACTTTAGATTTAAGATTAAAAGATGGAAACGCGTTTTGATTTTCAAAACTTGGAAAAGAAAATTTATGAAAAGTGGGAAAAGTCCGGTTTTTTTAATCCGGATATTTGCGTTAAAAAGGGTGTAACTAAAAAATCAGCCAAAAGCTTCTCTATAGTACTTCCCCCACCTAATGTAACTGGTACTTTGCACATGGGCCACGCGGCAGTGCTTGCAATAGAGGACATTATGGTTCGCTATGCCAGAATGAGAGGTTTGAAAACCCTTTGGTTGCCAGGAACCGATCATGCGGCCATTGCGACGCAATCGGTCGTAGAAAAAAAGATTTCTAAAGAGGAAAATAAAAGCAGGTATGATTTGGGGCGCGAAGAATTATTGAGAAGAATTGAAGCTTTTGCTAAGGAAAGTCACGATACGATTGCTAATCAAGTAAGACGAATGGGTGCGTCCGTTGATTGGAGCAGAGAAGCATATACATTGGATAAAGAAAGAAATTTTGCGGTGCGCACGGCTTTTAAGAAGATGTATGATACGGAACTAATTTATCGCGGAGACCGGATTGTTAACTGGGACCCAAAAGGGCAAACAACAATTTCGGACGACGAAATCATTTACGTTGAAGAAAAAACTAATTTTTATTATTTCCAATACGGTCCGTTTGTAATAGGCACTGCGAGGCCAGAAACAAAATTTGGGGACAAATACGTAGTGATGCATCCAAACGATAAGCGCTATAAACAATATAAGCACGGAGATAAAATTAATCTGGAATGGATTAACGGGCCCATTGTCGCAACTATCATAAAAGATGAAGTAATTGATATGAAATTTGGAACGGGTGTTATGACTATAACCCCGTGGCACAGCATCGTTGACTTTGATATCGCGAAGCGCCACAACTTGGACGTAGAGCAGATTATCGATGAGCGAGGTAAACTTTTGCCAATAGCCGGTGAATTTGTGGGCACTCACATTACAAAAGCACGCCCTCTTATTGTTGAAAAACTGCGCGCCAAAGGATTACTAGTAAAAGAAGAGCCTTATGTCCACCAAATTGCCACTGCGGAAAGAACTGGCGCCGTAGTTGAGCCGCAAATCAAGCTTCAATGGTTCGTTGATGTTAATAAACCTTTTGTTTTAAAGAACTCAAGGATTAAGGGCATAAGGAGCGGATCTAAAACAACCCTTAAGGAGATTATGCGCAAAACGATAAAAAACGGACAAATTGGCATCATCCCAGAACGCTTTGAAAAAATATACTTCAATTGGGTGGATAACCTGCGTGATTGGTGCATATCAAGACAGATTTGGTTCGGGCATAGAATCCCTGTGTGGTATAGGAATCAAGAAGTGTATTGTGGTATCGAAGCTCCTAAAGGCGATGGTTGGGAACAAGACCCCGATACATTAGACACTTGGTTTTCCTCGGGACTTTGGACTTTTTCAACTTTAGGTTGGCCCGAAAAAACTGCAGATTTTAAAACATACCATCCGACAAGTATTCTTGAGACTGCCTACGATATAATCTTTTTCTGGGTAGCCAGAATGATTTTAATGAGCGGATTTTTATTGGGCGACATTCCTTTTGAAAAAGTTTATCTCCAAGGACTGATAAGAGACAGGCAGGGCAGAAAAATGAGTAAATCTTTGGGCAATATCATGAATCCTTTAGAGATGGTGGATAAATTTGGAGCAGATGCCACTCGCCTATCTCTTATTATCGGGGCCGGTCCTGGAAGTGATATGAAACTATCAGAGGATAAAGTAAGAAGTTATAGGAATTTCACCACTAAGATATGGAACGCCTCCAGGTTTGTGATAATGAATTATCAGCCGACAAAAATAAAACCTAAGTTTACCGCTAAAGACAAAAAATACTTGCAAGAGTTCACTCACACTAAGAAAAAGGTAGAAAAGTTTTTGGATAAGTATGACTTAAATCGCGCGGCTGAAACTCTTTATCACTATTTCTGGCATACTTTTGCTAATAAAGTCCTTGAGGAAATGAAACCAAGACTCTCGAGCAATAATGAAGCCGATAGAGCCGCTGCCCAAGAAGTCCTTATGACAATATTAAAGTCGTCGTTGAAGATGCTTCATCCATTTGTGCCCTTCGTAAGCGAAGAAGTTTGGAGCCGCTTACCTAACAAAAAAAATAAGACGAAAATGCTTATTGTAGAGAAATGGTAACCCTTAATTGGTTAATCCCCTTAGCATTAGGCTTTCTCCCGGCAATAGCTTGGTTAATATTCTTCCTGCTTGAAGACCGCATTCATCCTGAACCTAAGAAAATGGTTTTAAAAGTTTTTATCGCTGGCATCCTTTCAGCAGCTGCCGCCGCCGCCATTCAAATTATTCTTCAAGATACGGCTTTTACCAGATTTAACATCCAGGACACAAGTAAGTCGTCTTTCTTAATCCTCTCTTTTATAGAGGAATTTGTGAAATTTGCGGCAGTCTATGTGGCCGTAAAAGGCAGCAAATATCTCGATGAACCGGTTGACTATATGATTTACATGATTACCGGCGCCTTGGGGTTCTCCGCTATTGAGAACACTTTATTTCTCCTCCAGAAAAATTCCAACATTATCTTCGAGATTATAGTGCTCCGAGCAGTGGGCGCTACCCTTCTTCATGCCTTAGCTTCTGGGTTTGTCGGCTTCTACTGGGCAAAGAGAAAGCTGTTGTTTGGTCTTATCATAGCCGTGTTCCTACACGCCGGATTTAACTATCTTATCTTCAAATTCAGCATGGCTCCGGTCTACGCCACCGCTATCCTCATCTTCGCTTCCTTCTTTATCTTCTATGATTTTGATATAATAAAGGAAGATGACGGAAAAGGATAAAAATTTAACACCTGATATCAACGAGGAAACGGAGGGCCAACTTACGGTTGACGTTTATCAGACGCCGGACGAGATTATAGTTGAGTCAACAATCGCGGGCGTGGAACCGGAAAACATAGACATAGACGTTACGAGTGAATCGGTTACGGTTAGAGGTGAAAGGAAAAGAGAGCAAAGGGTAGACGAGGCCGATTACTTTTATCAGGAATGTTTTTGGGGGAAGTTTTCCCGTTCAATCATATTGCCGCAGGAAATAGATCCCGACAAAGCTTACTCCAATATTAAAAGCGGTATCTTAACCATCCATCTTCCTAAGATTTACAGGAATAAAAGCCGGAAGGTTAAAGTAAAAACCGAATAATTTTTTAGGCAATAGTACCTTTAGAATGGGCGGCTATTGAAGCCGCCCATCAACAGGTAGGAAAAATTCCTGAAAGTTTGATACTGGTGCCCGAGGTGGGATTCGAACCCACAAGCCCTTTCGAGCCAAGGATTTTAAGTCCTTTGCGTATACCGTTCCGCCACCCGGGCTAATTAAGATAATCTACGAAAAAAAGCAGCAAATATCAAGTTATTTTTTTGTTAAATCTATCATTTAAATAGCTAACTATATATTTACCATGCACATAAAGAAGAGAAACGCCAAGAATAGGAAATAAGTAATTAGATAATTTATCTATGTAGGTAGAGCTTCCTAATTGAGAGAATACAATCAAAGAAAAAACGCACATCATTATTAATGATAAGATAAAGATGATCCCTGTTGCCTTTTTTATAAACTCGTTTACCCTGTTTTCCATAAATTTACTTATTGCTGCAAACATCTCAATAATTAAGTAAGGCCCTAGAAGGACCAAATATATTGATACAAACATTAATATCACAAATGAATTAACTGCCGGCTCAATATAATCTGTATAAAGCGGATATAAGTGAGCCAGTGAATCCGGAAATCCTAGCCAATATGAAGTACAGAAGGCAAGAAAAACGAGGCTGCCCACAAGAAGGAAGGTTGAACGTAGTTTTTCTATTTTACCAATCACATAAGCATGCAAAAGAAATACTATCATCACTATTAGCGGGAAGGAGACGTTATTAATCAATCCACACCAATTTATTAGAATAGTTACTAGAATAGAGAGAGATAAACAACTGTTTAGAATTAAAACCATTTCCGGTATGATGCTTAAAAACTTCGTCAAGCTAGGAATTTTTCTCATATATCAATTTAATAATTGACTCACAATTTTTGAGGCCTGGGCGGGAATCGAACCCGCGTGTAAGGGTTTTGCAGACCCTTGCCTTACCACTTGGCTACCAGGCCCTGTCTACCGTAAGGTAGGCCTGCCTGCCGGCAGGCAAGCGTTAGCTTAAATTTACTTTTACTTTAACAATCTTTCAATATTAGCGGCTTTCTCTAACCCAAAGTCCCTCTCAAATTCTATTCTCGGCATGGGCCTGATATTAAGCTTGTGATTTAAAAGATGCTGAAACCGACCCTGCAACTTACTCAATATAACCATAACCTCGTCCCCGGAATCAGACGGAATGACGCTAATGCCTATCTTTGCGTTCGATAGGTCAGAGGATACCTTAACATTACTTATGGTAGCTAGAGTTCCGCTTTTAAGATCTAACTCTCTCAAAAGAATTTTGTTAAGTTCTTCTTGGATTAGACTCCCCACTCGTAGCGGACGATAAGACCTCATTACAACGTCTTTATTTTATCACCTGCCCTTATCTTTGTCTCGGATAGAATGAGTAATCCGCACTCCGTTCCCTCCTTTACTTCGCTTACATCGGTCTTCCGCTCCTGAAGATTTAAAATCCTGCCTACACCTAAAGAGCTGTCATTCCTTTCAATGTGAATTTCAGAACCCGTGCGAATAAACCCGAAGGCAACCCTCCCGCCTATTATCTGCCTTTTGCTTTCTTCTCCAAAAACCTTTAGAACATCAAGCTCACCAGAAAAAATGGGACCCAATTGCTCTTTGTTATAGATCTCTATAGACTCAACTAATTTATAAATTATATCTGACACGAACATCTTAATTCCATGCGCCTTAGCCAAACTTTCGGCAGCTTTGTTTGCTTTTATGCGGAATCCGATAATTATGCTTTGTGATGAGACGGCTAATTTAACATCACCATCGGTAATATCGCCAACCGATATACTTTTAAGATTAATCAAGTGTTCTATAACTTGCTTCAACACTTCCAATGAACCAGAGGTGTCTGCTTTTAAAATAGCATTGATTTTCCCTTCTTCATTAATTTCCTTCTCTATTTCTTCTTTTCCTGGCACGATTATTTTTAAAGACGGCAGCTCACCGGCATAAAATTCCTCTCCAACCAGAGGTATTGATTCGAACCCAACGACCGAAGCCGGCGCAGAAGGTATAAGTTTGCTAACTTTCTCTCCCAAAAAATTTTCTAAGATCTTTATTCTGCCGCTCGCAGAAACAGTTTTTAACTCATCTCCCGCATGCAAAACTCCATCTCTTAAGACGAGGCGAGCTATAATGCCGCGACGCATATCTTTAAGAGACTCTATAATAAACCCCTTAGCCGGAGCATGAGGATCATATTTAAGATCCAGGACTTCACCCATAAGTAAAATAAAATTTAAGAGTTCGTCTATTCCGGCTCCGGTTTTAGAAGAGATAGCTTGCCAACTTATGTCCCCTCCGTATCCTTCAAGCAGCACGCCGTTTGCTAAAAGTTCGTTCTTAACTTTCTCAACATTGGCGTTTGGTTTATCTATTTTAGTAATAGCTACTACAAACGGAGTTTTTGAATTTTTAAGAATGTTTAAAGCTTCCAACGTCTGCGGCTTTATTCCTTCATCGGCGGCCACAACTAATATGGCTATATCAGCTACTTTTGCTCCTCGTTCGCGCATCCGAGAAAAAGCTTCGTGGCCAGGCGTATCTATAAATGTAATGTATTTGCCTCCGCCAGTCGGTGGATGTTTTATCTCATAAGCGCCTGTTGATTGGGTAATGCTTCCCGCTTCTCTTCCCACTACATTAGTTTTCCTTATGTAGTCCAAAAGAGAGGTCTTGCCGTGATCAACGTGGCCTACTACTACAACAATAGGAGGACGAGGAAGTAGGCTTTTTAAAGAAGTTTCTCTCATAACTTTGAAAGGTAGCAGAAAAATTTGCCGAAAACAAGAACGGAGGCGTGCCTCCACACCAATCAAGCATTTCGCTTTTCTAAAACATTGATGCTAAAATGAGAGAACAACACTAAGTAAAGCATACAGGATCTCATACTAATAATAGAAAAAGTGTAGGTTAAATGCTTGATTGGTGTGGAGGCGTGGCTGAGCGGCTTAAAGCAGCATCCTGCTAAGATGTTAGGGGAGCAATCCTCTCGAAGGTTCGAATCCTTCCGCCTCCGCCAATTTTCTCCGAGCGTAAGCGAGGGAAGAAAATTGAGCGTCCCGCAGTACTGCGGGACACCGACGAAAGCCCTCGTCGTTCAACGGACAGGACACAAGATTGTTCCCGATTTGTTCAAATTTTGGTAAAATTTGACAACAAATCGCAATCCCGCACCAATTGTACGCTCCCATAGTTCAACGGATAGAATGCGAGCTTGCGGAGCTCGTGATGTA
>Ga0210018_1001461_pt1 | contig 12257 bp, 11 predicted proteins | sample CryGeyCG2014_010_2_FD_183967 | JGI IMG/M metagenome (GOLD analysis project Ga0210018, IMG submission 183967) | Groundwater microbial communities from aquifer - Crystal Geyser CG09_land_8/20/14_0.10 (SPAdes) (version 2) | ecosystem: Environmental > Aquatic > Deep subsurface > Groundwater | place... | reverse complement strand
AATTTATTCCAACTTCACAGACAATTGAAAATCCAAACCTACCATCATTCTCATTATACTTCTTTCTATATTTCCGATCCAAAACAACGCCATATTCACAAAGCTGATGTCGAAGATAGAATCGTTCACCACGCCATCTACCACATTTTATATCCCCTTTTTGACACCAGTTTTATCTTTGACTCTTATTCCTGCCGGCTGGACAAAGGAACGCACAGGTCAGTAAAAAGATTAGAAAAATTTACAAGGATTGTCAGCCAAAATTACACCAAACCCTGTTTTGCCCTCAAATGTGATATCAAGAAATTTTTTGATTCAGTTGACCACGAGATATTATTTCAATTAATCAAGAAGAAAATTACTGATATAAAAACGCTAAACTTAATTTGGCAAATAATATCCAGCTACAATTCAAATTCCAGTCCCTCGACGAGCTCGAGATTCAGAGAGAGAGAGAGTAAAAGAGGGATTCCGCTGGGCAATCTCACTTCCTAACTTTTTGCCAATATTTATCTCAATGAACTTGATCAATTCATTAAACACAAATTGAAGATCAAATATTATATCCGCTACTGTGATGATTTTGTGATTTTGGGTAAAGATAAAGAAGAATTAACTAGTTTAATTTATCCAATTGGGCAATTTCTGAAAGATAATCTTCGTTTATCTCTCCATCCCCACAAAATCACCATTCGCAAACTCTCCCAAGGCATAGATTTTTTAGGTTATGTTATTTTGCCTTTTCATATTAGATTGAGAACTAAGACTAAGAGGAGAATGTTAAAGAAAGTTTGTCAGAAAAATCTTCCTTCCTATTTGGGATTATTAAAACATTGCAATTGTTATAGATTAAAAGAAAAGATTATGATATAATCAAATTAACAAAAGGAGTAAAAATGGACCAGCAACAAATCAATGCCATTTTGTCCAACAGTTGGATATTACTTCTGATTGCTTTATGGACTCTGCCCTGGAAAGCAATTGCCTTGTGGAAAGCAGCCAGACGGAAAGAATTGGCGTGGTTTATTGTAATAATGATTTTCAACACATTAGCAATTCTAGAAATCTTGTATATATTTATTTTCTCGAGACGAAAACAAGAACAATAATAAATAAGAGTTGAAAACAAGGTTCTCGAGCGGAGCGAGAGGTTCTTCTTTTCAACACATTAGCAATTTTGGAGATTTTGTATATTTTTGTGTTCTCAAGGCATAAAAAAGAGGAAACATAAAATATAATTTTCAATTCACAGTTTTCAATTTGTTTCCCTTTGGTAAAAAATCTTTGGCAAAACCAAACATTTTCATTCAATTGAACAATTTTTCAATTTTCAAACTTATTGATAATTAAATCATTCCTGTCTGCCGACAGGCAGGGAAAATTGATTGTAAATTAGAAATTAAAAATTGAAAATTCATTTTTCTTTACTTCTTATTTTCAAAGAGTTATAATACTATTGGAAAAACTGATTATATATATTGGGTTTGGCCAAAAATCAACTTGGCCTTTTTGGAGGTTAAAATATCAATGAGCAGTGAACAGGATAAGATCATAATTCACGGCGCTCGTGAACACAATTTAAAAAATATTCATCTTGAACTTCCGCGCAATAAATTGATTGTTTTCACTGGACTTTCCGGCTCCGGAAAAAGCTCTCTTGCTTTTGATACGATTTATGCCGAAGGACAGCGAAGATATATTGAATCATTATCTACTTATGCCCGGCAATTTTTAGGCCAGATGCCAAAACCCGATGTTGATTATATTGAAGGTTTATCACCGGCCGTTTCCATTGACCAAAAAGCTCGTTCTCACAATCCCCGCTCAACTGTTGGAACTGTCACGGAAATTTATGATTATCTGCGGGTATTATTTGCCAGAGTTGGCATTGCTTATTGTCCGAACGACGGGACACCAATTGAGAAGTTATCGGTGGACCAAATCCTTGAAAACTTAAAACTAAAAAGGCAAAAGTTAAAACTACAGGATAAAGCAGAAAAGAAAATTACCATTTTGGCCCCGGTGGTAAGAGGACGGAAAGGCGAATATCATCAACTTTTAAATGATTTATATACGCAAGGATATTTAAAAGCCAGAATTGATAATAAAATTAAAAATCTCAAGCAAAGGGTTTCCTTGTCGCGTTACAAACAGCATACCATTGAGGCTATTGTAGATGAAATAGAAATTAATGCAAAAATCAAAAATCAAAAATCAAAAAGAGAACCAGAAATGGAAAAGTTCAGTGATGATGTTTTTTTATTACGACTTAATGAAGCGATTGAACAGGCCATTGAATTATCAGATGAGGGATTAGTAACTATAAAAATTGGCGAGGAAGAACAAACTTTTTCTACTCAATTTGCCTGTCCGAAATGCGGTTTTGCTTATGAAGAGATTACGCCCCGGCTATTCTCATTCAATAGCCCTTATGGAGCGTGTCCAGAGTGTGGTGGTTTAGGGGTTAAAAAAGAAATTGATGCTGATTTGGTAATTCCCGATAAAAATAAAGCCATTGAGCAGGGCGCAATTTTGCCGCTCTCTCCCAACAGCCGATATTATAGCGCGCTCCTTCGGGCCGTGACTGACAAATACAATATTCCAAGAGATATTCCGATTAAAGATCTATCAAAAGAAGATTTACAAATTATTTATTATGGAACCGGTGAGCCAATACGAGTGCGTTTTTTCCATCGTGGCGGGATGAATACTTTTTGGACAAAATATGAAGGTATTATCTTCAATCTGGAACGACGCTATACTCAAACAGAATCTGAGGCGGTGCGAGAAGAAATTGAACAATACATGGCCAATATCCCCTGCCCGAAATGCCATGGCAATCGTTTGAAAAATGAAGCTTTGTCAGTAAAAATTGATAGTCCCCTCCGCCAGTTGGCGGATGGCGGAAAAAATATTGCCCAAATTTCTTCTTTGTCTGTCAAAGATGTCTTGGATTTTTTCCAGAAACTGACTTTGAACCAGCGCCAGTTTTTGATTGCCGAGCGACTTCTTAAGGAGATAAAAAGTCGGTTAAAATTTTTAAATAATGTCGGTCTTAATTATTTAACATTAGATCGAGCCGCCAATACTTTAGCTGGCGGTGAGGCCCAAAGAATTCGCTTGGCTTCCCAAGTTGGTTCTGGTTTGGTTGGAGTTTTGTATGTTTTAGATGAACCAACTATTGGCTTGCATATGCGGGATAATGATCGGCTTTTGAACACTTTGAAACACTTGCGCAATCTGGGCAATACAGTTTTGGTGGTTGAACATGACGAGGATACTATCTGGAGTGCTGATCACCTTGTTGATATTGGACCCGGGGCTGGCAAAAATGGTGGAAAGATTGTGGCAGAAGGCAATTTGGATGAAATTTTAAAAAACAAAGATTCACTTACCGCTGCCTATTTGCGTGGAGATGAGAGAATAGAAATCCCGACTCGCCGGCGGCCAATTGACAAGAGGAAATTCATTACCATTTGGCAGGCATCACAGCATAATTTGAAAAACATAACTGTTCATATTCCACTGGGGATATTCGTTTGTGTTACCGGAGTTTCTGGTAGTGGCAAGAGTACGCTCGTACATGAAGTATTGTATAAAACGCTGGCTAAAAAAATGTATAAGGCAATTGAAAAGCCGGGCAAACACGGCGGGATTGAGGGATTACAACATATTAATAAAGTCATTATTATTGACCAGTCGCCGATTGGCCGAACGCCTCGCTCTAATCCTGCTACTTACACGGGCGTTTTCACACCAATTAGGGAATTATTTGCCGCCACCAGTGATGCCCAAGAGCGCGGCTATAGTCCCGGCCGGTTTTCCTTTAATGTTTCAGGGGGGCGTTGTGAGACTTGCCAAGGAGATGGCCAGATAAAAATTGAAATGCACTTTTTACCAGATGTCTATGTGCCCTGCGAGGTTTGTAAAGGCAAAAGATTTAATCATGAAACGCTGGAAGTTAAATATAAGGGGAAAAATATCGCCGATATTTTAGAGATGACAGTGGACGAAGCCTTAGATTTTTTCCAAAATATCACGCCAGCTGCCGATAGACTCAAAGTTTTGCAGGAAGTTGGCTTGGGCTATATTCATCTTGGCCAGCCAGCACCAACGTTGTCTGGCGGGGAAGCCCAACGGGTCAAACTTTCCACAGAACTTTCTGGCCGGGCAACTGGCAATAGTTTATATATATTAGACGAACCAACCACCGGTCTTCATTTTGCTGATGTTGAGAAGCTATTGGATGTTTTAAATCGCTTAGTTACAAGCGGAAATTCGGTCTTGATTATTGAACACAATCCTCATGTTATCAAAACAGCTGACTGGATTATTGATTTAGGGCCAGAAGGGGGAGATGAAGGTGGGCAAATTGTAGCTGAGGGAACGCCGGAGGAAATTTGTAATAATCCAGATTCTTATACTGGCAAATTTCTTCAAAAGTATTTACAAAAATAATAATTTAATTAGAATATCTATAATTAGTCAATGAAAAGTTTAAAATCCCAAATCAAAAGATTACCAGATAGCCCCGGCGTTTACTTTTTCAAAGACGGCCGGGGTAAGATTTTGTATATCGGCAAAGCGGCATCATTAAAAAAACGAGTTTTGTCATACTTTAGCCGGCCACAGGAAGCCAAAAATGCTCTAATGTTGGAAAAGGCAGAAAAAATTGGCTTTAAGAAAACCGATAGTGTTATTGAAGCCCTAATTTTAGAATCGCAGTTAATTAAGAAACTCCAGCCTTCTTATAACATTAAAGAAAAAGATGATAAAAGTTATTTGTATGTGGGAATATCTCGCGAAAAATATCCGCGGGTGGATTTTTTTCGGGCTTATGACATTGCTAGAGTAGGCAGAAAGATAAAAGATTATCGGCTTTTTGGCCCTTATACTTCCGCCACTGCCCTGCGTCAATCTTTAGATATTTTACGCAAAATCCTTCCTTTCCGAACGTGCACAAAGCAACCACACCGGCCCTGTCTTTTTTATCAAATGTATAAACTGCCAGCACCTTGTAATTTTGAGATTTCACCAGCCGACTACAAAAAAACAATTCTGGGGCTGGTAATGTTTTTGCAGGGAAAGAAAAAACGGCTTATACAGAAATTAAAGAAAGAGATGAGAGAGACGGCCAAACAAAAACAATTTGAAAAAGCCGGTCAAATTCGCGATCAAATTTTTGCCCTCAAGCATTTACAGGACATTGCAGTAATTAAAAGAGAAGAAAACTATAAAGCCCCCCACCGGATTGAATGTTATGATATTTCCAATATTGGCGGAAAGTTTGCCACTGGTTCAATGGTTGTTTTTACCGACGGAGTGATGGATAAAGATGAGTATCGGCGATTTAAAGTCAAAGCAGTTAAAAAAATTGATGATGTTGGGATGCTGAAGGAGGTTTTGCAACGGCGGTTTAATCACCCCGAATGGCCAGAACCTGATATAATTTTAGTAGACGGGGGCAGAGGACAGTTAAATGGTGTTTTGGCAGTTTCGAAGATGAAAGATATCAAAGTTCCGGTTGTGGCTTTGGCCAAGAGAGAAAAAGGAGTTTTTCTTTATCCATCAGAAAAAATTTTACCCCTGCCAGAAAATATTATCATTCAACTTAGAAACGAGGCCCATCGGTTTGCCATAAAATATCACCGGTATCTTAGAGATAAAATTTGATGAAAAGAATATTAATCGTTTTGACCTTAATCATAATTGGCGGTATTTTTTTATGGTGGGGAGATCGACACTTATCTGCTGTGCAAACTTCTACTACCACTTCTTTTTTAACGGCTACCACCGTAGCCATTTCTCCTCAAACCACTAGTCCGCAACAAACAACTACTACCCACCCAGCCGGCGGATTACCTGCCTCCTATTTAATTAAAAATGTTCCCTTCACAATCCAAGCTCCTCATCAAAATTGGGATCAAACCCACGAGGAGGCCTGTGAAGAAGCAGCGGTTTTACAGGCCGCTTGGTATGCTAAAGGAAAACGGATGGGGAAAATCGATCCCGATATTGCCGAGGCAGAACTACAACAAATTATCGCTTGGGAAAAGCAAAATTTCGGCTTTTTTGAAGACACCAATGCTGCTCAAACTGCCCAAATCGCTAAAGGATATTATGGTCTAAATGCCAAAGTTTATTATGATATCACCGCCTCTGACATCAAGAAACAAATCGCGGCTGGCCGACCAGTGGTTGTTTTGGCGGCTGGTCGGCTTTTGGGCAATCCTAATTTCCGGGGCGCCGGGCCAGTTTATCACGCCCTGACCGTGATTGGTTACGGCAGTGGCTATTTTATTACCAATGATCCCGGCACCCGCAAGGGACAGGGTTATAAATACAAAGAAGAAGTTTTAATGAAGGCAGTTCACGAGTGGGCCGGTTCGCCCGACAACATTTTACAGGGCAGAAAGAATATGATAGTAATTACTAGCTGAATTGACAAAACATTTTTTTTCCATTATAATAAAATTGGTAATTCAGCCCGCCCACGCTCTCGGTACTTCACTCGGATTATTCATCCGTGTTTCGTCCGGGATGCTTCGGCGGATAATAGAATTATATTTGTACATATGTTGTAGAGTTTTATTATGTTAAATAGATTAATATTCTTAGGAGACAATCATGAATCAATTAATTATCTACGCCATTGGCGCGGGTGTGGGTGGCGTGATTTTGGGTTATATCATCCGTTTTTTATGGCAGCAAAAAACCCAATCGCGGGCCCAGGCCAAAGCCCAAGCCATTATTCTTGAGGCCAAGGATGAAGCCCTAAAAATCAAGGAAAAAGCCAAAAAGGAAGAAGAAGAACTCAAAAAAGAACTAACCGATCTTGAGCGCAATATTCGCCGACGCGAGGATATGATTGATAAACGGCTGGAAATGTTGGATAAAGAGCGGCAAGATTTTACCAATAAAGAAAAAGAAGTTATTCTTGCTCGTAAGGAAATTGATGAAATTCGCTCCCGGGCCAGAGAGCGGCTTTATAAAATTTCACATTTGACGCCTGATAAGGCCAAAGAACTTTTATTCCAGCAGGTGGAAAAGGATTATAAAGAAGATTTGATGGCCAAGATTAAAGAGGCCAAAGATGCTGTCAAAGAAGAGGCAGCCATTTATTCGCGCAAAATCCTCTCAACGGTAATTGAGCGTTTGGCAACCGAGGTTACAGCCGAATCCACTGTTTCTTCTGTTACTTTGCCCAATGAGGAAATGAAAGGCCGCATTATCGGCAAAGAGGGTAGAAACATTCAGGTTTTTGAAAAGGTGACCGGTGTTGATGTCATTATTGATGACACGCCCGATGTTGTCACTCTTTCTTCTTTTGATCCCATTCGGCGCTATATAGCTACAGTTGCAATGCAGAAATTGGTTGCTGACGGCCGTATTCAACCCGTCAGAATTGAAGAGATGGTAAGAAAAGTAGAAAAAGAAGTTGCTCAAGAAGTCAAAGAAGCCGGAGAAAACGCTGCCTATGAGGCGCGAGTAGCTGGTATTCATCCTGATTTAATCAGAGTATTAGGCCGGCTTAATTTCCGCACATCTTATGGCCAAAATGTTTTGCGTCATTCTATAGAAGTTGCCCATATTGCTGGCATGCTGGCAGCCGAACTTGGGGCTGATGAGGGGATTTGCCGAAAAGCCGGCATCTTACACGATATTGGTAAAGCAGTTGATCATGAAGTACCTGGCGCCCACCATCATATTTCCATGGATATTGTCAGAAAATACGGGTTGTCAGAAACTATTATTAATGCTGTTGGCGCCCATCATGATGATATAGAGCCAAAAACAGTAGAGGCAATTTTGGTTAGAGCGGCTGATGCCATTTCTGGCGGACGGCCAGGGGCTCGTCGGGAATCACTCGAATCCTACATTAAACGGCTAACAGAGTTGGAAAATATTGCTAATGCCTTTGCTGGAGTGGAAAAATCCTTTGCTATTCAGGCCGGTCGGGAAATTAGAATTATTGTTAAACCACTAGATATTGATGATTTGCAGGCAGTAAAGTTAGCTAAAGATATTGCTGTAAAAATTGAAAAAGACCTCCAGTATCCAGGGACCATTAAGGTTAATGTGATAAGAGAGACGCGTGCCGTTGAGTATGCTAAGTAAATGTTAAAAGTTAAAAGGCAAAAGGCAAAACAACAGGAAAAAAGAGAAAAGAAAAATCCTTTCTGTTTTAAGTTGTTGTTTTAACTTTTACGTTTTTAGTTTTAAGTTAATAATGAATATTTTGTTCATTGGCGATATTGTTGGTCGAACCGGCCGCAATGCTGTTAAAACACTATTGCCTGATTTAAGGAAAAAATATCAGGTTGATTTTGTGATAGCCAATGGAGAAAATTTGGCTGGCGGACGGGGAATAACCGAAGATAAATATAATGAAATGATGGAAGCAGGGGTGGATTATTTTACCTCGGGTGATCATATTTTTGATCAAAAGAATATTATTCCCCAATTGGATAAATTAAAAATCTTGCGGCCTCTCAATCTACCAGAGGCCGCGCCAGGCAAAGGTTGGATAGAAGTAAAAGCCGGTAAAGAGGATTTGGTTTTAATAAATCTTCAGGGTCAAGTTTTTATAAGTGAGTCAGTTGATAATCCTTTCCAGGCGATAGCAAAAATATTGCCTAAAATAAAAACAAATAATATCATTATTGATTTCCATGGTGAGGCAACAAGCGAAAAACGGGCGTTTGGTTACTATTTGGATGGTAGAATCGCAGCGGTTTTGGGAACCCATACTCACATTCAGACCAATGATGCTCAAATTTTACCCAAGGGAACCGGTTATATTACAGATGTTGGTATGGTCGGAGCCAAAGAGAGTATTTTGGGAGCAGAGCCTGGGCCAATTGTTGAACATTTTTTGACCGGCCTGCCCTGGCGCTACGAGGTAGCAAAGGGCAAAGAGGTTTTTGAGGGAGTGATGTTGGAGATAAAGAAAGGCAAATGTAGTAAAATAGATATAGTAAAGGAGGAAATGTGAGACAACAAGAATTAATTAATTTACTTTCCCAGCGGGCCAATATTTCCAGAAAAGAGGCCTGGGATATTATCCGGGCCTTTACTGATGCCGTGACTGAAACTTTAGTCCAGGGACAGAAAGTAACAATTCCCAATTTTGGAGCATTTACCTTGTCACGGCTGAAAGCTAAAACTGCCATTAATCCATCAACAGGCCAGCACATTCAAATTCCTGAGATGACTATTCCTCGATTTCGGGCCTCAACTAAATTAAAGCGAATGATGAAGGGCGGCGATCAACAGCCCGGGGTGTAGCGCAGTGGTAGCGCGCAGCGTTCGGGACGCTGAGGCCGGCAGTTCAAATCTGCCCACCCCGACCATGATTATAATTTTGTGCTAAAATATATATAGTGTCCGCCTACGCTCTTGGTATTGCACTCGGATTATTCATCCGTGTTTCATCCAGGATGTTTCGGCGGACGCCACTCAATTATATTAATATTAATTAAGGTGTGGCGGAGGGTTAAATGGAGAGGAAAAATCATCTTTGGATCATAATTGTAGTAATATTGGGTATTCTTCTTTTAGGTGCAATTGGTTGGGGCTATTACAGCTGGAAAAAATCTCAGGATGCCAAAAATCAACTCCAAAGCCAGATTGATGAACTCAAAAATAAAATAACTACAACAACAACTAGTTCTAAAAAGAAAACCACCACAACAACAACTAAATCTTCTGCCAAATGCCCGAATATCTTATCTGAATCAGACAAAATAGCCATCGCCAAGTTTGCCTCCTATACCAACAATAAATATAATTTTACTTTCCGTTATATGGAAGAATTGACAGTTGACCAAACCCAAGATGACTACATGTCATTCAAGGGTTCAGATGACAGCCTGATGCAAGTCAGAATTGATAAAATGGCTGTTATTGATTTTCCGCCGGATATGAAAGTGACTGGTACAACAACACTTGATTTGAATTGCGCCAAAGTAACAAAAATTAATTATATGACATCTGACAATACTCAAATGACTATTACTGCTTCATTTACTAAAGACAGTATTCCTTATTTATTTACTTATACTTTTCCCTATGTTGGCGCCTCAATTTCCTCCGATTTAGTTGAGGCTTTTGATCTCACTTTAAAAAGTTTAGAGTTCAATTAATACTAAATAACTCAACAAACATTATTCCACTGGACCAATATATGGTTTATCATCGAGCAGTTTTAAAGTGCCTTTAATTGTAATATCCATGCCGATATTTTTCTTATTATCTGGATCAGGCTGGCTAGTAGGTGCAAGATATTGCGCTCCACTTTCGTAAAGACAGCCAGTTTCATCATAGATTAAAATATCACTTTTGGTTTTTACAGCTACTTTTGAGGTATCACAATTTTTAGGCTCTGATCCCCAACCACCAAATTTAGCATTTAAGACAATGGTTTTATCTTTATAATTGGCCAAATTTTCTAAAATTCTAGCTACAGTTGTTTCTGAGGTTATTGGAGGTTGGGTAGCAGTTGTAGTTTGAGCATTAGTATCTTTTTTGCCTTGAAATTTTAACCAGAAGAAATTAATCACAACAGCCAAAATTATCAATATAACAAGTAAAATCACCAATTTTATGGCATTTGCTTTGATTTTGTTGTCCATATTTCTATTATATCATATATTTCTTGAGAAAATCTCTGAAATATGCTAAAATATTTATGAAGTTTATAATAAAATTATGCCCCTGTAGTTTAACGGATAGAACACAGGCGTCCTAAGCCTTAGATGTAGGTTCGATTCCTACCAGGGGCACTATTAGGGTATAATATTATTAAGCAATGAAAAATCAATTTTTCCAATTTTATATCAGGCCTTTGGTAATAATTCTTTTTATTGTCGGCATTGGCATTGGTTTTTTGCTGACAGTGCAAAGCCGGACTAAAGTTTCCCGTGTTTTAAATCCTCTAGCACCTTTCGCTTCTCTAAAAGATGCTGTTTTAGATTTAACTAACCAACAAAATCAATTAAAGGGCCAAATTGAAACTTTTAACCAAGATATTGCTAGTTTGCAAGCACAAGTGAAATTAAGTCAGCATTCAACTAATAATCGATCAGATCAACTGGAAGCTCTACAGAAAGAGGCTGGGGCAACCCAACTTCAAGGCAAGGGTTTAGAAATTATATTAGACGATTCTCCTTCTGGTCCAATTACTTCCAATGCCATTGCCCATGCTGCTGATTTGCGCGATTTGGTCAATTACTTATGGGCCAATGGCACCCAAGCCATTGCCATTAATGATGAGCGGATTGTCGGTACCACTTCAATTGACTGTATTGTCAACACTGTTTTAATCAATAACACAAAACTAGTTGCTCCCTTTAAAATTAGTGTTTTAGGCGATCAAAATTATCTTGAGGCAAAAGTGAAAGACAAAAATGGCTTAAAGGATATTTATGAGCGGGTTTCATCTGAGGGAATTCAGTTTTCTGTGCGCAAAGCTGAGGTTATCATCCCGGCTTATAAAGGTAGTATCTTGATTGAGAGAGCAAAGGTAATACAATGAAAAATTCTCGCTTTTTATATGGTTTAATCATTTTTATCCTTGCTTTCTTTTTAGGATTTTTGATTATCCGTCAATTTTACTTTCAAAAAGAAATTAAAAAAGTTACTTCCCCCGATCAAACAGAAGCCTTAGCAATAGAGGTTGGAGAACTTTTGAAAAACACTGAAAAACAGCATAAGCAAGTCGAACAATTAAAGGTTGAGAAAGATAATCTGCAAAAATCAATTTATGACAGATCCAAGGCCGAACAGACAATGGATGAGAATATTGCTAAATATCAGATTTTAACAGGGACTACTAAAGTCCAGGGTGAGGGCGTAGAAATAACTATTGATTATAAATTGACCTTGGCCCAACAAGTTGATCTTTTGAATGCCCTGCGCAATATCGGCGCCGAGGCAATCGCTATCAACAATAAACGAATTACTGCCAAAACCGGTTTGGATCAAAATACATTTTCCATGCCTTATGGTATTCACGTAATAGGTAATAAAAATATTTTGTATGAAGCATTGACCCGCCGGGGCGGAATTATTGAGCAGTTGGGTCAAGCAGAAGTTTCTAAAAAGGACAAATTAATCTTGCCAGCCAGTTAAAAAAAGACTATACTTAAATTAGAAGAACCTATCTTCGATAGAACCTTGTTTTTTACACATTATAAGATGAAAGTAAAAAATGGAAAATAAAACGATTAATATATCTACACTGACTTTAATTAAAA
>Ga0210018_1001457_pt1 | contig 12277 bp, 10 predicted proteins | sample CryGeyCG2014_010_2_FD_183967 | JGI IMG/M metagenome (GOLD analysis project Ga0210018, IMG submission 183967) | Groundwater microbial communities from aquifer - Crystal Geyser CG09_land_8/20/14_0.10 (SPAdes) (version 2) | ecosystem: Environmental > Aquatic > Deep subsurface > Groundwater | place... | reverse complement strand
AGGACGAGCCTTAACAGGGTCTTTTTCGTAGTGATATTATAATATTATCAAATACAGAATGCTTGTCAAGCACTATAGAGAGGAAATGGAGAAAAATGGTGTCAACTCTATTTTTAACCCCAGTAGCAGAAGCTTCGTTTCACTACGGGGCACGAATCGTCCGCTAGAGCGAGCAAACAAAAAGATTGCCAAAGAGGCGGCCTGCCCCGTACGCAACTCTGTTGCTATGCGGGTTTTTTTGGTAGAATAAAAAAAGTAAATTTATGGAATACATCGATATTTTAGATAAAGATGGTAATAAAAAAGGGATTACGAAACCAAAATCTGAAATTCACAAAAATGGAGATTGGCATAGAGCTTCGCTTGTTTGGATAATTAATTCTCGTAATGAATTACTTATACAAAGAAGGTCACCCGCCAAAGAGAACTGTCCAAATTTATGGGATATTTCTGCTTCGGGGCACATATCTGCGGGAGAAGACAGCACCGCTTCGGCATTAAGAGAAACGTGGGAAGAACTGGGCTTAAAGTTAAACAAAGAGGATCTCCAGTATCTCTTTAGCACCATAGAGCAGGTTGTTTTAAATGATGGGACTTATGTTGATAATGAAATTCAGGATGTTTATCTTGTGAGGAAAGACGTAGATGTTTCGAATATGCGAATACAAAAGGAAGAAGTAGCCGAGGTCAAATTTATTGATTTCAGGCAATTAAAAAAAATGATAACAAATAATGTAAGCATTTTTGTTCCCCATACAGAAGAATATAAGAAATTATTTGAATTCTTAGAGAAAAGCACTAAGTAGATTTTTAATCCTAAATTTTAAACTAAACAGGTTCTAACCCCAGTAGTAGAACAAGTTCACTACGGGGCAGGCATCGTCCCGTAGGCAAGATTGAGTTCAAAAGATCGCTAAAAAGGTCAAGATCCTGAGCGTAGCCGAATGGACGGTTTTTTGGTAGGATAAATTAATGAGAACATACGCTTTTGTTGACGCTTCCAATTTGTTCTACGGCGGCGAAAAAAGCTTGGGCTGGAAAATCGATTACCAGAAACTTTTGAATTATCTTAAAGAAAAATACGAGGCTTCCCGCGTCTTGTATTTCGGTGGAGTAGAGCTGCACAGTTTCCAGTTTGATTATCTTAAAGAAGAAACCGTTCCGGTTGAAAAGGTGGAAAGTTTTCTTTCAAAACTAATAAAAGAAAAGGGTAATGAATTGACAGAGGCAATGTTGTTATTGCTCAATCGCCATCTTCAAAGAACGCGCTTTTATCTAAAATTACAGCAATTCGGCTACGAACTTCATTTAAAACCGGTAAAACTTTACGAGCAAGAAGATGGCACGACGAAAAGAAAAGCAAACTGCGATGTTGACATGACATTTTATTTAATGAAAGAAAAAGATAATTTTGACCGAGTTTTAATACTTTCTGGAGACGGCGACTTCCTGCCAGTTTTGAAATATCTAAGGGAAAACGGTAAAGAAGTGATTATCTTAGCTCGCGGCCCAAGAACAGCCAGAGAAATTCGGCAATTTGCCGGCAGTAACTTCAGAGATTTTATAAAACTGGAAAGCCGTATAAAATTTATAGAAAAATAAATGAAGCGGACATACGAGATATCCGCTCCACGTTTAGTAATTCCATTATATCAAAACCCGCTATCTTGTCAACAGCCTGTTAATCGAATACAAACAATTGATCGAAAAACAGGTTCCCAGCCTACGGCTGGTCAGCCAAGGGCTGATAACCCTAGCACAACCCCGCAGAATTTTGCGGGGTATGCGGGGCAGGCGTCGTCCCGTAGGAAGAATTGAGTTCAAAAGATCGCTAAAAAGGTCAAGATCCTGAGCGTAGCCGAATGGACGGTTTTTTGATAGGATAAAATATATGGTGCTAATAAAATGTAAAGAGTGCGGACGCGAAATATCTGATGAGGCCTTGGCATGTCCCAATTGCGGAAAACCGCAAAGAGATAAACCGCCCTCAGTATCGTTATCAAGACAGATAACTGTATATTCTATCAGTTTATTTTTGCCGCCCTTCGGACTTTGGTATGTGTGGAAATATGTGAAACAGAAAGACGACAAATCAAAAAAAATAGGTGTTGCCGCCGCAATCCTGACCGTAATATCTATTATCGTTGCAATTTGGTTTACTGAAAAATTTATCAATTCGATCAATCAGTCTCTTAACTCGATAAATAATTTTAATTTCTAACATCGCCCCGCAGGTGGAGCTAATACGATTGATATATTCAACAGAGAATCGCCAAGAAGGCGGTTTTTTGTTTACCCTGAGCCTGCCGAAGGGCTTGCCCTGAGTTCATCGAAGGGGTAGGATAAAGAATATTCCGATGGATACAATCAATTTCATTAAGAGGTTATGCAAAGTATCGCCCCGGCTGGGGGTTAAGGAAAAAGAAGCGGTAAAGATAATCAAGGCAGAACTTGATTTGCTCGGTGTTCCTTATAAGGAACAGTTTTTCAATACTTCGGTGCCGATTTGCCAAAAAGCAGAGCTTAGGGCCGATGGGGAAATAATCCCTTGTTTGGGAAGCAGTTTATTAAGCGGTAAGATTCCTGACGCTAAGTTCTTAATCAGCGGTTTTGGCTACACCGGCAAGAAAACACCTTATAACATTAACTATAACCCGACTACCGACGAAATCAGCGTGGTTGACTTTCATCCGGTTCCTTCGCTGGCTGTTTCCCGGCGTTCACTAATGAAACTGGTGATGGCAAAAAAGATAAAGGGAAAGGTATTAGTAAAAAAAGAGAAATTCTGGTCGGAAAACATATTGGCAGGAAACAGGGAGAATCCCGAGGAAATAGTTTTTGCCCATTACGATTCTGTTGTCGGCAGCGGCGCCTTGGATAACGCCGGCGCCGTGGCAGTGATGCTGGAAACAATTTTGTCAAAAAAGAAGCTGTTGAAGAATAATCTTTTTGTCTTTGCCGGCAACGAAGAAATTTCTTTTGACAATTATAAATTAAGAAGCGGTTATGGTTTTAGGGTGTTTGAGCGGGAATACGGGAAATTGCTTGCTAATTGCAAGAGAATAATCGTTATAGACGGCGTGGGAATTGATAAACCGCTTTATTGCCAACATAATTTACAATGGGTTTTTCAGGTAAAGACGTTAGACGGGATTAAAGAAAAGGTTTTTTGGTTGCAGAACGACCAAAGCAAAGTATCCCAAGTTTTCCATACCAAAGCGGACGTTGTTGGAAATCTTAAAGAAAGTCATTTAAAGGCGGCAGTAAAGGCGTTAATAAACAGAAAAGCATGTCTTTTGTCCAAGTAGAATTTTTCGCCTTCTTTGCGCTCGTTTTAATCTTAAACTGGTTTTTGAAGCGTTGGCCGTTGATTTGGCGATTGTTTTTGCTTTTCTCCAGTTATTTTTTTTATTCGATTTGGAATATCTATTTTCTTTTAATTCTTTTTCTAACCTCTTTATTTAACTTTTTAAGCGGTCTGGCAATTTCTAAAAACTTTTTTGGCGCCAGAAAACCAATATTCATATTTTCTGTCATTGCTAATTTAAGCGTCTTGGGATTTTTTAAGTATTATGATTTCTTTCGGGTCTCGGCCGAAGTATTTCTTACTAAAATCGGCTTGCCCCCTACTCTTCCTTTTTTGCAAATTGTTCTTCCTATCGGACTATCTTTTTATATTTTCAGAACAATCTCGTATAATGCCGATGTCTACTTAGGAAAAATTTCTCCTACTTCATCGGTTCTTGATTTTCTCATCTATGTTGCCTTTTTTCCTCAATTGCTTTCCGGGCCTATTGCTCGGGCCGGCGATTTCTTAGTTCAACTTAAAGATGGTGGTGCCAAAAAGATTAATGATTTATACGGCAACTTTACCTTAATATTTCTGGGCCTGTTTAAAAAACTGGTCATTTCAAGCTATTTAGTGGTTAATATTACCGACGATGTTTTCGCTGTACCGGAAAATTATTCCTCTTTAGTGATCCTATTATCGGTTTTTGCCTACTCGCTGGTTATTTATTTTGACTTTAGCGGGTATACCGATTTAGCTATTGGTTTTGCCGGTTTAATGGGTTTTCGTTCACCAATTAACTTTGACGTTCCTTACTTGTCTTTGAATATTCAAGATTTTTGGCGGAGGTGGCATATCACCCTTTCTTCTTGGATCAGAGATTATGTTTATATTCCCTTGGGAGGCAGTCAGAAAGGACTAATGAGGAAATATTTTAATTTAATGACGGCAATGATTTTGGTCGGTTTGTGGCATGGGGCAGCTACTCATTTCATTATTTGGGGCGGGCTTCACGGAATGGCTTTAGTCGGTTATCATTTGTATCAAGACAGAAAAAAAGTTAATTTTTCGTCAAAAGTTATTCTTAAGCCGGCTAAAAAATTAAGAAAAACTATATCTAATCTCTTCTGTTGGTTCATTACTTTCAACTTCGTTTCTTTCGCCTGGATATTTTTCCGCTTAGAAACCACTGAAAACGCTTTTAAATTCATCAAGACCCTCTTTGTTTCTCCAAAGAGCATTGAAGCGTTTCAAGTTTATATTTTCTATGTGGTAATCATTGGTTTTTTGTTCTTTTTATTTGAGAAAGAGATTGTCCGGTACCTAACCATTTTTCAAGAAAAACTACCCATAATTCTTTGGTTTTGTTTTGCTATTTCGATAATAATATTAATCTTTAAATTAAGTCCCGACGTTATACCTACCTTTATTTACTTCGGTTTTTAAAATAAGATGTCTAAATTCCCCTCCATTCAAAAAGCAATCTTACTTTTTATTCTCATTACCCTTATTCTTCCTTTTTACGATTCGAAACGAGTAATTATGTGGGAAACCCAGGGCGCATTTCAAGAAGAAAACGTTTTTCATTCTTTGATTTTGCTTTATGCTAAAGAGTCAGAGAAACTAAAAAAAGAGGTTGGCTTGGATGTTTTTTTTGAAAAGGAAAGTTCTTTCTGGAAAGCATTCAAAGAACCTCCTTTAGTTTTTCAGCCAACCATTACGGAGTCAGCAGAAAAAATAAAGCTCGAGGAAACTCCTGAAGAGATTGTAAGAAAGGAAGAAGAAAAGAAAATTGAAGAAAAAGAAATTCTTACCCAAAAGATAGAAGAGAAAATAAAACTTCCCCCGAAATATTATGCTTCTTACAGATTTCTTATTATCGGCGATTCTTTCATTGCTGTCAGGGGAGGAATGGGAGAAATTCTGGAAGGAGAGTTATTAAATTATAAAGATGTAACAATAAAAAGGGTTGGAGTAGTTTCCTCTGGTCTTTCCCGGCCGGATTACTTTAACTGGGAGGTAAAAGCCATTGGGCTTATTTCTCAATATAAGCCAAATATAGTCCTGGTGATGCTTAGCTCGAACGATGCTCAGTCCATAACAACTTCAAAAGGAGATCTCATTACCTATTTCGGCTCCCCAAATTGGAACGAAGAATATGCCAAGCGAGTTTCAAGTTTGTTAGATATTTTTGAAAAAAATAATATTACCACTTTTTGGATTGGTTTTCCAATTATGAAAAATAAGGCTTACTCTGAGAGAATAAAAAATTTAAATTTAATCTATGAAAAAGAATGTCAAAAAAGAAAAAATGCTTATTTTTTCTCTACCCGGGAATTATTGGCTGACGAAAAAGGAAATTATTTATCTTCTATGCCGGATGAACAAGGAATTTACCGCGCCATCCGTCAATCAGACGGTATCCATCTTACCTATTTTGGTGGCAAAATGGTAGTAAATGAATTTCTTAATGTACTGAAAGGATTAACAGGAATTGAAGCAAAATAAGGAGAACGGCAGCGGGTCTTATTTTTTATTATCTTTTTAGATTTCTTTTCTTTGCCCCGTAGTAGAACCCCGCACCAGAAACTTCGTTTCGGTGCTGGGCTTCGTTCACTACGGGACTGCACCCCGCTAAAGACTCACCCAGTTTTTCTTTATAAAGTGGATTTAATATCTGACAAGAAGTTCTTACTTCGGGGTTGGATTTGTGAATTAAATTTGGTAAGCCCTGTTAGAAATTTCCTGGTTAATCTTTAAAGGATAGCAATCTTGATTTTAAATTTCTAACGGGGTAAAATGATGGTGAAAGTTTGCTGAGGTTGAATCTCCGCCGCAAATTGATTATTTTATTTTTAAGTTCTAAACCCCGTAGTGAAAATTTGACTGCCTTTGGCAATTTACCCCGCCCTCTAAGCGCATCTCCGAAGCCATCAAAGTTGCCATCTTTAAGATAAAATAGGATAAGTTTAATGACTTTAGTCACGAGCATAGAGGGCGGGGTTGTCAAATTTCTACTACGGGGTAAAATTGAGTAATGGCAAAAAAATTTAAAAAAATAACTCAAAGGCTCATTAAGGAAATCTCTCCAAAAGTTGAAACTGAGAAAGTTAACCCCGTTAGAAAATTCCGAAGGAACCAAGAAAATAAAATAACAAATAGAGTTTCTAACGGGGTAAAGAAAATTAAAGTCAGGGTAATTGGAATTGGTGGGGGAGGGGGAAATATTATTTCTGAAATAGCCCAAAGGATAAAAAATAAGGTTTCTTTTTTCGCCGCTGATACCGATTTCAAAGCTTTAAATAGTTTACCGCGGAATGTTGAAAAATTTCAATTTGGCAAGAATTTAACTCAAGGATTGGGGACCGGTATGAATCCGGAAATAGCCAAAGCAGCTGCCAAAAATGAAAAGGAAAGAATAAAACAAATATTGAGAGGGCAAGATTTTGTTATTTTAATAGCTTCGCTGGGAGGAGGGGTAGGGTCGGGAGCTAGTTCAATTTTCGCCAAAATTTCTCAAAATTTCGGCAATATTACTTATGGTATTTTTACCCTTCCTTTTTCTTTTGAGGGAGAAAAGAAAATGGAAATTGCCAAAGATGCCTTAAGAAAATTGAGAAGAAAATTAAATGCCTTCACCATTTTGCCCAATGAAAGAATTTTTCAAATTATTGAGAAAAATACTCCTTTAAAGAAATCCTTATCTGTAATAAACAAAAGTTTGGCTGACAGCCTCCAGAACTTAATTGAGTTCATTTCCATGCCTGGTTTAATTAACATTGATTTTGCCGATTTAAAAACAATTTTTGAGGGCCGGGGTTCTTTGGCCTATTTAAATTCGATTGAAATCGAAAAAGACAAAGAAAAAGAAGCAATTGAAAAGGCTTTCTCCTCTCCGCTGTATCCTTATAATAACATCGAAGGAGCTAAAGGAGTATTATTTAATATTTCGGGCCCCAAGGATCTTTCTTTAGCCCAAGTTAGCCAAATTTCAAAAATGATTTTTGAAAAAGTTGATAAAGAAGCAAAAATTATTTTTGGAATCTCCCGCACCCACCCGAGGGGTGGGTACCCGAAAAATTCTGGAACTAATGTTACCTTATTAGCTACGGGTTGCAGTCTGCCCCGTCTAATTTTTGAGCCAAAAGAGAAGAAAAAGAAAATTCAACCTCCTATTAAAATTCCCCCAGAACCAAAAAAATCCGAAAAGACTACAACCCGCCGCCCTCCACCCTCCCAGCCTTCGGCTGGGCCCCTAGTTGAAAGAACCCTTCGAAAGCCTCAGGGTAAACAGAAATTTGAAAAGCCAGTCATCCCACCTGTGGCAAAGCCAACAAATCCCAAGGCCACCCAGTCTTCGGCTGGGTACCCGATCCGAAAAAATGCCTTGTCTATAAAAAAAGAAGTTGAGGAGGAAGAGGCCGAAATGCTCGCCAAAGAAAAATTTTGGGAAACCCCAACTTTTTTGAGAAAAAAACAAATTTAAAGCCAATAAATAACGCAATGCCAATATGCTAATGCATACTAATGATACGAATAAAATTTATTAGTATAATTAGTATCAATTCGTATATTAGTATCGATATTCATGTTCGAAGTAACAAAAGATATTTTAAAAAATGTTTATAAAGAAAGACCGAGAGATTCTAAAAAATATGATTTCGGGTTATTGCTTGTCATTGGAGGATCGGATTTTTATTCTGGCTCTCCGGCTTTATCGGCCATGGCAGCATTTAAGACGGGAGTGGATATGGTCAGAATCATTGCCCCCAAAAGAGCAGCTGATATCATTGCTTCTTTTTCGCCGAATTTAGCTGCCTATCCCTTGGAGGGAAAGTGGTTAGAAAGAAAACATTTGGCAACTCTCATTGCGATGACTGAATCGGCAAAAGTGGTTGCCCATGGCAAGACTGCGGTAGTTATTGGTGGGGGAATGGGTCGTTCAGAAGAAACTCAAAAAGCAATTTTGGAATATTTAGCAAAGGTTCAAGTTCCGGTTGTAATCGATGCCGATGCTATCCATGCTTTGGGAGAAAAACCGGAGCTCATTTCGGGAAGAAATTTCTTAATTACCCCTCATACTTATGAATTTTTTGTCTTGACCGGAAAAGAGGTTTATAAATTACCAGAAGAGGAAAAAATAAAGATTGTTTTCCAAGAAGCGGCTCGTCTTCAAACCACGATTTTATTAAAAGGAGCAATTGATATAATTTCTGATGGTAAAGAAGTGGCTTTGAATAGGACCGGCTGTCCTTACTTAACTGTTGGTGGTACAGGAGATACTCTATCAGGCATTGCTGGCGTACTGTTAGCCAGAGGAATAAATGTCTTTGAAGCTGGTTGTGCGGCAGCTTACATAAATGGCTTAGCAGGAGAACTGGCATCAAAAAAATTGGGTGAGTCTTTGACCGCTACCGATTTGATAAATGAGATTTCTAATGTATTACCAAAATTTTAACGTTTAACATTCCATGTTAAGCACTCTTTATGATTTAATAATTATTGGTGGAGGACCGGCTGGGATTACGGCCGGTATTTATGCTGCCAGGCAAAAATTAAATACTCTTTTGATTACAAAAAGTTTTGGAGGGCAAATGTTGAAAAAGTCTGAAATGATTGAAAATTATCCGGGGTTTGAGGAAATTTCTGCATTCGAACTGATTCAAAAATTTGAAAAGCAGCTGAAAAAGCAAAAAATTGATATTGAAATGGATGAAGTGACAAAAGTGGGAAAGAGAGAGAAATTTTTTTTTGTTAATACAAAAAGTAAAAACAAGTTTAAAGCCAAGGCAATGATTATTGCCTCAGGAGCTGATCCGAGACCATTAGAGGTTCCCGGAGAAAAAGAGTTTTTGGGTCGGGGAGTGAGTTATTGCGTTACTTGCGATGGTCCCTTATTTGAAGGAAAAACTGTAGCCGTAATTGGTGGAGGAAACTCTGCTTTCGAGGCAGCAATATTTTTGGTAAAGCTCGCCAGAAAAATCTATATTTTGGAATATGGAGAAAACGTTAGAGCCGATGCCGAAAACCAGGAAAGAGTTAAAAAAACAGGCAAAGTGGAAATAATCACCAATGCTCAGGTTATGAAAATTCAAGGCAAGCAATTTGTTAATTCATTAATTTACGAAGATAGAAAAACCGGAAAAGAAAAAAAATTACTAGTGGAAGGTGTTTTTATTGAAATTGGTTCTCAGCCAGCGACTTCTTTTGTCAAAGATTTAGTTGACTTCAACGAAAGAGATGAAATTGTGGTTGAATTTGAAACCAGTCAAACAAAAACCCCCGGCCTTTTTGCTGCCGGTGATTGTAATGTGGGGAAATTTAAACAAATCATCACTGCCTGCGGCGAAGGGGCAAAAGCATCCTTAGCCGTTTATGATTACTTACAAAATAAATTGTGACGTCTTATTTTGCGATCGCAATTTAAGAGGTCACATTGAGATTCATGGCTATGGTTTCTAAAATCAAGAGAATTAAAGCAAGGGAAATTTTGGATTCAAATGGCGACCCGACAATAGAGGCAGAAGTTGTCTTGGGAGATGGCACAGTAGGGGTAGCTCAGGTTCCTTCAGGAGCCTCTACTGGGTCAAACGAAGTAGTAGAATTGCGTGATGGAGACAAGTCCAGATATTCTGGAAAAGGAGTTCTAAAAGCCGTGACAAATATAAATGGCCCTATTTCCAAAGTCCTGATTGGGCAGAATGCTTATGAGCAAAGAAAGATTGACCAGTTAATGATTGACCTGGATGGAACAAAAAACAAAGGGAAATTAGGGGGAAATGCGATTGTGGGTGTTTCTATGGCTGTTTGCCGGGCTGCCGCTTCGTCTCAAAAACTTCCTCTCTATAAATATTTTGGAAGGTTGAGCGGAAATAATAATTTTAAGATTCCGCAGCCCTTATTTTTATTGCTTGAAGGAGGAAAGCACGGCGCTTGGGCTACTGACATACAAGAATATTTTGTAATTCCAAAGAAAGAAAAGTTTTCAAAGTTTGGGGAAAGCTTAAGGGCAGGCGTAGAAATCTTTCATACTTTAAAAAAATTACTTTCTGAAAAAGGTTATTCGGTAGGAGTAGGTTTTGAAGGAGCTTTTTGTCCGAAAGAAATCAAATCTAATGAAGAGGCCTTTCAACTACTTATTGAAGCAACAGAAAAAGCAGGATATTCCTTACTTGATGAAATAGTATTGGGGATAGATGGTGCAGCCTCTGAATTTTTTGAAAAAGGAAATTATGTGCTAAGAAGCGAAAAAGGAAAATCACTTTCTTCAAGAGAATGGTCTGGAAGATTAATCGAATGGTCTAAAAAATATCCCATTTTGTTAATGGAAGATATCTATGATGAGGAAGATTGGGATGAATGGGCTTTTCTTACCCGTAAAATAGGAAATCGAGTTCAAATTGTAGGCGACGATTTGCTGGCAACGAATACTAAAAGAATCCAAAAGGCGATTGATTTGAATGCTTGCAATAGCGTCCTGATTAAATTAAACCAAATAGGAACAGTTTCTGAAACCTTGGATGCCATAAAGCTTGCTAGTTCGGCGGCATTTCCTACTATTGTTTCTCACAGAGGAGGGGAGACAAATGATGATATGATTGCGGACTTGGTAGTGGGCACAGCTTCAGCCCAATGCAAGTTTGGCGGTCCAGACAGAGGCGAAAGGGTAGCAAAGTATAATAGATTATTAGAGATCGAAGAAGAGCTAGGCTTGGCAAGCCCCGAAGTAAGAACTTCTTGCTAAATAGTCATTATTTTAGAAATATAACTTAACTTATTTCTTGAAGAAGTGTTCGGGGCGCAGTCCCGTAGTGAACGAAGTTCTACTACGGGGCAAGCTGATTTCAGGGTAGATCGCTCGGCAACGAAGTTTTCAGAGTACCGACCCTCAAAATCCCAGCGAGATTTTGGGGTCTAAATTCTCGGCAGCCGACTCGCTGCGTGCGAGACCATGCTCGGCTGCCTCCGAAATTTACTCTGAAACTTGTTGCCTCGCTAAAGATTATTCGTAAATTCGTAATAAATTCGTTATTCGTTGATTTATGAAAATTCTTTTAATTATTATCGATGGCCTCGGCGACGAACCAATTCCCCAGCTTGAGAATAAAACACCTTTAGAAGCAGCTCAAACTCCCAATTTAGATTTTTTAGCCAAAAATGGAATTTGTGGATTAATTTTGCCATGGCATGAAAAGGGAAAATTGCCAACTTCTGAAAACTGTCATTTAGCCTTATTTGGTTTTGACCCAAAAATTTCAAATCCAGGAAGAGGAGTTTTGGAAGTCTTGGGAATTGGTATGGAAATTTTGCCAGGGGATGTTTGTTTAAGAGGAAATTTTACCACGGTTAATAAAGAAATGAAAATTTTAGATAGAAGGGCTGGAAGAATTGAAAATACCGAACCCTTAATTAAGGCAATTTCCAATATTGAGGTCGCTGAGAACTTTTCTCATCTCCCGCCTCGCGCCGCTACGCGGCGCTCGGCAATTGAGGGCGTTAAATTTTTAATTAAAAAAGCTTTTTCACACAGAATTGGAATTGTAATGAGAGGGCAAAATCTTTCGCCCGAAATTTCTGATGGCGATCCAAAAGTTACAGGGGTCAGACCCCTGCAAATTAAGCCTGAAGATAAAACAAAAGAAGCCAGATTTACTGCCAAAGTTTTAAATGAATTTCTAGAGAGAGCCCATTTGATTTTAAAAAATCATCCCTTAAATCAGGAAAGGAAATTGCCGGCAAACTATATTTTGGTTAGGGGAGCGGGAAAATTAAAGAAATTTTTGGATTTTTCAAAAAAATATAAATTGAGAGCTGGTTGCATTGCTGGCGGAACTCTTTATAAAGGAATCGGAAAATATCTGGGAATGGATTTAATTGAAGTTGAGGGAGCGAATGGTTTACCAAACACGAATTTGAAAGGAAAAATTTTGGCAACAAAAAATGCATTAAAAACTTACGATTTCGTATTTTTACATATTAAGGCTGCCG
>Ga0210018_1001456_pt1 | contig 12280 bp, 13 predicted proteins | sample CryGeyCG2014_010_2_FD_183967 | JGI IMG/M metagenome (GOLD analysis project Ga0210018, IMG submission 183967) | Groundwater microbial communities from aquifer - Crystal Geyser CG09_land_8/20/14_0.10 (SPAdes) (version 2) | ecosystem: Environmental > Aquatic > Deep subsurface > Groundwater | place... | reverse complement strand
CAAAAAATAGTTTAAAGTTCAAGGTTCAAAGTTCAAAATTGGGGAAGAAACACCCAATATCTCAATCCGCCAGCTGGCGGATCTTAATATCTTTTTTTAATACCCTCGCTTTTAAATTGCAGTATCTGTATATGAAGCCAAAAATTACCGCCGAGAAAATCAGCCTTCATCAGGCATTTTTTCACCCGGTTGATTTAAGCGGCAAGATTCAGAGGGAATTTGAAAGAAGGATTAACGGCTTGTGATTTTAGCCCAAATTCAACGTTGACATTTTTCTTCTAGAGTATTATCAGGTATTTAGCTTCAAAGGCCCTCTTTACGGCTATACCTCGATGTCTATCAGTACCATACCTCGTATGTGATAAATTGGATATACAATATTGTTCTGTAGAGGGTTCAAGTCCAAACAAATACCTGAATAAAGTGCAAAATTTGTTTGTTAAAAACAGACTGGCAAAAGAGAAAGATAAGATCATTAAGAGAAAGAGCGTTAACTCCATAAACTCGTAGATTATGAAGAGTGGGCGAATAGAACCTTCTTAAAATGTATCTCAGATAATTTTGAATTTATTGTAACTACTACCCAACACCAGCTAGTTGACCACAACCTCCAGCCACATCTGCCCCCTTACTCAATTGAACATCGACCAAATATCCATACGATTCCAATATTTTCTTAAAGGCATCCATATTATCCAAGGAGGAACTAAATAAAGGCGAGTTTGGTATCTCATTTAACAAGTTAAGAGTTATGTCAAAATCAGTTGGATTTAGTAATTGGCTCAGTGCCTTTGCTTGTTCGATAGAGTCGTTAATTCCGTGAATCAGAATATAATTTGCAACAACAGTTCTATGGCTCTCATGGGCTAGTAGTCGACATTCTGAGACTACTTCTGTTATTGGATAGCGTTTGTTTACAGGAATTATAGAAGATCGATCTTTTTCAGAAGGGGAATGAACAGAAAGATAAAGTTTTATTTCCGTTTCTATCTTTCTTAGTCTCTCTATACCTGGAATAATCCCTACTGTTGAAACAGTAAAGGTAGCTATTTTACCATCTTTTTTCAACTCTGAATAAAAGTTGATAACATTATCGATATTCAATAAAGGCTCGCCCATTCCCATCATAGCTACTGACCTCACAGGTTTTGCACCTATATAAGAAAGATTTTTCTCTATAACATAGAATTGATCTAGCAACTCTTCTACGGACAAATTTCGATAATTTTTGATTCTACCGGTTGCACAAAACTTACACCCCAATGGACAACCTACCTGTGATGAAAGACAGACAGTCTGAGTATCCAGATATCTTCTATCAAACAACCCGCTAAAATGGAAATATATTGCTTCAATTGTTCTTTTGTCTGCAGTGTTTAGGACGTATTTAATACTTCCGTCTGAGGATTTGCATGCATCTTTGATTTCAAGACTTTGATGCGTGGGTGATAATTTTAGCATAACACTAATAATTAAAATAATTTGAAAGTATCACACCATACCACACCAGTTGATTATCTGACTGATCACAAGAGTGATACCTTACTCTCTATTGCTGTTATTTTTTATTTCCTTCCGATGGCTAATAGCATATTACCTCTTGAAGCAGTTTCTTCTTCCAAACAAACCTTGCCCTCAATCTCAAGAAGTTTTCTCATAATATCTTTTTGGATTAAATTTTCCTTCATATACTTGCTATTTTTGACTAGAGTGGTTTCTTCCATATTAGGATAGATAGTAATAGGAAAACCGTAGATTTTTGCCGACGAAAAACCACTCTTTTTTAATAAGCCATGCAAAGAACCTGGTGTAAATGTATGCATGGGGGGAGAGTCTTTCGTGAACTTAATCTGACCTTTTTCTATTACCCTATCAAGTTCTCCAAACTGATTGGTCACGTTGCTAAAATAGAGGGCATGATATTTATTTGCTACAATTACTACTACATATCCACCTTTCTTAGTAACTCTTCCTATTTTTGTTAAAGCTCTTTGAGGTTTATCTACGAAACTTAATACATTATGGAGTAAGATGGTCAGATCATATCGAGAACCCTCTGGAAATTCTGATTTTTCGATATCTCCCTCTTGAATCGTTACTAAGTGTGTGAGCTTCTTTTTTGCGACCTTCATTTTTGCAACTGCTAGCATTTCTTTCGAGATGTCAAAAAGAAGAGTCTCACAGCCCAACTCTTCTGCAATCCTTATTCCCCATCGACCAGTACCAGCACCAGCGTCTAACAACTTTATCTTTTTGTTTTTAAGCTTACTTAAAACCAATTTAGAAAGGAGGTTCCATAAAACCGTGTCAGAGAGGTTCCAGTAAAGTTGCTTATCGACGTCATCATAACGATCCGCTTTATTTCTAAAATAATCAAGAACTTCCCTCTTTCTAGTGATTAATTTCATTTGGATTTAATTAACGGAAAAAATATTATATCTCTCGGGTTTTCGGTTTCGATAAGAATGACTACCAATCTATCTATTCTACTCCCGAATTCGGTGGCATGCCATACTCCGTTGCTTTAAGGTAGTCTTCATCAAAAGGCATCGCCTCCTCATCTCCTTCTTTTCTTAGAGTAGCTTGTTCAGCCAATCTTTCCTCTATTCAATTAGATCTACTAATATCTTCTGGTAATATGTCTTTCTCTCTTTCCATTTATAAATTTGGGAATAGCATTGTATCTAAAACGTGTTTTTTGCCTCCTACTACCATGAGTAGACGGTCAATGCTAATTCCCATTCCTGCGGATGGAGGTGCCCCATACTTCAAAGCATTTACCAAATCATTGTCTGTGTGAGAAATATTGCCTCTCACCCCTAACTCCTCGTCTTGTTTTTTTAATCTCTGTAAAAGTTCATTGGGATCGGATAAATCGCTATAAATATCACAAAAAAAGATTCCTCCAGCGAACGCCCAAGCTCTTTCTGCCAATCTAGGATTATCTGGTTTACCACTTACTAATGGGGACATCTCTATAGGAAGGTGAACAATAAATGTTGGTTGGAGAACCTGAGGTTGAATAATAATTTCCAGGAATTTTGAAATAGCCTGTCCATAGCTTAATCCTTCTATGTCAAGTCCTAGTGCCATTGCAACCCTTCTTACGTTTTCCATATTGGCCATTTCAATCAAATTCGCTCCGCCGCATATGTTACTAAAACACAGTTCGTTTGCTTCCACAACCCTCCAAGGCTTACTAAAATCTACTTCACCTGCTCTCGATACAAATCTTAAAGTACCGAAAATTTCTAAGACAGCACTTCTGACCAGATTTTCTGTCAAATCCATCATATCTCTGTAGTTAGCATAGGCTTGATAAGCCTCCAATAACATAAATTCAGGATTATGAATTCTATCGCTTCCTTCGTTGCGGAAAGACCTACCTAACTCAAAAACTTTTTCGTATCCTGAAACCAACAGCTGCTTCAATTCTATTTCGGAAGTTAAGCGCAAGTATGCCTGTTCACCCCACGCATCGTGTTGTGTAGAAAATGGTTTAGCTGCTCCTGCCACAAACTTTCGTCTAAGAATGGGGGTTTCAAATTCGAGAAATCCTCTCCTTAGTAAATTCATCCTTAATTCTGAGACAAAAACAGATGCTTTTCTGAAAAACTCAAAAGATTCCCTGTTTGTGATCAAGTCTAAAATTCTGTCCTTTCTCTTGGTATAAACATCCTTTATACCGTGGTATTTATCCGGCAGTGGCGCAGAGCAAGACGCTAAACAAGTAAAATCACCGCACATTAAAGATTTCTCTCCAGAATTGGTGACAAAAGCTTTTCCATTAATTAATATTAAGTCTCCTAAATTTAATGACTTAATATGATCTGGATAATTTTGAAGAGTTTTTTCATCGAAAACTAATTGGATTTGGCCACTTTCATCAGCTAGATGACCAAAAGTTATCTTTCCCATCTTTCTTAACCCCACAAGTCTTCCAAGAAGCGTTGTTCTCTCTTTATCTACCATGTATTGCTCAAAACTGGCTAGGTAATTTTCTACGTACACACGATTTCTGATTGCCTCTCTTAATTCTTCTGGAGATTTTTCGGGGGGCAAATTAGGTATCAATCTTTCGTTTCCCATAATTGGGTGGTATTATAACATACAAGCCTAGAAAAGATGATAGTCTCAAGACGCTTAGAAAGCGGTGATACCATAGGAATTGTAAGCCCGTCTTGGTGTGGTGCTGGGTTGTTTCCGCACCGAGTCGAAAATGGAAAAAGGAATCTCAAAAAACTTGGCTACAAGGTAGTATTTGGTAAAAACGCACTTAAAACAACTGGATATACCGCTGGATCTCCCAAGGAAAGGGCAACTGATATTAATGAATTCTTTAACAACAAAAAAATAAAAGCAATTGTCTGCGCCATTGGGGGTAATCATTCAAACCAAATCTTGCAATATATCGATTGGCAATCAATTAAAACTAATCCCAAGATATTTTGCGGTTTCTCAGACATTACTGTCCTTCATCTGGCTATATACAAAAAAACCAATCTTGTGACTTTTTATGGACCTAGTTTCCTCAACCAATTCTCGGAATATCCAGAAATGCACGAGTATACAAAAAACTCTTTTTTAAGCGTAGTTGGACAATCTAAACCCGCAGGTAAAATCTTGCCTTCAAAAAAATGGACCGACGAAGTTTCAGATTGGCAAGAAAAGAAGGACCTACTGGGGCCAAGAAACGTAAGAAATAACCCTGGATGGATTTGGATAAAAAAAGGTTATGCGAGAGGAAAACTTTTAGGAGGCTGTATTAGCTCCTTAATTCACCTTAGAGGAACTCCTTACTTACCCTCTTTTAGGAATTCTATCCTGTTTTGGGAAATACCAGAAAGTGAAAGTATTTATAAAGGAGAACTTCTATCGAACGTCGATTCTTATCTAACGGACCTTTTTCTAAGCGGTATTTTTGACAATATTAAAGGTATGATTGTAGGAAGACCATATAAATACAGCAGACTAGAAACTGAAAATTTAATAAAAACAATAGTTCTAAGAACAGAAAAATATAGTTTTCCTATTTTGTTCCAAGTAGACATTGGGCACACTGATCCGATACTTACGATACCGATAGGGATTTATGCAACTATGGATTCCAGAAATAATCTCTTCTCTATAGACGAAAGGGCCGTTTGTTAAAATTCATCAAAAACACAGATCTCTTTGTTCAGATTACGAAAATCTTCACGATATCTTTTTCTTGACAAAATACCCTCTCTGAGATATATTCTTTCCCAAGGCTGAGGTATATGATTAGACCACCTAAATCCTGGAAAAATTTAAACACACACTACAAAGTAGTTTTGAAAAGTGACTGGTATAGAAAGTTGTGTCTATTCCAAAATGAATTTAATTATGTCACTACTTTATTTTATAAAGAACTAGGTATACAAAACTTTCAATTTCCTCTGACCACAATCTCTATATCTAGTCCCATGGGGCTAGGCAGCGACTCCTCTCCAGTGAAAGTCAACATTGGAGGAATTGATACATTTTTGGCAGATTCCATGCAATTTTTTCTTGAATACGCCTGCAGGTTAAGTGACAAAGGAACATATTACTTAGCTCCTTCCTTCAGAGGAGAAAAGGCAGATAAAAGGCACCTCTCACAGTTTTTGCATTCCGAAGCCGAGATTGCGGGAGGGTTGGAAGAAGTAGTGGATCTTTGTCAAAATTATCTTGAATGTCTCGTTACTTATTTCTTGAAAAATTGCGCTAATGAAATTGAGGAAATCACCAATTCTCTTGTTCACCTTGAAGATTTTCTAAAAATTTGTCATCGGATTCCTCGATGTACTTTTGAGGAAGCAGCCAAAATACTCAAGGATAATTCTAGCTTTATAAAAAGTTGGGGTAGCTATAGAACCATAAATTCCAAAGGCGAAAAAAGATTAATGGAATACTTTGGTGGGTATGTCTGGCTTACAAAATTTGATCATATGGCTGTACCTTTTTATCAAAAATTTGACCCGGAGGACCAAAACAAAGCACTTAACGCCGATTTGCTTATGGGGATAGGCGAAACTATTGGCTCAGGAGAAAGACATTTTTCTGGTGTCGAAGTTAAAAAAGCACTTGGCAAACACAGGGTAAGTTCCAAACCTTACAGGTGGTATATCTATATGAAAGAGAAGTACCCTCTTCAAACATCGGGTTTCGGAATGGGTGTGGAGAGATTTTTTCTCTGGCTACTTAAACATGATGATATAAGAGATTGCCAATTACTTCCCAGATTCAACGGGATAAAAACTAGTTTTTAAGCGAGAATAAGTGGGTGTTTAGTTTTTTGCCGAACGCAAAAAATAGTTTAAAGTTCAAGGTTCAAAGTTCAAAATTGGGGAAGAAACACCCAATATCTCAATCCGCCAGCTGGCGGATCTTAATATCTTTTTTTAATACCCTCGCTTTTAAATTGCAGTATCTGTATATGAAGCCAAAAATTACCAATGAGAAGGTTGACCGACACCAGGCTTTTTTCCACCCCAAAAATTTACAGGAGAAAATCTGTACTTCTTTTGAAGAGAAGTTAAGAGAGATAAAAAGGGCTTGACAAGAAAGGTCGAGTGCTTATATAATAGCACTCGCAATCTTTGGTTGATAAATTAGAGCCTGTAGATTAAAATATTTTTATTTTTTTGTAAAGGAAAACATATGACCAAGATAAAAGTAAAACCAACTTCCGGATATGTTTTAATTGAGCCGAAGGAAGCAGTGAAACAGACTTCTTCAGGAATTGTTCTCCCGGAGAGCCATGACGAAAAACCTCAAAAAGGAACAGTTTTAGCTATTGGCCCAGATGAAAACTGTGATTGTAAAGAAAAATGTACTTGTAAAGCCCCTTGCAAAGTGGGGGACATTGTTGTTTACAAAAAATGGGGTGGCAATGAATACAAAGTTGATGATAAAGAATATTTATTTGTTGAATTTAAAGATATTTTAGCAGTAGAAGGATAAATTAGGAGGCCCGCCTTCGCCCGCCTATTGGCGAGGCTTCGGCGAGGTAAAATATATGGCAAAGATTTTAAAGTATAAAGAAGAAGCAAGAAACAGGCTTTTAGAGGGGATGCGACAAGTCAATGAAGCGGTTGCGACTACTCTTGGGCCAAAGGGTCGTAATGTAGCCTTAGACAAGAAATGGGGGGCACCTTCAGTTGTTCATGATGGGGTGACGGTTGCCAAAGAAATCGAGCTCGAGGATCCTTTTGAAAACATGGGGGCAGCCTTGATCAAAGAAGCTGCTTCTAAGACCAATGATGATGCCGGGGATGGTACCACCACCTCGACAATTTTAGCTTATGCCATTACTAGTCGGGGGATGAAAAATATTACAGCCGGGGCTAATCCAATGCTTCTTAAAAGAGGGATTGAAAAAGCAGTTGGAGAAGTGGTCGCAGAAATTGACAAGAGAGCCAAGGCGATCAAAGGCAAAACCGAGATTGCCCAAGTGGCGACAATTTCAGCCGCTGATCCGGAAATTGGCAATATGATTGCCGAAGCCTTACAAAAACCTGGCCGGATTGTCACTGTCGAAGAAGGCAAGGGTTTAGGTTTGGAAAAAGAAGAAAAGGAAGGGATGGAGTTTGATAAGGGTTATACCTCGGCTTACTTTGTTACTATCCCAGAGAGAATGGAAGCGGAAGTTGAAAATCCCTACATTTTAATTACTGACAAAAAAATTTCGGCCGTTTCTGATATTTTACCCTTTTTAGAAAACGTTGTTAAGGTCACTAAGGATTTTGTGATTATTGCCGATGAGGTTGAAGGCGAAGCTTTGGCCACTTTAGTTGTCAATAAGCTGCGCGGAACTTTCAATGCCTTGGCAATAAAAGCTCCCGGATTTGGTGACCGAAGGAAGGCGATGCTCGAAGACATTGCTATTTTAACCGGTGGAACCTTTATTTCTGAAGATACTGGCCGAAAGCTTGACTCGGTGACAGCAGAGGATTGTGGTCGGGCAGACAAAGTCTGGGCTGATAAAGAAAACTGCCGTATTATTGGCGGAAAAGGCAATTCAAAAGCAATTACTGCCAGAGTAGAGCAGATTAAAAATGAGATCAAGGCCACTACTTCCGATTTTGATAGAGAAAAGTTAGAAGAAAGACTGGCAAAACTAGCCGGCGGAGTGGTTCAAATCAACGTTGGTGCGGCAACCGAAGTTGAGATGAAGGAAAAGCTCGAAAGAGTCAAGGACGCGGTTGAAGCGACCAAGGCCGCCATGGCAGAAGGAATTGTCCCTGGAGGAGAAATCACCCTGCTTAATATTGCCCAAAGCTTGAAACCAGAAAAATTGGAGAAAGAAAACTTTTCTGAGGATGAAATTACTGGCTATGAGGTAGTTAAAGAGGCTTTGGAAGAGCCGTTTGTAACTTTAATTTCCAACTCTGGTTTTAATCCGGGTGAACTGATTGCCAAAGCGAGGGATGTTTCCAATCAAGGCATGGGTTTTGATGTCAACAAACTCGAGTCAACTGCAAATGCTGTTCCTGTAGATATGATTAAAGCAGGGATCGTTGACCCAGCAAAAGTTGTTAAAGATGCTTTGCGCAATGGAGCTTCGGTGGCCAGCATGATTTTGACGACTGAGTGTTTGATTTGCGAAAAGCCAGAAAAAAAGGAAGCTATGCCGACTATGCCGCAAGGAGGTATGGGAGGAATGGACTACTAAACCAGGACAGCAGGATAACAAGAATCAGTGAACAGTCGTGTTATTGATTTAAAATTAAGTCGCTCCGAGTAATCGGGGCGATTTTGGTTTAAGAGAAAGTTTTGAAGCCGTTTTTCCGAGTTTAACATCTTTGTAAAGGATCAGTAATCAATCTTTACCTCTTGACTATTAGTAAAGACTGTTATAGTGTATCTTTACTATGTTACAGCAGTTTACGACATCTAAAGAATTTGTTTCCACTATAAGCAGCAAAGGTCAAGTTACACTTCCTGTTCTTGTGCGACGCTATCTTGGAGTGGAGAGAAATGATAAAGTGGCTTTCGTCATCGAGCCGGCAGAAGGGGTAAAACTTACTCCAGCAAGATACCCCGATATTCGCTCCTTGAAAGGCGTTGCCGGTGCTTTAAAGCAACCGAGGAGATGGAAGGAAGTTAAAAAAGTTGCTTACGAAAACCGTTTGGGAAATAAATATGGCAAGTAATATTACCGACCCATGGGTTGATACAGACGTTATTATCCGCCTTCTTACCTCTGACGACTTAAAAAAGCAGAAAGCCTCTTCTTCTCTCTTTGAAAAAGCAGAAAAAAGGAAGCTGATTCTTACCGCGCCGGCGACTGTTATTGCAGATTGTGTTTATGTTCTATCTTCTCCTCGATTGTACAACCTTCCTAAGAGTAAAATTCGCGATCTTTTGACCACTCTCATACGCATACCAAACTTTAAGGTCGAGAATAAACAGGGTGTTTTAAACGCACTTGATCTTTACGCTTCAACGAATCTTGATTTTGGTGATGCCTATCTTATTGCGACTGCTTTACAGTCAAAAGATAAAACCATTTACTCCTACGATCACGATTTTGATCGTATGGCTGATATCAAAAGAGTGGAACCATGAGGTTGTCTTTAGATTGGGACTATCCTCACTGATCGGAAACGGAGCCTGTAAATGATTTAGGTAATTTTCCCTGCGGATAAACCTTCACCCGACTCTTATCGGTATCCAAAATTCTGGAGATAAATGTTCTGCAGCAACAAAAGGTTCCGAAATGTTAATATTTATATCCCGATAAATTCTGACCCCGGTACCGGCGGAACAATTAACTTTGATTATTTGATCGTTTAACCATTGATATTCCCCGGTGTTACTGTCTCCAATAAAAATTGTTTTTATTTTAAGAGTTCTTGGATTGATAATTTTTAAAGCCCATTCTCGGTCAAAGGGTTTTTGGGCAGGTTCCATAACGTTTTCAAAAAAAGCAAGATGTTTTTTATTTGGAGACCATGTTAAATCATTTGATTTATGATGATTAGTATGAGTAATCTGGAAAGAAAATCCAAATGGTTTTATTTCTAAAAATATCTCCTTTGAATCAGAAAATTCTAAAGGATCTTCGGGATAAATATAAAAATTTACAAAAGAGCTTGGGGAGAATAGAAAAACGAGGAAATAAATTCCCGTCAACCCAATTAAAATTCCTAAAATAATTAAAGAAAATCTTTTCATTAATTTGGGCTCCAGTAAAAATAAGTATCTCCAATTTTCTTTAAAAATTTTCCATTTGGCACTACATTTTTTCAAACCATTTTCTGGTAACTCCTTTTCCATTTTCTTCAATCTGAAAATTCCATTTAAACTCTCTTTCTTTAATAACTCTATCTAATTTTTCTTCTAAAATCTGTTGCATAAATTAACCTTGTTTTTATTATATACTCGCAAGTTCTATTTTAGGCTCGCTTATTATTATCCCCGTTACTTTTTTCTTTTCTCGGGGCAAACATAAAAGGTTGCTTCAGACGGGAATTATCATCGGTCTCTTGGGCGTATTGTAGATTCTTTGGGAAAAAAGCTTGAAATCAAGTTTACATAGCAGAAATTGGTGAGTCACGCCGATCTACTCAACCCGCTTCAACTGGTTCGACTACGCTTACCACAAGTACGTTCAGTGTAAACATACAGTATTCTGAGCCTTGATATCCTTCGGTAACACTCAGGACAAGTACTTGATACTGTCAGTTAAATTATCCTTCCCAACTTTCTTCAAATCTTTTTTTCGGATCTTCGAAAACAACCTCTTTTGGATCAAAGGAGTTAGGATCCCAATCTCCCATCCACTCTAAAAGTTCTTTGTCATTTTTGTTTTTGAAAACCTCTATACAGTCATAGTATCCCGGGATGCTTCCGCAGTCTTCTGGGGGACAAGCGAGTTTTCCCTCAAGACAAAGAGGGTATTTTACTGACCTTTTAGGAAGAATTTTTTCTAAAACTATTTGATGTTCCCAATTATCGCCAAAGTCATAAGTATAATAGATTTTATCGTTTGGTTTCTTGAAAAACTGGGTTATCGGAGTTTCTGTGGTATAAAGGGTATTTTCTTCTTCTGCAAATTCTTCTACCGCGAAGGGGCAATCAATTCTCACTAAATATTCTCCCCAATGTTTAGTTTTTGTATCTCTTTTTTCAAAGCAGTGCAAATGACAGTCTAACCAACCCATTGCGTTTTGAATAGCGACATGCAGGTCATAAAAAGTGTAACTTTCCGGAACCTGAATTCTTCGCCAAACTGGAGGGTGAGTATCTAAAAGTGTAATTTTGAATTGATAGACATTATTGAATGGCCTTTTTTGAGGAATGGTAAAAGTTAACTCTTTGCCTTTATTCATAAGGTAAGTTTACTAAATTTTTATTAAAACACAAGTTTAAACGCCGCAAGGTGGTATGGGGGAATGGACTACTGACATAGAAGTTAGAAGAGAGAAGTGGGAAGCTGGAAGAATTTGAAATTGCTCCGGGAAACCGGGGCGATTTTGGTTTAAAAGAGAGTTTTGAAGCCGTTTTTCTTATAAATTTCGTCAAAGCTGAAAATCCCCTCAAGTTGGTTTTTGTTTTTTTCCATTAAAGCCATATTATAGCAATCAAAGTAGGAAATACCTTTGGTTGTTTGTTTAAGAAACCAATTATCTGCAAGGGTGAAGTTTTTTTCATCGAGAGAAAGAGAAGAGAAGTAATCTTTTCTTCTAACTTCCAGAAGAAAATCCTTGGCTAATTGTTGGGAAATTTTGTGACTTAATACCGTGACGGTTTCGAAGACTGTAAAAGGCGAAACATAACGGGAAACTCCAGATTTTTGGAGTTCTTGGTTTATTTTTAAAGCTCTATTGTGGCTAGAATCATCTTTGTTTATCAGAGCAATGAGTGCGTCAGCGTCAAAAAGCACTTCTTTAGTAATAGTTTCTTTGTTGTCTCCCAAAGGAAAAGTTTCTTCAAAGATATTATCTATTTTTACCATAGATACTTTCAACTAAATATTTGTCGAAGTTTCTAGATAGGTCTTTTGGACCTCCTTTTACACCAAGTTTTATTAAACGATCCAAAGAAGGAGTTTTTACTTTCTTTTTTTCTTCAATTATACCCACAGCGATAAAACTTCGTATAAGCTCGGCTAAAGTTCTTCCTTGTTTTTTGGCCAATAACTTGGTTGCTTGATGAATTTCCTCGGGAATATAAATTTGTGTTCTAATCATGATTAAATTATATGTTTGTTGTATATGTCTTGTCAAGCGGCAATAATGCTCCGGGAAACCGGGGCGATTTTGATAGTTAT
>Ga0210018_1001454_pt1 | contig 12285 bp, 15 predicted proteins | sample CryGeyCG2014_010_2_FD_183967 | JGI IMG/M metagenome (GOLD analysis project Ga0210018, IMG submission 183967) | Groundwater microbial communities from aquifer - Crystal Geyser CG09_land_8/20/14_0.10 (SPAdes) (version 2) | ecosystem: Environmental > Aquatic > Deep subsurface > Groundwater | place... | reverse complement strand
GACGACAAATGCAGAATGATTAATAAAGGAACTGGGCAGTTGTATTCTGCATTTTCTCGTTTGGATGCTAATCAAGCAAATAAATTAGTTGGATGTGCAGAGCAGGCAATTATTCAGGCGTCGAGACAGCATGGAGATAAGAATATTAAAATAAGCACTTCTTGTGGAGGAACAATTAATCTTGAAACAGGCAGTCCTGCTGCTGTTATTCCAGATATGCGGTGTCAGAATTTTATGTCGCCGTCTGATTGTCAGATTTTATTTAATGTTTGCGACCCTGTGATTTGTCCGTCGAGTCGGTGTGATTTTGGAGGAAATTATCCTGTTGCAGATGTTATTCAGTCAGGAATTATCGGGGGTATTGTATTGTGCTTGCCTAATTTTGTCGGATTTGGAGGAGATGTTTATATTCCATTTTGTTTAAGTGGAATTCACGCAGGTATTGAAGGGTTGCTCTCTGTTTATACTTCTTATAGAGATTGTTTGCAGGAAAATTTAGATACAGGAAGAACAGTTGGAATTTGCGATGAGATTTATTCGATTTATCTTTGCGAGTTTTTATGGAAACAGGCATTGCCTTTGGCAAAATATTCTGTGCCGAAAATTATTGAAGCATTGATTGGGCAGAATGTTCGTGGAGGGGGGGAGTATTTTTCATTTAGAAATGCTTTGAAAGTTTCAGATAATTCAATTAATTATTTTACTAATTATTATGCTGCGAATTCTTTTGAAGCATTTAAGGCACGTTTTGTAGAAGAAGTTGGAACAGAGATTTGTAGAAATTATGTGTCTGGTGTTGGGCCTAATATTGGCAGCATGCTTGATTCTTTTACTGAACCAGATTCGCCTGCGCAATTTCACGGGAGATTTGATGAGATTTTGTTTACAACAGCGACGGTTCCTGCAACTTCGCAATACAAGGTATTTTACCATATTTATGCTGGCAAGGATTCGCGTGTTTATTATCAGGTTTATCTAAAGGGCGGTGCAGAGAGTTCTTATTATCAGGATGCAACAGCGACGCGGTTTGTTGCTTCTGGTTATATTAGTGCTGGAGAATATGTTTCAGAGACAAAAGATTTTACTGCTCCTGCTGGTTATAGTAAGATGTGTATTAGAGTAAATAATCAGGAAGAATGTGGTTTCAAGGAGGTTACAACTTCTGCTGCAATTAATTATGTAAAAGACGAGTATATCAAATCACAGGCAACAGAGACAGACATTTCAACAGAGGCAGAGTGTGTTTCTGGAACAATGAATACAGGTTCTGTTTTGGCTGGAGTATTGAGTCCTAATATAGGAGAAGGTGCTAAAGATATTATTGAACCAGAGATTTACAAGAGGGGGATTATTAGAATTTGTGCACATGACAATCCTGGTGTTGGAACAGATGCAAAAGCAGAGGGCGAGGGCTCGAGATGGACACAGGCAGGATGGTGTGATGAAAACAGAGGAATAAGGTGCTGGCTTGATACAGACAGCGTCGCTGATGTTATTAAAACAAAAAGTGTTAAAGGAGATACTCTGTCAGAAGTTAATGAGAATTATATGGATTATTTGAGGAAAACAACTGATGTTTCAGGTGCTGAAAGTGCGATTGATAATCTGAATAATTCTGATGCAAAAAAAATAATTGAAGAAGTAAATAAATATTTTGGAAAATTAATTATGAATGACTATAAAATCAAGGCATTGAAATTGAGAGCATATGCTTATGGTATTTTAGCGACGGCAAAAGAAAGTAAAGACAAAAAAGATGATACAGAAAAGGAAAAAGATTATACAGTAAAGGAAAAAGATTATACAGTAAAGGAAAAAGATTATACAGTAAAGGAAAAAGATCATACAGAAAAGAAAAAAGATGATTCTATAATAAAAGATGCTTATTGGGTCAATCAAAACTTTGAAAAAATAAAAACTACTTCGCCAGGAGAAATTTATATTGAAGTTATTTTAGAAGGAAATGTGGAAGAATATGGGGGTTATTATATTGAAATTTATGAATCAAATGTTTTTGGTGGAAAATCAAGTATAAAACTTTTTGATAATTTTAAAATGATCACTGATAAAATATATTATGTTTCTTATGAAGTATTCTTAATTAAAAATTCTGGTGTTAATTATGACCCTAATTATTATAAATTTGAAATTTATACTTCTTCTGGAAAAATTATTTTTGAAAGCGATGAATTAAAAGTAGATTCTTGGTATGCATTTTAATTATTTTAATTTGAGATAAAACTTTTTATATTCAAAATTAATAATTTTATTACGCGGATGCTAGGAAGCTTGAGCCCACACTTACATGAAGGATGACAAGGTAACTCGTGTAAACTCTCGTCGAACCAACGATTCTTATTACATTCGATTAATGCGGGAGATAGGATTTGAACCTACGCAAGCACTAAGCTACCAGGTCCTAAGCTTGGCCTTCTATTAAACATTAAATTTATCTAATAAAATCTGGCCCGTTTGACCGCTCCGGCACTCCCGCATAAGAATTTTAAGTTCATTAGGTTTAAAAGTTATTCCATGATATTCTTTGTCATATTTTTTATATATCCATTTATCTTTCCACGTAGAGATATTTAACTCTTCAAATATCTTTATTAACCCCTCCCATAAATCTTTACTTGCAGTTGAGATTCCGGCATTTCTTCTCCTTTTTTCTCCGTCGGTAACCATGACCCCAATTAAAAATGCTGATTTTATTGATTTGTTTGAATTTGAGATTAGCGTAGGAATTTTTACGATGTTGCTTTTTTTACCGATGGGAATCTCGTAAATTTTTGTTAATAAATTATATATTGCTTTGCTATCAATACACATAGAGTAAGATTGTATTTTCTTTTCTCTTTTTTTAACTTCGTGGATATTAAATTCTCTTTTAAAATTCTTTTTGTTTCTTATTTCTCGGTAAAGAACTCCTCTTATTCCAGCTTTCCATTCTTTGCTAACTTTCGCCGCAGGATAATATTTCTCAACATTTTCATAAATTTATTTCCAGTTTGCAACTCCGTCAAAATCGTTAATCACATTTTTTATTGCTCCAACTTTTGTCGTCATAATTTTTATGAATCAAAGAAGTTTATAAGATTTTCCAAGATTTAGGTTTTATTCTAATATTCCCTTCTACATTAATTTCAAAACAATGATGTTTACCTTCATCCTGAACTCTCTTCGGTTTATTATCCATTCCAACAGAACGAACTTTCGCTTTTGGAGTTAAATTCATTAAAAACAACCACTTATCTCCATTAATTATTTTTATTGGAATAGGTATACTTGTGCTTTCATTCATTTTGCATTATTATTTTCTCTTTCTCTAATCCCATTGTAATCCTCTCAATTTGTTCTATGGGGAGATTTAATTCATTAATTATATCAATTATATCTATATTTTTTATATTCTGTGACCTAAATTTTTTGATTAAATCTCCAATTTGTACTTTAGCTTCCTCGTCGCTGACTAAACAAACTTTTTGTGTTTTGCTTAATTTAATCTTTTGAATTTCTTCTTTTAGATAATTTATTTCATCTATAAGTGGTTTAGCAGAACCCTTATATCTATAACGAGTAACTACCTGTCTATCAAAAATTATATCTTGTTCTAAATTCTCATCTTCTTCATAAATTTGTATCTCTGTTTCCATTTTATAGTTTTCCAAGAAATTCCTTTAACAATTTTTCATCGGATGAATTTATATGTATTAATTTTTCTTTAATTTCCCTATCGTTTTCGTGGCCTGCTATGAGTATTTGTGGAGGGATGTTCTTTGATTTCATTTCTTCATTATGTTTCACAAATGTAATATTTATTGATTGCAATTCTAACTCTTTAGATATTTCTAACAATTTTTTATTGAAAAAAGAATTAAGATTTATCCCTTTTTTCTTAACCTTTTCTAAAGAAAATCCATCCATATACAATCTAATATCAATAAGTATTTAAAATTTTTCTCTGTCATTTTCATTGTTACCTTAACGGGACTTATCTAGTAAATTCTTCTTCGACGTCTTAATAACTTACAAATTAAATCTGGAGAGAGAATCATTAGGAAAATTGTTGAGTAGATTGATTATAGTATAGAAGCTAACAATTTTATCACAGATATATTTAAAAAGTATAACTTCTAGAAAATAATATAGTAGAAACAGTCGCTGTTGTTGCCAATGAATTAAAAGGAATAGAAGCAAGATTTGGTTCTTGGGCTAATCTTGGAAAGGAAAAAACACTTGAAAGTATCGGGACTTCTTATGATTGTGGATCGTGCCAAAGTGGATGTGGAGGTTGTGAGGGTTGCGGAGATGCTAGTTACATTCCTTCTGAGTCAGGAGTCAACAATCCAGAGGCTTATAAAAGGTTAGCAACTTCATTAGAAACAGAATATTTCTGTGGATCGTGCTCGTCTTGCTCTGGTTGTGCTAGTTGTTCTGGTTGCAATAGTTGTTCATAATATTATAAAAAAGGGAAGAGGTAGATAATAATATTTAGTACTTCGTATAAAATGGAAAGGAAACCTTTAATCCCAAAAGTAATAGAGACAGTTTTTACATTACAACAACACATCACAAATCATTGTGATAGACAATGCGAACATTGTTATTTAACAGATAAAGAAAAAAAGAATTCTGAAAAAGATGCTTTGACAACTGATGAATGCAAGAATGTTATTGATCAAATGGTCCAATTGGGAAGAGATTTCAGAGTTGTTCCTAGAATTAATTTTAGTGGGGGAAATCCACTTTTAAGACAAGATTTTCTAGAATTAATAAAATATGCGAAAGATAATTTAGTTAGAATTGCAATATTAGGAAACCCATATCCCTTAACTGAAAAAACATTAGATATATTAGTAGAAAATAATCTTTATCGTTATCAATTAAGTTTAGATGGGACTAAAGAAACACACGATATGTTTAGGGGTAATGGAAGTTATGATATGACACTTGAAGGAATAAGAAAAATAGCTGATAAAGGTATTTGGGTTTCTATTATGTCAACTGTTTCTAGATTAAACTATAAACAAATGCCTGAGATAGCAGAGATTTCTCTAAAAAATGGAGCACGGCATTTTGACTTTGCTAGATTAGTGCCAATTGGGGAAGGTAAAAATTTGGATGAAGATCAATTAACACCTTTAGAATACAAGGAATTTTTGTTTGATATGCATAAAGTTTATGAAAAATTGTCTAAACAGGGGGCTAAGACTGGATTCTTTGGGCGTAAAGATCCCTTGTGGTCTTTGTTGTATAAGGAAATGGGAATATTGCCACCACATAATAAAACACAAGTCTATGATGGATGCACATTAGGTAAATCGGGATTAACATTGGATGTTGATGGAACATTGTATGCATGCCGTAGAATGCCAATTTCTTTAGGAAACATAAGAAATACAACACTTAAAGAAACTTTTCTGCAAAATGAATTGTTAGATAAATACAGACAATTTGAGAAAATTGATGGTTGTAATGAATGTGATTTGATGACTATATGCCGCGGATGTAGAGCTATCGCTCATGGAAATACGGGTAATTATTTTAGTCGCGACCCGCAATGTTGGAGGGGGCAAGAATGAAAGTAACCATTATAGGAAAATATCCTCCTATTTTTGGAGGAGAGAGCACTAAACTATATTGGGCGAGTAAAGAATTAGGAGAAAGAGGACATCGAATAAACATAATAACTGATGCTTGGGAAAGACATAGCAAAGCAGATCTAAATATAGAAGATTTAGAATATATACAACCGAAGAATGTTAAATTGCATAGCACAAATATGTTAAATTTGCAGGATTACGAAAAAACTTTTTTGACTGAAAGATTAAGTGATTTGGCTTGTAGGAGTATTAATGAAGAGGGAGCAGACATATTGATTGGATGGTATCATTTACCTTATGGTTCTGCAACATCAATTGTAAGCAGATTTTCAAATACCCCTTATGTATTACAGCATGCAGGCTCAGATATGAAAAAATTCTTTTCTTCCCAAAATTTAATGTCACATATGATGAATCAATTTGCTAATGCAAATGGAATAATGAGCTATCCTTCATATGAAAGAACATTTAGAAGATTTAATAAAAATGTTTTTATTCATAATCCTAGACTTAATATTTCTGGATTAGAAGATTGTCCTGATTATGATTTTGGAGAGGCATTACAAGATAAACAAAAAATAACATTTTTAGGTAAACTGGAAATGCAAAAAGGAGTTCATGATTTACTTAGTGCATATATAAAATTAGACAGGAAGGATGTTGCTTTATTATATGTGGGGGAAGGTAATGAAAAAGAAGTTTTGGAAAAAAGAGTTAGAGAAAAAGAATTAGATAATGTTCATTTTAGAAAACCTATCCCACCTTGGAAAGTTCCTGGATTAATAAGAGCTTCAGATGTTTATTTTGTTGGAGAAAGAGATTTCTACGTTGAAAAGCATTTCTCAAGAAAACCGATGGAAGCATTAGCTTGTCAAACCCCCTTGATTGTTTCACCTGAAGTCAAGAGAAAAGGCATATATATTCCACTTCAACATGGAATTCATTGTTTGGAAATATATCCAAGAAATACAGATGAATTAGTTGAAGGAATAGAAAAATTACTTGATGATAAAAACTATGCAGAATCTATGACTAAAAGAGGATATGAATTTGCTTTGGAGAAAAATCAAGGATTTCGAGAATATATCACTGGTTTGGAAACCTTTTTAAAAAATATCTCCCATAAAGAAACATGATACCTCGTCTTAAAGTTAGATATTCCTACGTCTATAATAAAACATTAAATAAAGATATTGATATTGAGATGTTTAATAAATTAAGGGAGAAATCTATCCAATTTAATGAATTAGTGGAAAAATACGGAAATAAGGTTCTAAAACTTATAGAAAAGGAAAATGAGAAATGGAAAGATTTAGAGATTCCAATTTATATTGTGATGGCGAGAATTAAATCATTTTCAGATCCTCTAACAATCAATTCAAGGAAAAATAAAAAGACAATGCTTTTAGTATTAATACACGAATTAATTCATGTTAATACAAGAAAAAAATTTAAAGTTGCTTCCGCAGTCCATGATTTTGTTGTTACCCCAATTTTTAATAAAGTAATAGAGCAATTAAATTTAAAAGATTTTGAAGAAGCATTCGAAGAATATTATCAGTTTAATAAAAAGTAAAAATATAAAATATTATAATCTATCAAAATTTCTAATAGGATTTTTACTCAATTTTATCAACTCCAACCATTTATTTCCATTCTTTAATTCTAATTGTGGAATGGCTAATTCATAAGGACATTTCTTAATCGCCTGATGTTTTCTTATGAAATTATAAAATATTTCATAACCTTTCATTATCGCCTCTGCACTTTCTACACTTCCATGAAAACCTCTGAATGTCTTTGTTCTTTCTCTGATTGAATTATGCAACCTTTCAATCATAATGTTAAAGCCCTCTCCTTTTGATGCTGTAACTTTGTTGTGCCTTATGGCATATCCTTGATTTTTGTTGCTCCAACCAAAAGTTTTCTTAACAACATTTTCATAAGCAGTGTAACCATCTGTTGTAATTGTTGTTACATATCCCTCTGTTTTGTATTTTATTTTATTCATCACTTCTCTAATCTCTTTTTGCCCTCGTGATTTAAAGTATTTTGAGCCAACCATATAACGAGTTTTGCAATCAACAGAGTCAATAAACCATTCCTTACTAACTCCTTTCTTTGTTGGATTTGTTCTCCTGTGATATTCCATCTCATCAACTTGAACTTCCTTACCGGAGTTAATTTTCAATTTGCCTGTAAAATTAGAAATCATATCTGAATATTTTACAACCCACTTATAGACAGATTTATGTGATGAATTATAAGGATAAAACGCTTTGAAATGTTCTTGCACTTTCCTTGTTGAAACTCCTCGATAAAATAAGTCAATCGCACAAGTTATTTTCTTTGGATGATTTCTCATTCTAAAGAAACCATCGTCGTATGTAAATCTATAATCGCAATCTTTACACTTATACCTTTGAATTAATCCCCTATTCTCAGTTTTTCTCTTTTCATTCTTCTTAATATGCTTACTTTTGCACCTTGAACAGCAAAGATTTTTATACTTATTATCTTTTATATTATTGGATTTCATTTGTTTAGCGACGGTGAATCCAGAGGGCGAAAGCCCTCTTTATATTTACTTATTAAGTATACTTATAAGATAATACTATTATTTAAATGTTTCGGTTATTAGGTTAACCTAAATAGTAAGGTTTATATAGTTTAATTAATTCTAATCTTTATGGGAATAGCAAAAGTTTTTGGCAAAGAAGAAGTCTATAAATGTGAAAAGTGCGGACATACTTGGATGAAGCGAAGAAATGAAAGACCTCTAATCTGCCCAAAATGTAAAACTGCTAGATGGAATAAATCTAAGAAAACTTAATTTTTTTATGCCTGCCAGCACCTGCTAAGGTAACAAAGAATCTGTCATTTGAGTACCTAAAAATTATGCAAGATTTAGGGTTATGGATTTTGAATGATATTACTTGGGTTAAATCTAATCCTATGCCGAACTTTTTAGGGACGAGATTCACAAATGCAACAGAGACTTTAATTTGGGCAAAGAAACACGAGAAAGCAAAGAATTATACTTTTAATTATCAATTAATGAAACAATTTAATAAAGGAAAACAAATGCGAAGTGATTGGTATATTCCAATCTGCAACGGAGCAGAGAGACTAAAAGACAGCGATGGTAAAAAAGTTCATTCAACACAAAAACCAGAAACACTTTTGAAATATATTATTTTATCGTCGTCAAAAGAAGGAGATTTGATTTTAGACCCATTTGCTGGAGCAGGAACAACAGGAGCAGTAGCAAAAAAGAACAATAGAAAATTTATTTTAATTGAACAAGATAAATGTTATTGTGATTGGATTAAGAAAAGATTAAATTAAATTTTTTTGGGAAGATTACCAACCTTTAAATTAACAATACACTTTGCCTGTCCCTTTCAAATTCATAAATCTTAAAAACCCCTCTCTTTTTCTTTCTAAACTACCATGAAAAATAATGAGGTGATTTTAGTGATGATTGTGGCCTTGTCGTCGGTGTTTATTTTTATTTTAGTTTTTGGAATAATTTTTATTGGATTTTATTTTTATTTTTTTTCGAGTTTTTTAGAATTTCATGGATGGTGGATTGTTCTTTGTTTTGGATATGCTGTTTATTCTCTTTGGGGGGATAATTTGCAAAAGTTAAAATGGGTTGAGGATAATGTGAAATTTGTCGAGGCAAAAGATAGAAGAATTGATTTTTGGAATTAGTATTTTATGTTTTTTATAATTTCTTTTTGCTTAGTTCTTTTTCTTTTTGCTTGACTTTGTCTTCAAGTTTTAGTTTTTCAATTAATTCTTTATATCTATTTCGGATTGTAACTTCTGTTATGCCTGCAATATCTGCAACCTCTCTTTGAGTTTTTTTCTCGTCATTCATTAATGCAGCGACGTAAAGTGCAGCTGCTGCAATTCCTGCTGGGCCACGACCTGATGTGAGTTCAACTTCTTCTGCTTTTTTTAAGACCTTTAGCGCATCGTTTTGAGTTTTTGGTGATAGACGGAGGACAGATGAGAATCTTGAAATATAATCTTTTGGAGAACTTTGTTTTACTTTTATCCCAAGCTTTCGAATTATGAACCTGTATGTTCTTCCGATTTCTTTTCTTTCAACATCCGACGCTGTTGCCATTTCGTCAAGAGTCCTTGGTATGTTGTATGAACGGCATGCAGCATAAAGGCACGCGGCGATTACTGATTCCATGCTTCGCCCCCTAACCAACCCTCTTTGTAAAACATAATTATAAATTCTTGATGCTTCGTCTCTGACAACATTTGGGAGATTTAGGTAAGAGGATATGACTCTTAATTCAGCCATTGCAAGGCGCAGATTTCTTTCAATAGAAGTTGAAACTCTTTCCTGCCATTTTTTTAGACGAAGGAATTTTCTTGTCTGCCCAGGTTCAAGTTTATAAATATCTGAAAGTTCTCCAACATTTGTTGTAAGTCCTTTGTCAAATTTTTGTATCGAAATTGGTGCACCCCCTCTGCCTTTTTTTTCTGATTTGTCAAATTTCCCTGCAAGGTCCATACCAGTATCAACCATCTTTTCCTCGACGACAAGACCACAATCATTGCAGATTATTTCCCCAAGGTGTGAATCATAAGTGAGATTTATGCTTTCGCATTCAGGACATTTTTTTATTCCAGTCATTTTAGAATTTAACCGTAAGATTTATAAAAGAATTTCTTTTATAAAGTTTTCTCTTTTTATTGTTATGAAATAATGGTGAAAATTATTCAATTAGAATTCCATTAACACATCCATCTTGTGAAGGGCGATTTATTATTCTTGCCTTTCCTAGCTCTGTTTCTATAATTGTCCCTTTTGTGAGAATATTTTGTCTTGCTAAAAATCTGTTTGAAGGCGTTTCAATAACATTTTTGATTTTTGATTTTTGAATTTTATTTCCTTTTTTGATATTGGCTTGATTTGTGTTTAACAATACAGTTTTTTTATTTCCTCCAAGAACTTTTTTTGTTTTTTTGTTTTCTTCACCGATTTTTACAATTCTTTTTTGACCTATGTGTTCGTATGTTTTTTTCTTTCTGCTTTTTATATATTTCTTCCCGGTTATTTTTCTTTTTCTTTTCATAAAGATATTCGAAGAAATTGCTTTAAATAGTTTTTTATTGATGGTTTATTATTAATTTTTAATTACGAAATCTTTATAAAATAGTCGCGACAGAATTATTTATGGTTAATGGAATTGAACGCCCTTTGGACTTGCTGAATAATTCCAAGGGTAAGGAAGTTTTAGTGCATTTGAAAAGCGGAAAGCAATTTGTTGGGACATTATTGGCTTTTGATATCCATCCAAATTTGGTTTTGGATAATACAAAAGAAATGGAAGATGGTGAAATTAAAAGGAACATTGGTTTGACTTTTTTGAGGGGAGACGTGATTGTTTTTATATCTCCTGCTTCTACTTCACTTAAATAGCGTTGTTTTAGTTTTCGCAATTCATTATTTTTTCTAGTTGGAACTCGGAAAACATTTAAACTCTTTTTCTTTTATTTATTATGGTATCGAAGATAAAAGTTACTTTCCTTGGAACATCTGCACAAATTCCAACTGCAAGGAGAAATCATACAGCAATTTTGCTTAGTTGGGATAAGGAAAATATCTTGATAGATTGTGGAGAGGGAACGCAGAGGCAGTTTCGCAGGGCAAGATTGAATCCTTGCAAGGTAAATAGAATTTTAATTACTCATAAACATGGAGACCATATTTTTGGTTTGCCGGGTTTGATTTCAACTTTTGAACATAGTGGGTATAATAAGACACTTTATATTTATGGACCAAAAGGAATAAAAAAATTTCTTGAAAATTTTTTAGGGTTGAATTATGTTAAACAGAGTTTTGAAATAAAAATTGAAGAAGTGTCTGGAAAATTTTTTGAGACAGAGAATTTTTATATTGAAGCAGAAAAAATGGAGCACGGCATTCCCACAAATGCTTATTCTTTTGTAAAAAAAGGGCAGATTAGGATTGACAAGAAAAAATTAAAAAAATCAAATTTACCATCGGGAATATTACTTAAAAAATTAAAACAAGGAAAAGATATTGTTTATGAAGGAAAAAAATATTTAGCAAAGAATTTGACTTATAAAGAAGAGGATAAAAAAATTTCTTTTGTTTTAGATACGCTGATGAATAAAAAAATTGTTCCCTTTGCAAAAAATTCTGATTTGTTAATTTGCGAGTCGAATTTTGACGATGAGTTAAAAGATATGGCAAAAGAACATTTGCACTTGACTGCAAAACAGGCAGGAGAAATTGCGAAAAAATCAAATTCAAAAAAATTAATTCTTACGCATATTAGTCAGAGATATGAAAAAGAAAAAAATAAACTTTTTGATGAATCTAAGAAGATTTTTAAGAATGTGGTTTTGGCTGAGGATTTTGATAGTTTTGAGATATAGTTTTTCTCGTCGAAGAATTTATTTTTGTGCATTTAAACCTTAGTGAACAAAATCGTGGCGGAGCGAGGTGAATTAAGAAAAAAAATTACTGCGAGAAATTTTTCAGAATAATAAAATTTCGCTTTGCTCAATTTTAAGTGGCCCCGAAGGGATTTTGCTCCTGACTTCGCACGAAAGTGGGTTTCTTTTTTAGAAAAAAAGAAACTACAATGGTAGAAAAAACTACAATAGTTTCTACCACGAAATCACT
>Ga0210018_1001441_pt1 | contig 12348 bp, 14 predicted proteins | sample CryGeyCG2014_010_2_FD_183967 | JGI IMG/M metagenome (GOLD analysis project Ga0210018, IMG submission 183967) | Groundwater microbial communities from aquifer - Crystal Geyser CG09_land_8/20/14_0.10 (SPAdes) (version 2) | ecosystem: Environmental > Aquatic > Deep subsurface > Groundwater | place... | reverse complement strand
TTAAAGATCAGAGTAAAAAACATAAAAAACAAAAATGTAAAACGATTTTTAGAAAAGTATGTTTTAAACTACATAAAGGTTATCCAACGCTGGTGGAATTAATTTTTGGGAGTATGTGTCGGCACACGGGCGGGCGGGGCAACGACACATTTTTTCTTCTTTTCCCTTCCTAATTTTCAAACGGTGCGAAAAATTTTGCGGAAAGCGAGCCCCGCCGAATGGCGGGACGAGCCCTTCGACTTCGCTCGGGATAAACTTAATGCGGAGGCGGCTGCGACGACCGTGTCCTGAGCTTGCCGAAGGATTCCCTTTCCCCTTAAACCCCTTTTCCTCGCCGCAGCCGCCGACGCTATGATTTGTCAGTAATTTTTGGTAAAATGAGTTCGAGCGATTTTGTAGATATACTCCCAGCCGCTGTAGCTTAACGGATAAAGCAATTCCCTTCTAAGGAAGAGACTGAGTGTTCGATTCACTCCAGCGGCACAATAAAGGTTCGCCTGCCCGCCAAATATTGCAGCACGAGCCGTATTTGAGTAGAATTGAAAAGGCGAGTGCTAAGACATGGAAGGATTCCTTCCTGGCGCACAGAAATTATCCCAAGAGTTTTTAATTGTTTCTGCAGAAGCAAGTACTTTGACAATAACAATAATCTTGATTAAAATAAAGTTATGCCAATGGCTAAATGTCAAATATGTTTTAAACAATTTTATATAAAACCTAGTCATCTTAAATTAGGTTGGGGAAAATACTGTTCAATTAAATGTCGATCAGCTGCACAATTAAAGGGTAAAATCGTAAAATGTTTTACTTGCGGAAAAGAAATATATCGTTCACCAAAACTTTTGTCCCGATCTAAAAGTAAAAAATATTTTTGCAGTAAGTCGTGTCAAACTCTTTGGAGGAATAAGCAATATGTTGGAGAACTAAGCAATAAATGGGTAAACGGTAGAAACTCTTATAGGAAAGTTTTGCTTCGAAACAAAATAAAACCTATCTGCAAACTATGCAATTTTTCAGACGAAAGAGTTTTAATTGCTCATCACATTGATCATAATAGGGAAAATAATAAACTTAATAATTTAGTTTGGTTATGTTTAAATTGCCATTACCTTATCCATAATTTCAAAGATTTTGAAAAAAAGTTGAAAAATAATATAAAGTAAAATATGGTGGCGTGTGCCGAACGGTTTAGGCGTCGCTTTGTGGAAGCGATTTCAGCGGGTTCAACTCCCGTACGCCACCCCATATCCCATAGTCTCCTCTTGACAATTTCTACTTCTTTCGTATAAAATCTAACTTAGATAAGACAAATTCAGACAAATGCGTCTGTTTTTTTGTTTTTTTAGTTCTTTTTATCGTTGGTCGTATGGTTTTTCTCGAAATAAACAGGGATTTCCTGTTTATCATATCTCGAAAGGAGACTACCGAGATGTGCTTGGGAAAAAAGTGTTCTCAGGTCCGAAGAGGTGAGAGGTTGAAGTTCCGTAGAAAAGGATATCATGCCTTCGTAAGGGCACTCAGACCCGGACGGAAATCCGTTCCCGTCGAGGCGATCGACAAACGGGAAAATGACCCAGACTGGGTCAAGGAAAGTGACTGGCGCTTCACCGCCAACCCGACCGAGCTCAACCCAGCCTGACCAAACGACACCGTGGGGTGAAGAAAGCAAGCGCAAGCTTGACCAACTTTTCTTCATTCCCACGGTGTCAGATTCTTTTTTCACCCAATAATTGCTCCTTAATTTCTACTTTGTCATTTTCGCTACAAATCCTCAATATCTCTTCCGGATTATCATCTCCGGCAATTCTGTTTTTCGATTCTTTGCCGCATATTTGACATTTATGATTAATCATTATTTCGCCCTGCCTTTTTTTACCATATTTATCTATGCCTTCATCTTTAAAAGCCAAGCCAATAGGTTCCATCAAGCCGTGACAGATTGACTTTCGATCACCATATATTTTTCCATCAACATGTAATGACCAAAGACAGTAAGGACAATGGTTGCGGTGCTTGGTTCCAATGGCATTTAGATTAACTTTTTTGCCACAGTTTTTACAAATGAAATAGTTATTATTCACAAAACAATTATAATATAATCATTATTCTCTAAAAAAACAAATGATGAAATCGATAAAACTTGAAACTACCAATGATAATTCAACCACTAAGGTTTTGTTGCAGTTTGACGACAGTTTGCAAATTGAATCAGTCCTAATGAAATACCGCGATTGGTACTCAACCTGTGTTTCGGTGATGGTCGGCTGTCCGCTGGGCTGCAAAATTTGTGCCACCGGCAAAATGGGATTTTCCCGAAATTTAACCGCTGAGGAAATTACCGGCCAAGTCGAGTTTTGGAATGATTATTTAAAAGAAAAAGGGAGAGTATCGAGAGTGGTTTTTATGGGAATGGGGGAACCATTTTTAAATTGGGAAGAAACTTATCAAGCAATTAAAATTTTAAATAAACCCGGAAAATTTAACATTGCCCAAAGGCATATTACAATTTCCACTGCCGGCATAATTCCCAAAATTTATGAATTTATTGATTTAAATACCCAAATCAATCTGGCAATTTCTCTCCACAGTCCTTTTCAGAATAAAAGAGAGGAAATTATGCCGATTGCCAAACAGTACCCGCTGACGGAGTTGATGAAAGCTGCCGGACACTACGTCAAAAAAACTGACCGGAAATTATTTTTCGAATATGCCCTAATGTATAAATTTAACGACACTTTTGAAGATATTGACCAAATCAAAAAAATATTCGGCTCCAAACTTTTTCATTTGAATGTAATTATTTTAAATCCGGTTGACAAACAATGTAAACCTTCAGGTATGGGCAGGAGGGAAACTTTTATCCGCGCCCTGGAAAAAAACAAGATTTCTTATACCGTCAGAAGATCAATCGGCAAAGAAATTAACGCTTCCTGCGGACAGCTGGCTACACAAACTGCACCACTGTCTCATCTTGAGGCACAAAGTTAAAACTTACTTCCTGACCTTGGTATTTCGCCCCCAGACCAAAAATCTTGGCTTTAGTAAAAGTCTCTTTATCACAAATGGAAATATTTTCCAGCAAATTTTTTAAGGAACTGTCTTTTTTTATTATAAAAGGGGATTGAAGATCAATTTCGTCGTCTTTCTTTAAATAAACACGGACTAACTGCAATTTTTCCCAAATTGCCTCCCGTAATTTTTCAAGATTTTGATTTTCTTGGGCGCTGATAAAAATAATATTGTCGTTTTCTTTGAGTTCTTTGGGTTTGCCAAGGTCAGTCTTGTTAACAATGACAATATACGGACGGTAAACCCGATTAGTCATAAAGCAGTCAATCAGCCGGTCTAAAGAAACATCTTCTTTAATGATAATTTCTGCATTGGGCAAACGAAATTCCAAAGCCAACTGTTTAATCGTGTTGTATGACAAAGAAAGCTTCGTTGAAGAATTAACCTTAATTCCCCTTGAAAACTGTTTTATTATTTCTACCTGAGGTTTTTTCTCATCTAAACGGACACCATTCTCGTATAGTTCTTTTTTTATGGACCCGATCTTTTTTATTGTTTTTATGTCAATCATAATGACAATCAAATCCGTATTTCTGACGACCGATAAAACTTCTTTGCCTTTCCCTTTGCCCTTAGCCGCTCCTTCAATAATGCCCGGAATATCGAATATTTGAATTTTTGCGCCTTTATAATCCATCATTCCCGGAACCACATTCGATGTCGTAAAATCGTATTCACCGACTTTCGACCGGGCGTTTGTCAGTCGGTTTAATAAAGTAGATTTTCCCACCGAGGGAGGGCCGACAAAGACAACCGAAGCGTCTCCGGTTTTCGCCACCGCATAACCCCCACCCCCACCGCCGCCTTTAGAAATTTTCTGAAAATTTTCTTCTTTTAACTTCGCTATTCTGGCCTTAAGTTTTCCGATATGGTGTTCGGTGCCTTTATGATAGGGTGTTTTGCGGATTTCATCTTCAATTTCAGAAATCCTGTCATCAATTGTTTGCATACTCTATAATTGCTTATTAAATTATGTTGGTAATCTTTCTTATTTTATCATTTCTAGCCATATTTTCCCAAAAAACTGTTTTTGCTGTCGAACCGATTAATAAATTCGGCATTCATATTTTGGAACCTTATGATTTACCAAAAGCACAAGAACTAGTTAACTCTTCAGGCGGTGATTGGGGCTGGGTAACTACTGTTATTCGAGATGATGATATGAATCTTGATAAATGGCAGGGATTTATGAACGAATGCCGAGAAAGACATCTTATTCCAATCGTCAGAATTGCTACACATTTAGAAGCTGAAAACTGGGCTAAACCAAAAATTGATGACGTTAATAATTGGGTTAATTTTCTAAACAGCTTAAATTGGCCGGTATCTGATCAATATATCATTATTTTCAATGAGCCAAACCAGGCAAAAGAATGGGGAGGCGAGATAAATCCAAAAGAGTATGCCGAAATTCTTTTGGATTTTAGTGCAAAATTCAAAAATCAAACTGCAAAATTTATGATACTAAACGCGGGACTGGACCTTGCTGCACCAAATTCAAAAACCACGATGGAATCTTTCAAATTTATGCAGCAAATGAATCATGAAGTGCCGGAAATTTTTGAACAAATCGACGGGTGGAATTCACATTCTTATCCCAATCACGGATATTTAGGAAAGCCTTGGGAAAATTCTAAACATTCGGTTAAAGGATACGAATGGGAATTACAATATTTAAAACGGCTCGGAGTTAAAAAAGATTTGTCAGTTTTTATAACGGAAACAGGTTGGCCACACCAAATTTCAAATTTCAAATTTCAAATTTCAAATTATTATTCCGAAAATATTTCTGCAGAATATATGAAATATGCTTTTGAGAATGTTTGGCTTAAGGATAATAAGATAGTGGCGGTTACTCCTTTCGTTCTGAATTATCCGGGTGAATTATTTGTCGATTTTTCCTGGATTGATCCAGACGGAAACACCAGTCAGCAATATAACGAAATTAAATCTTTAGCAAAAGTTGCCTGGCATCCAATTCAGGAATTCAAGGCAGAAGTTATTTCTATAACCGTGCCGCCATTTCTACCAGTCAATACAGAATTTGTCGGTAAAATTGCCATAAAAAATTCCGGCCAATCTATTTGGGGAGAGTCCTCAAATAAAATTGTTGATAAAAATTCAGACATCAACCTGGAAGTTAGCGATTTGTTATTGTCAGACAATCAAAAAATATACCCCAACGACAAAGTTACTCTTGATTTTACCCTTAATTCCTCAAGTAAGTCAGGGATTTTTTCTTTCGGCTGGAAAAAAATGGGGGAGTACCAAATAGAAGTTTTCCCTGCTTCCACTATAACCAGTTTCCGCTACAACTTCTGGCAAAAAGTAATTTTAAAGTTTAATCGTATATTTAACCGAAGCTGAAAATGTTATAATTTTCTTTGTTCGGGGTGTTAGCTCAGCGGTAGAGCAGTCGCCTCTTAAGCGATTGGTCGAAGGTTCGAATCCTTCACACCTCACTGATTTTGCGCCTGTAGCTCAACGGATAGAGCACTTGTCTTCGGAACAAGGGGTTGAGTGTTCAATTCACTCCAGGCGCACTAAATTTAGGAGGCACCACGTTCCAAGACGACGTCTTGGAAGGCTAATAATATTTTTTTCCCTTAAGTTCGTCCGGTAAAAAACTCTTGATCTTGTCATGGTAAGGCTCATAATCCCGGCCATATCCAAGGTCCTTCATTAGCTTAGTTGGTGCATTACGGATAAGTAGCGGAATCGGCAGGTTACCCAGCTTCTTGACGTCTTCCAGGGCCTTAAAATAGGCATCTACGGCAGCTCTGTCCTTTTTGGCCAAACACAGGTAAACCGCCCCATGGGCTAGATTCTCCTGGCATTCCGGAAAGCCAATGGTCTCACAGGCACGAAAAACCTCATTAGCCACCACCAGGGCGGTCGGTTGGGCCATGCCGATATCCTCGGAAGCGAAAACCACCATCCGCCGGGCGATGAAGAGGGGATCTTCACCCGCGTTAACCATTCTGGCCAAATAGTATAGAGCCGCATCGGGATCAGATGCCCGCATACTCTTTATAAAAGCGGAAATGGTGTTATAGTGTTCTTCTCCTCCTTTATCATACAAAAGTGCCTTTTTTTGCAAAGCGTCTTCAATGTCTTTGATTTTAATTGTTTTTTTAACAATCTTAGAAACAATCTCCAAAACATTAATGGCGATACGGGCATCACCATTCGCTGATTCGACCAGATAAGATTTTGCCTTATCGTTAATTGTTAATTTAAGTTCTTTCAAAGTCCGGTCAATAATTTTTATTAAATCGTTCTGATTAAGTGCCTCCAAAACAAAAACCCGGCAGCGGGAAAGAAGCGGCCCGATTATCTCAAATGAAGGATTTTCGGTGGTTGCTCCAAATAAAATAATGGTTCCGTCTTCAACAAAAGGTAAAAAGGCGTCTTGCTGAAGTTTGTTAAAGCGGTGAATCTCGTCCACAAAAAGAATGGTTCTTTGGCCGGCATAAAGTTTAACCCTTTCTTTAGCCTGGAGTACAATTTTCTTAACTTCAGCCACCCCCGAAGTAACGGCGGAGAAATGAATAAAAAAACTTTTTGTTTGAGTCGCAATCAAACGGGCAAGGGTGGTTTTGCCGCAACCCGGGGGGCCCCAAAAAATTATCGATGGGAGTTGATCTTTCCCGATTAACCTTGTCAGTATGCCGTTTTTCCCAACTAAATGTTCCTGGCCGACAAAATCCAAAAAAATCTTTGGTCTCAATTGGTCAGCCAACGGAGAATTGCTGTCCACAGGAAGATTATATCACTATTGGGTTACTTCCTTTTCGAAGTAAAACTGCGGAGGAAGAAGCCGAGTGTCTTCTTTATAAACCTTTTCAACGTCGTTATTAATGGCGCTGAAATCATTAATTAAGTCTTTTCCTTTTTGAGAGAGAGGGTCAATTTGAACAAGCGTTGGAGCTGCCTGAACCAATGTCGGAGTGGCATTTGGGGCAAAATAGGGAAGCGAAGTCGCGGCTGAATTTTTACTTTTTAAAAAAACAAAAATTAAAAACAAGACCGCCAAAAAAAACGAAATACTTAAAAAAACCATCAAAGATTTCCTGTTCATTTCGGAACGATAGTTTGTAATAACTTTTGATAACTCGCAATCAAAACCTGAATTGGGGTTAAGATTTGATTAACCTCACCTCTAATCACCTCGGCAGTTTCTTTTGACGCCTTTTCGGAAGAAAGTTTATTTTTGCGGCTCTTTATGTTGTTCATCTGGGAAACAATCTTTGCATAATCTTTTTCCAAAACCGAAAAATTGTCCCTGGCCGCTTCGGCATAAGAGTCGTCAAGCAGATTCTCAATCAAATATTGATCCAGTTTGTCTTTAGTGGTTTTTAAATTTTCGTCAATCTTTTCCAGGGAAGCGATTTCAATGTATGATTTTACGGAATAACCATATGAAGAAATTGATTCAAAATGAGTCTCAAAATCAGTCCAGAAATTTAAAAGGTCAGAAGTTGAGGAGGCATCTTTAACTCTATTTTTGAGTAGAGAAAGAAAGGTTATTTCGTCATCCAGTTTTATAAAATAAAAATTTTCCTGATAGTTAAGAACCTTGGTCGCCTCGGCCAGCCGGCGGCGGACAAAAACGGTATAAAACTCCGCCGCCTCAATTTCCGAAATCAAATACTTTCTTGCCAAATCAAGATAATCGGCCCGGCTGGTAACCGACTGATAAGAAAGATATTTTGACTTCGCGTTGATATAAGGATCCGATCCCGCCTGATAGACGCGGTATTTTTCTAAAAAAAGCCGATATTGTTCCTCAACCGTTTTTTCCTGGGCTAAACATAATGTGCCAGAAAAGAAGAAAAAAAGTAAAACAAAAAGAAGAAAGGTTTTATTTTTCATACACTATTAAGTAAATCAGGATTTTGAAATAATATCAAGTTCGTGTATAATCTCCCCGCATGAAATTCAGGTCAAAAAAATTAATTTTAATCATTGTCGCTTTGATTCTGTTCGGTGGATTTTTTTTTATTAGATTGGATAAAAATAAAAAATCTCTTCCGGGATTGGATTTAAAAAAAGCGCAAACCGCCGAAGTTAAAAAAGGTAATCTGGAAAAATATCTTATTTTTGCCGGTAAAATCGACGCGCAAAACTTTGCGGTGCTTCATTTCCAAACCTCCGGTCAATTGGCTTGGCTGGGTGTAAAAGAAGGCGATCGGGTGAATAAGTGGCAGGCGGTAGCTTCCCTGGATAAAGAAAGCCTTAAGAAAACCCTGCAGAAGGAAATGAATGACTATTTAACTTCCCGCTGGAATTTTGAGGACACCCAGGACCAATATAAAGAAACCAAGGAAAGAAAACTGATAACTGAAGAAATTAAAAGAATACTTGACCGCCAGCAGTTCACCTTAAATAATGCGGTTTTAGATTACGAAATTGCCAATTTGGCGGTTAAATATGCGACTTTAATTTCCCCTTTAGACGGAATTGTCACCGATATAGAAAATTCAACCGCCGGAGTAAATGTTACCACACCTAATTTTTCGGTCACCGTTATTGATCCTGCCAGTGTTTATTTTAAATCCGAGGTTGACGAAGAAGATGTTACCAAAATATCCGAAAATCAAGTTTCTAAAATTGTCCTGGATAGTTTCCCCGACGAAGAATTTGGCTCAAAAATAGTCACGATTGATTTTGTCCCCATAGAAGGACAAACGGCAACCATTTATAAAGTGAAATTCAGTCTGGAGACGGACAATATTGGCCTTAAATACAGAATCGGCATGAACGGCGAAGCAAAAATTAAAACCGCTGAAGTCACCGATGTTTTATATCTTCCGGTTGAGGCGATTTATGAAGTCAATGGAGAAAAATTTGTTTACATTAAAAAAGGCAAGGATACACCCGAAAAAAGGATTATTAAAACCGGACTGGAAAACGACTCTTATGCCGAAATAACCGACGGACTTGATGAAAACGAAATTGTCATTTATAGCGATTAAAAAAGTGTTTCTGCTTCAACTAAAAAATATTACCAAAACCTATCTTTCCGGCACCTCGGAATTTGATGCCCTGAAAGATGTCTCCCTTAAAATTTCGGAAGGGGAGTTTATCTCCATAACCGGACCTTCAGGTTCCGGCAAATCAACCCTGATGCACATCATCGGGCTTTTGGATAATCCCACCTCCGGAGAAGTCATCCTCCAGGGAAAAGATATCGCCCGTTTAAATGAATCGGAGCTGGCGGTTTTCCGCAATAAGATCTTGGGTTTTGTTTTCCAGCAGTTTAATCTGCTTTCCAAAACATCTTCCCTTGAAAATGTCATGCTGCCACTTTTATATTCCGATATTCCCAGTGAAAAGAGAAAAAACCTTGCCCTGGAAATGCTGGCCAAGGTTAACTTGAGCGGTAAACTTAAAAACCTGCCCTCTCAACTTTCGGGAGGAGAACAGCAAAGAGTGGCCATTGCCAGAGCCCTAATCAATAATCCCAAAATTATTTTAGCCGACGAACCAACAGGAAATTTAGACAGTAAGACGGGCAGGGAAGTCATGGATTTACTCCATAAATCAAATAAAGAAGAAAAAAGGACCATAATTTTAGTCACCCATGACCCGGATCTTGCCAATGAAGCAGAAAGGATTTTGGTTATTAAAGACGGAAAAATAACCGAAAGGCAAAATGCTTAAGCCAACCATTTCGGAGTTGCTAAAAACAAGTCTGCGTTCGATCTTAAAAAATAAGGGGCGGACTGCTCTGACCTCGTTGGGTATCATCATCGGGGTTACCTCGGTTATCCTGCTGACTTCTATCGGCAACGGTTTAAAAAACTACATTGCCCAGCAGTTTGAATCCCTTGGGTCAAATCTGATTTATGTTCTCCCGGGAAAAGTTTTTAACGAAAGCGGGGGATTCGGCATGAATGCCGCTCAAGGTTTACTCTCAACTTCATTCAGTCAAAAGGATATTCAGAACTTGAAAAAAAATTTAGATACGGTTAATGTAGTCATCGGTAATGTTGAACTTGCCGGTAAAGCCAAATACAGAAATAAAAAAGAAGACGTCACTATTGTTGCCACCGGTTACGAATACGGCAAGGTCAGCAATACCATTCCCAAAGAAGGAAAAGGAGTCTGGTTTTCCAAAGAAGACGAAGCAAAGAAAGCCAATGTCGGGGTGTTGGGAGCCGACAGCGCGGAAAAACTTTTCGGCAATGAAAATCCGCTGGGGAAAACGGTCATCATCAACAGTAAAAATATCAAAATAATCGGCGTGGCCGAAAAAAAGGGCGGGGGTTTGGGGGCCGGACATCTTGACGAAACAATTTATGTCCCGCTGGAGGTAGGTTTTAGTTTTGCCGGAAACAGAAATATCCAAAGCATTCTCCTGCAGACAAAAAATAAGGAAGAAATTGATCTGATTAAAAAACAAACGGAAAAAATCATGCTTAAAAACTTCGAAGAAGATGAATTTTCGGTAGCCGACCAAAGCCAAATTCTTTCCAGTATCAATTCAATCTTGGGAACCCTGACCATCGCCCTGTCGGGTATCGCCGCCATCTCGCTAATTGTCGGGGGAATCGGCATTATGAACATAATGATCGCCACGGTAACCGAAAGAACTAGGGAAATCGGCCTGCGTAAAGCAGTCGGCGCTACCCCAAGGGCAATTTTGCTCCAATTTTTGTTCGAAGCGGTTATTTTGTCCTGTTTGGGCGGTCTGATCGGAGTGCTTCTGGGCGGAGCTATCACTCAGGCCATAAACCAGTTTTTTCCCGCTAAAGTTACCTTTATTTCTGTCTTTTTGGCTTTTGGTGTTTCTTTCGCCGTCGGCATTATCTTCGGCGTCACCCCCGCCCGAAAGGCTTCTCTTTTATCCCCAATTGAAGCGCTAAGATATGAGTAAGATTAATTACTTAGTATCCCTATTAAATTTCGTGGCGGGTAAACCCGTCCGCAAAGCCAGCCTTCTTTCTCCGATCGAAGCCCTTAGATATGAGTAAGTTTGTGCCAGGGACAGGATTTGAACCCCGTATAATCTTACCATTCGTCCCGATTATTCTCGGTACTCTTGGAGCGATTTAACGGGGCAGACCTGCACTTTATGTGCAACTTTACAACAAAGCTCGAACATATTTTATCAAAAATTCGTAGAAATTAACAGTGTCTGTACAGGCTATACACCTTTTGGACTTTTAATCTCCTTTCCTAAAACTTCAGCTGGGGTTCTGTTTCCCAAACTTTCATGAATTCTATCATTATGATAAAAATATAGATACTCGGCAATCCTTTGATTACCTGTTTCCGGTTCCGCCAACTCATCCCGATAGACATCTAACCATTCTTCCTGTAAAGAGCGGTTAAACCGCTCGATAACGCCATTTATCTTCGGATGTTTGGGGTAAGTCCATAGATGTTTAATGTGCCTGGCGGTGCAATAACGATCAAACATGTCCATAAACTCAGAGCCGTTGTCGGTTTGGACAGTATGAATGGTTACTGGCAGCATGGGCTGAAAGTTATTAAGGACAATTAAGGCATTGGCCGAAGCGGGAGATTTAAAAGTTTGGGCATAAGCAATTTTTAGTTTAACGTCAATGGCAGTGATGGTATACCGTCTTAAAGTTCCTCCGACAATGGTTTCTATCGTGTCCATTTCTACATAACCGCCACTTTCCGGTTTGGGAGCGCAAACGACTCTTTGCTTTAAATGATAAGTGTATTTCTTTCTTGCCGGATCATGGGAACCGGTGGAAGATCTACTGAAAAATAAATGATTTCTTTGAATGATTTTACCGACAGTAGCGGTAGCCGGGCAAGAAAGGCTTACTGTCTGGCAGTATTTTTTAAGTAATGGATAGATTTTCTTTTTTCCCAGTCTGAAATGATCCTTCCGAAGACGGCAGATCTCCGCTAAGACTAAAGGATGAGTTTGCATTTGTCTGACTTCCTTTGGCCGGGAAGATTGAGGGATTAAGCTTTTCAAGTTACCCTTACCCTCTTTAAAAGTCTTCTGCCATAAGAAAAGAGTACTTCTTTTTACCGGGAAAGCCTCCAGAGTAGCGTTTAAACCAAACTTCCGGTAATACTCAATTACCCTAAGCCGGTATTGGGCCGTATCTGAATCAGCAAAAGCTGAAAGAGCAATAACTTTTTTCATCCAGGAATTATATCCCGGAATATATGGAAGGAGGTACCTTAACCGATCAGTTTCGTGACTCATTGGACTTTCGTTTAAGTCCAAAAGGTATCGTAGCTTTTACATGATTTCGGACATAGAATAAGGAGTCAATATGAATAATT
>Ga0210018_1001437_pt1 | contig 12359 bp, 9 predicted proteins | sample CryGeyCG2014_010_2_FD_183967 | JGI IMG/M metagenome (GOLD analysis project Ga0210018, IMG submission 183967) | Groundwater microbial communities from aquifer - Crystal Geyser CG09_land_8/20/14_0.10 (SPAdes) (version 2) | ecosystem: Environmental > Aquatic > Deep subsurface > Groundwater | place... | reverse complement strand
AATTAATAGTTCAAAAAGGAGAAACCAATTATCAATTTAAATATCCTAAAACACAAGTTTTCAAAGAAATTCCTTTTGATAAAATGATTTCTTATCTAAAAAAAGCTAGGGTTGTTGTTACCCATGGCGGTCCAGCGACGATTTTTCTGGCTTTAAAGCATAGTAGAAATAAACCCTTAGTTGTTCCCCGCTACAAAGACGCGGGGGAGCATGTAAATAATCACCAGGTATTTTTTTCGGAATTTTTAAAAAAGAAAGGCCTGATTGAGGCTGTCTTTCCCCAAGAAAATTTGGTAGAAAGAATTAAGAATTATATGTTGAAGCCAAAAAGTTTAACAAAAAATAAAAAATATCGCTCATCAAAAGAAAATCTTGTAGAAAAATTAGTCAATTACACCCAAAGTTTAAAGAAAAATGAATAAAAACATTACTCAGACTTTAAATTCAATAATTTTAGTTATGTTTTTTGTAGTAATTTTGACTGGTATTTTTTTGAGGTTTTATAGAATTGGAGCAGAAAGCTTTTGGTTTGATGAAATTTACGGTATCAACATTGCCTCTTTTAATTTTGGCGATGTGATTTCTGGGAAGATTGCCGATCCGGGGAATCCGTCTCTGTTTTTTGCTATTTTAAGTCTTTGGAAGAAATATTTTGAGTTGACTGAATCTAATTCACGAATCCCGGCCGCCATTTTTAGTATTCTAACTTTTCCTCTAATTTATTTATCGGCAAAGGCCATGTATAAAAAGAAAAATTTTTGGATTTTTTCAACAGTCCTTTTTAGTGTATCTCTTTTTTCAATTTTGTATGCCCAAGAAGCTAGAAGTTATAGCCTCTTTGTTTTTTTAACCTCATTATCTCTCTGGCTTCAAAGTTTAATTATTTTTAACCGCTACAAAAAAGATGAAAGCAAAATATTAATTGGTTACCTTATCGTTTCGCTATTGGGTTTTTATACCCATTACCTTTTTTTCTATGTTTTATTTCTCCAGACCATTATTTGGGGAATTTTTTTAATTTTACAAAAAAGAACCCGACTTTTTTTGTATTTGCTATTAGGGATTTTTTTGACTTTTGGTATTTTCTTTCTCCTGTGGGGCAATTCTCACTTACTGCCTGCCATTTTTTCTCAAGAGAGGGGATACGACATTGACCAAAGGGTGGGTTATGACTTTCACAGTCTAAGAGAGCCCAGATTTTCTTTAGAAAGTTTTTGTTTTCTTGTTTTCAACGGTATTTCCACTCTCTTGTTTAATCGAAGCGATGGAATTTTAAATGTCCTTTTTTCTTTGGTTCTTATCTTGCCAGTCATTTTATTACTCATTTTTTTCCCAAATAAAAAGAAAGAAAAGAAAATTTTAACATTTCTTATTTTTCCAATTGTAATAACACTCTTTTTAGCTGTCTTTACCTCCTTCGGCGATTTAATTAATAATACCTATTACTTTATCTTTTTAATTCCATATGTAACTCTTTTTGTTGGATATTTATTTTCGTTGTTTCCTTTTAAGAAGCTGGGGCTATTAACCTTTTCAATTTTTATAATACTCAGCATATTTTCTGATTATGCGTATCTAAAAAATCCACATAAAACTCAACTCAGAGAAGTGGCTGAATATTTGTTAGATAAAACAAATTCAAGGAGTAGGGTTTATACACCCGCAGGCGATATCCTCTATGTTCTTAGCTATTATTTTCAATCTTGGGGAAGGAAATTCTACGTAAGCAGTAATTTGTTAGAAAACACAACAAAGTTTGTGGTTAAAAGACCCCAAGATGATACAGGGCTAGTTTTAGAAAATTTTCAAAAGATTCAATTTTACGATTTAGAACTTTATGAGAGAAAAACTGATTGAACCAACCAGCGCTTCTTTAGCAGTGACTCTAAGATGTAACTCTCGATGCGTGATATGCGATATTTGGAAGAGAAAGAATAGGCAAGAACTCTCTCCAGTTATTTACAAGAAATTGCCTCAAGGTTTAAAAAATATTGATATCACCGGAGGAGAACCTTTTTTGAGAAATGATTTAGTTAAGATAGTTGAGGTTGTAAAAAAAACATGCCCAAAAGCAAGAATTTTGGTTACTACCAATGGGTCAATGCCATTAAAAATTGCCAAGACAAGTCAGAAAATGCTGAAATTCGATAAGAATCTGGCTTTTCGAGTTTCTCTTGATGGGATTGGAAAGACCCACGATAAGATTAGAGGAGTGATTAATAGCTACAAAAAAACAGTCGAAACAATAAGGATTCTTAAAGAATTAAATGTTAAAGATTTGGGAATAATTTTTACTTTGTCGAAGCTTAATCAGGATGAGCTACCAAAAGTGTTGGATTTTTGTAAACAAGAAAAATTACAGTTTTCTTTGAATCTTGTTCACTCTTCCCCAGTTTATTTTGGCAATAAAAAAACAAATTTAAGGCCGAGCTTAAAAGAAATAGAGAAAAATCTAGGTTTGGTTTCAAAATTTTTTATCCCTAGTTTAACACCCAAAAACTGGGCCAAAGCCTGGTTTTATAAAAAAATAGTCGAGTATGTAAAAACTGGAAAAAGGACAATAAGATGTGGAGCAGGGGAGAACTTTTTCTACCTTGACCCATTTGGTGATGTTTATATTTGCCATTTTAAAGACTGGAAGATTGGAAATTTAAGGAAACAATCTTTTGAGGAAATTTGGCAGGGAGACAGAAAAAGAAAATTTTTAAAGTTGGCTCGAAAGTGCCATGGCTGTTTTATGATTTGTACAGCAAAGGACGAGATAAAAAAACAGCCATTCTTAATATTAAGATAAGAGGAATTAGCAACAAGAATAGAGAGAGGGAGAGAAACTTTCTTTCCTTAAATAGCTGACAAGCCAATCTTCTAAAAAGAAAAAAATGATATTTGTATCTTGAAGGAAATAGCCCAACTAGCTCTATTCCTCTTTCCCCCTTAGCGATATTGATGTGTTGTTTCAGAAATGAAATTAAAGTTGTCCTTTCTCGATGGTAGGCTTTTATTTTTGGCGAGTAACCAATCTTAAAGCCCTTTTTCCGCAGGCGCAGACCAAGTTCTATGTCCGAGGAACGGCCGAATTTTTCATTAAACAAAAGGCCCAAGCGAAAAATTTTTGCCTTAAAAGAGGCATTTTTGGAATCAAAAGTCGCCAATAGATTTTTATTTAATAAATTTGACCTGAGCCAGTTTTGATAGGTAATGCCTGTTATCCTTGCATATAAATTATTCTTAGGAATACTGATTACTTTTCCTTGAATTACTTGCCATTCATGGTAGGCTTGGTGCTCTTTTCGGATGTTTTTCAACCAGTTTTTATTTGGTAGACAATCGTCATCGAGAAAGGCAATAATTTGGCTTTTTTTGCTGGCGATGGCAATTCCTTTATTTCTTCCGTTGGGAATATTACCATTTTTGTCTCCCCAAACCAGCTGAAGATTTTTATTTTTGAAACAGCTAATAACTTGCTTGATTTTCTCTGTTTCTTTTGGTGTTGAGCCATTATTAACAATAACCACTCGGTCGTTGTCTTTGAGTTGAAGGACCAGTTTTTGGAGACATTTTTGTAAAAGAAAAGAGCGGTTACGACAAAGAATGACGATTGAAGCAGCGGAAACTTGATTCATAATTGCCTTATTAGGACAAATTATATATTATGGGGATAAGAGATGAAAGAAAAAGGACTTTTTCTAAACAAAAGAACACTTCTGTTTGTTTTTCTTACTAACTTGACTTTGATTGTTTTGGTTAATCTTGGTATATCCCGGCTGTCTCAGGTAAAACTGTTTTTGGAAAGTTGGCTTTTAAGACGATCACCCAGTTTAGAAGAACTGGAAAATATTAACACCAACCGTGAAGTTTTCCGTTTTGCTGTGATGAGTGATTCTCATATTGGAGGAAACGAAGAGGTAGTTCGTGATCAGTTAACCCCTAATTTAGTTATGTTTGAAAAGGCAGTCAAACTGGCTAAAGACAGAGGAGCAGAAGCGATTTTCCATCTTGGAGACTTAACTGATCAAGGTGAGTGGGAGGAGTATCGTGATGCTTTGCGAACGATTCAGGGAATAAAAATCCCTTTCTATCTTATTCCTGGCGATCGTGATTTCTGGCATGGAGGAGAAAAATGGTTCAGGCAGGACTTTGAGACCAATTCCCAAACACATTTCTCTTTTCCCCTGGTACGAGTTGAGGTACTTGAAAAACCATTAGTTACTGGCGAGGCGGAGATATTTCTGATTAAAAACGCTGACGATAATTTTGAAAAAATGGAGATTGAGGTTTTAGAGAGAGAATTATTTGAAAAACCAGTAGTTGAAAATCAGATAAGCTTAGTCTTTTTAGCTCGACCATTCTATGAGATGGCTGGAGCAGATAAAACCAAGCAAGTGGTTAACGAATGGATTTGTAAAAAAAGAGTTGCCGGTGTTTTTTATGGTGATACTCACAGCACCCTACTTAGTTACTCAAAGTGCGATTATCCTTGGCTAACCCAAGCTTATTGGTATCCTTATGTGGGTTCTGGTTCAACTAGCTACAGTGAGTTTGAAGGACCAGGATTTTTGATGGTTCACGTTTTTGAGAATAAAAAAATCGAAATAGAGAGGATTCCTGTTGGTAATACTCACTATGATTTTTAAAGCCAGGGAAGATGATTTCTTAGCGGTCGGCTAAGGATTTTGGCTACCATCCAGACAACCGCAAAAAGAATCCTCAGGTCATAAAGAAAACTTGATTTCCTAATATCTTCTAAATCTAATTTCACCCATTGCTCAAATGAGAGGCTGTGGGCTCCCCTTAGTAGCCAGGAACAGGCAATGCCAGGCTTTGCCGTTCGTCTTTTTTCTTGCCATTTTTTGAGAATTTGAGCTTCTTCATCAACTGGCAAAGGGCGAGGACCGACCAAGCTCATTTCGCCCTTAAGGATGTTTAAAAGTTGGAGTAGTTCATCAAGCCCCGTGTGGGATAAAAATTTACCTACTCGGGTATATCTTGGGTCATTTTTAATCTTAAAGACCGGACCATTGGCTTCATTCAGATGGAGATATTTTTTCTTTAATTTTTCGGCGTTCTTGACCATATTCCGGAACTTGTAAAAAATAAAGATTTTCCCATCCTTACCAACCCTTTTTTGTTTAAAAATTGCCGGGCCAGGGGAATCCAGCTTGATAAAAAGGGCAATAATAAGAAAAAGAGGCCATAGAAAAACAAGACCTAACGAAGCAAACAAAATATCTATTCCTCTTTTGCCAAATTTTTGATAAAATGAGATAGACATTTAGAATGAGAATAACAGATTCGGGGAAGATTTTCAAAATTATTTTATTCATTTTGGTTTTGGGATTTTTTTATTACCGTTTTACTGTTGGTCTAAATTCTTATCTCCTTCACCAAGATGAGCACGATTTTGTGACAGGAAGTAGACTTTTTAATGATTTTTTCCTGCGGCGCGACTTGAGTAGTAAAGATTGGCAGGAGATTGCTTTAGACCAGCCCCCACTGGCTTACTATATTTATGGGTTAACATTGTATCTAGGGGGACATAAAAATTTAGCTGGAGAACAGGAAAAGATTGGTTTTAATATCGGTTATTTAGATAAAGCTGTGTTAGGTTGGTCGACAGAACAACTTGCTTCGCTTGAGCCTTGGTGGGTTCGGCTTCAAGATAGTCAGGATATTAGTAATTTGCCGTCAGTGCTTCTGCCCTCATTTAAGATGATTTGGCAAGCAAAAAAAACGGCAGCTGTTTTCTCGTTAGGATGCCTACCATTAATTTATTTTTTGGGCTTGGAGATTGGGGGTTTCCTAACGGGGATTCTTTCGATGCTAATTTTGGGTTTCAACCAGTTAATGTTTTTAACTGGACGACAGGCAATGGCCGATTCGATTTTGCTTTTTTTCTTACTGGCCAATGTTTTGTTAATAATTTATACTCTCAAGTTTTTTTATAAAAAGCAAGCGTTGGAGTTTTTAGGGTCTACTTTTCTCATTGGCGTCAATATTGCTTTAGCCACCAGCACCAAGCTTAATGGCGGGATTACTTTCTTTATCTGGGGATTAGCGGCACTTCTCGCTTTGATTAGTGTTTTAATAAAGAAAAAGGGAAGGGTGGAGGAAGCTTTACTTCTAGTTAATGGATTTCTAATTTCAATTATAATAGCTTCTAATCTTTTTGTTTTTTTGAACCCCTATCTCTATCCTGATCCTATTTCCCGTGGTATCAATATGGTAGAACATCGTATTTCGGTCTCCAAGTTTCAACAACAATACTTTCAAGACGCACTTACATCTTTTCCAGAAAAAACCAGGGCGGTCTTGAACCACGCTCTATTATCAGAAGGAGACTGGAATAATTTTGAGATCCCATTCTTGGATTTGCTATTTTTTCTTTCTGGGTTTACTACGCTTACATTTGTCCTCATTAAGAAGTTCAAAATCAACAAAAATATCTCTTCAGAAATAGTTATCCTTCCATGGATAGTAGTCACTTTTATTGCTTTAATTTCCTACATTCCCCTTAATTGGAATAGATATTATCTACCTGTAATTCCTTGTATTGCCATTACCCAAGCCTATGGCATTGGTAGAATTGGAGAGCTTATTTGGTCGAAATTAAAAAATCACGTCAAATTTTTGGTAGAATGAAGAAGACATGTTCAAAAAGAGAATAACAACTTTCAAAAATCTTTTCAAACGGCATCCAGTATTTTTTCTCCTTCTTGGTATTCTGGGCTTTTTGCCCTTTTTGGATGGGGGGACAAATATTGCCGCTGAAGTTTTAATTTTGATTTTACCCCTGCCACTTTTCTTATTAGGATTAGCCTCTGGCGAAATCCACCTCAACAGGTTACCTGGCTGGTTAATAATTCTCTGGCTTATATTCCTGGTTTCTGCCGCTGTTTCAGTTATTACATCTGCCAGTCAACTTTTCTCCATTCCTGCCTTTTTCCAACTTTTGGCTATTTTTTTGTTTTTCAATCTATTTCTTTTAACTGGAGGCAAAGAAAGCCTCAAGCAGGCTGTTTGGCTTATCTTTGTTGTTTCTTTCCTGCTTTGCCTTTTGAGCTTCCACTATCTTCTCCCTTGGACCGAAAAACCAGCCGAGATGAATCTGGTTTATGCCACCTATGGTCATAGTCATTTAGCTGATTATCTTATTTTGGTAATCCCTTTCGCCCTGACACTTTTTTTAACTGCCAAGAAAGAAAAACCCAAGCTTCTTTTTGGAGGATTATTAATCTTTTATTTAGTCAGTTTCGTTCTAACTTTCTCTCGGGGAGCATTCTTAGTCTTGTCCCCGGCTATCTTGTTATTAATTCTCTTATTAAAGCCTCAGACAGCGGCTAAGAGGCTCATAAGCTGGCTTTTAATCTTGGTTCCCCTCGGTGTTTTATTGCTAATTTTGGTCTACTCCTTAAGCTCCTTTGGGATTGATGCCAAATTAGCTCAGCCTGGACATTGGTTAGTAAAGCAAATTGTTAAACCCGAATTTAAAGCTAAAAGAATTGATTATTGGCAACAAGCTTTACAAGGATTTTTGGCTCGTCCTTTAACTGGTTTTGGTTGGGGGACATTTGAAATAGTGGCTCTTCGTTTCCAAAGAGAAACTGCCGGTTGGTCAAATTTCACCCATAATTGGTACTTACAGACTTTGGCCGAGGCCGGAATTTTTGCTTTGTTTGGATTCGTTTGTTTTCTGTTCTTATCGCTCCGTCATTTGTGGAAAGCAATTAAAAAAAGCCCAAAAGCCCCATTGTTGATTGGTGGCTTTGGAGCAATTCTGGCTTCTTGCCTTCATTCTTTGGTTGATTATGATTGGCATTTTCCCGCCATTTTTCTTACCTTTTTGTTTTTGCTCGCCAATTTATTAGTTTCCTCTTCCCGAGGTTTGAAGAGAAACCAACCTCTAAGGTTGGTAAAATGGTTGATGATTGGGGGGGCGGTTTTGGTCTTCGTTTTTGGCTGGAGCCAGGTGATAGGGGAGTATTTTTATCAAAAAGGAGATTATCAAAAAACCTTGTTCATTTCTCCTTGGCCAGCGGTTCGGGTTCACCAGATAGGTGATAAAATCTTTGAAAAAGATTTTGCCCAGGGAGAGAAAATTGGACAAAGAATTTTATCTCTTTCTCAAGAGGACCCATCAATGCATTACTGGTTGGCGGAAAAATATTATTATCGAGGCAATCTTGGGCAAGCGGCTGAATATTATCAAAAGGCAATCGAATACAATCCCTTGGGTAATTACCATCTTTATCAAAAATTGGGGAAGATTTATATCAAAATTGGACAAAAAGAGAAGAAAGAAGAACTTTATCAATTTTTTGCCCAAAATCTAGAAAAGGTAAAAGTCGAAAAAGAAGACAAAAGCTTAGCCAAGACTCTTTATCAAATCGGACAGGACTACCTAAAAGAAGGAAAAGAAGAAGAAGCACTTTTTTGGTGGGAAAAGGCACCGGCTTGGGCTCCCTGGTGGTCCTATTTTTATATAGAAGTTGCTAATCTCTATATTGAACTTGGTGATTTGCATAAAGCAGAGGACGTATTGAATAACTGCCTAAATTTTTATTATCCCAGAAAACATTGCCAAGAATATCTAGAAAAACTTTCAAAAGGAATGGATTTCGAACCCCCAGGCTATTGGCGCTCTAAAATTTTAGCCATTCCTGAAAAGTGAGTGGTATTGAAATTTGACTTTTGGTTTTTTGATTAATTAGATTTAGTTTGATATAATATATGGCAGAGGAAGGAAAAAGAGAAGTGAGTCAAGAAAGAACACCAATTTTGGGGCGTGAAGTAGGTAAGCCATTGCGTCCTGAAGAGTATCCTTCAGAAGAGGAGATTGCCTCTTTGACTGGAGAAATAGGGGCAAGCAGACTAGAAATCGTTCTTAAGACAATGGGAATGGCGGCCCCGGTTTTAATTGCTCCTATTCTAACTAGATGTGTTCCTACCCCAACCGAAATCCCTGTTGTTCGTACTCCTGAGGAAGCCGGAGTTACCCCTTCGCCCACCCTAGAGATCAAACCGACGCCAACGAAGACACCTACTCCTGAGATTATTCCCAGTCCAACAGTGACAGTTGAGGCTATTGGTTTTGGAATGGAGGAGCTTACTCCCGAAAAGCAAGAGAAAGAGCAAGAGATGGCAACTGAGCTTGAGCAAGCCTACAGAGAAGCAGCCAAAAAAGGAGGATTTGAGGCAGGAACAATCGTTTTAACTCACGGAGATGAAGAAGGAGAGGTGGGGGGATATTTTAAAGACGAGGAAGGGAACTTTTGGCTTTTAGTTACCAAAGAAGAGCAGAAGGTTTTGAAGCAAGTTCCTTCCTATCAAGAAGAAACTCCAATCTGGAACGCAAACGAGATGAGATTTGAGATTAATGATGAGGAAGGGAAAGTAATTGCTTACTGGAATCCGGAAGAGAGTGTTTGGAAAGCAATCGCCCCTGAGTCAATCCCCACCCCAACCAAAGAACCAACAGCTACCCCTGAACCTCAACCGCCAGTGGAAATGGTAGCCACAGGGAATGTTGATATTTATCTTTCCCCAGAAGGTCAAAAGGTTGGTTATTTTGTCCCTGGTCAGAGATTTACTCCAACAGGAGTAGAAAAGGACGGTTGGATTCAGGTTATAGATTCTGATGGCAATAGACTCTGGATTCAGGAAGGCGGTCCTTATGGACCAGCAGGAAAAGCTACCCCAATTCCAGAAGTGACCCCTCTACCAGAGCACCCCTTTTGTCCAGAAATTCCACCTGGGTTTTGGAATCCGTATGGTGCTCCACAGGCTAGTATTCAACGTTATGGGGGATGGGAATATTTCCCTGTGTATCAATATTTTCTTTACGGCCAGACTATTGACCAAGGAAGGAGAAATGCCGATGGCAGTATTTCCACCAGAATTAAAATCAATCTTAGCGGAACAGGCTTACTAGAGGCAGAATATATTCTTCCCTCTGGCCTTCCGATAAAGAGAATAATCAGTGGTGAGGATCATGTTATCAATCCTCTTGACTATCCGTCGATTTCTCCTGAGGAGGTCTGTTCGGGAGATGTAGTGATAATTACTAGCATCTCTTCACCCGATGTTCTTGATCCGAGGATACCCGGACCCCACGTTCTTGATGGCCCCTTCTTTATCATGCGATTTCGTCAGTAGTTTTTCCGGGATTCTAGCTTTTCTTTCTTGACAACCTTTCTCTTTTTGTTTATCCTGAAAATTGAAAGGTTTTTTGTCTGCCCATGGAGCAAAGGCGATTTAAATTTCTTCTCTTGTTTCTTTCCTTTATTTGTTTAATTTTATTGGCTGAGGGAGTTTATTATTGGCGGTCAACAAAAAAATCCCCCACCCCAGAACTAACCCAGCCCTATTTAGGAGAAATGGTTGCCACTGGAAGAGTTGAGGTTTTTCTTTCTCCCGGAGAGAATAAAGTTGGTTATTTTGTCCCTGGGCAAAAATTTACTTCTACCGGAGACCAAGAGGGAAGTTGGGTTCAAGTAATCGACGCTGATGGTTATGAATTATGGATTGAAAAAAACGGAGATTATCAACCAGCCAGCCAATAAAATGAAAAAGCTTTTTCTTTTTACCCTTTTAATTGCTTTAATTAGTCTTTTTTTATTATCAAGAGTGTCTACTTCCAGAGTGCCTCCCTCAGTTTTTGCTGGTTATTGTGGCGATGGCACTTGTGGCGCTGGCGAAGATTGTTACAACTGTTCTGGCGATTGTCCTACTTGTCCTCCTCCTCCCCAGCCTTCTCCAGGTGTTACTCCTACTCCAGGCCCAGGGGGTACATGCGCTATTTGTGGCGGTGGCGTTTGTAGTAATGGAATTCCATATGATCTTATCTGTTGTTGTGGTTGGGATATGTGTGGTCCTTGTGAGCACGGCAATGTGGTTGATTGCTGGAAACAGCCAGATTGCTCCGATACTATAGGGTGTAGTATTCCTGAAAATTGTCCAAATATATCAGCGGCGGAAGCCTGTGGTTCAGCCGCTTGTAATGTGGCTAAAAAATGTGTAGATGGAGTATGTGTCTGGGAGTGTCAAGGTCTTCCCCCATGTGATGGGGAACCATCCGGTAACGTCCCTCCTTTTATTCAGAGAGTGACGATAGATCCACCTTTATCTATTTGTCAAGCCACCCCAGGAGAGACCGTTACCCTGACCGCCACTTATGGTGATAATAACGGAGTTGGGGATCTTAAAAGAGCTTATTTAGGGTTTGCTCCTTGCGGAAGCTCGGGTGACGCTTATTGTACTAACTTTGAGCGCAATTTAGCCAATTATTTTGGTGGAGTTTTCTATACCCGAGAGTATGTTGGTAGTGATCAAGTAAGGATAGCAATAGAGAATTATGGAACAACCTCTTGTACTGGTGGAGCAAGTGGCAATTGCCCTTGGGGAGGTCTGCGCTCCATAGGCTCAATGTCTGTTTATAATAAGCCGGGCACAGTTGAAGTAACCAATGTTTCGGTTAGCCGGGGTAACTTTACCGCCTCTGTCACCTGGAAACTCAAATTCCATGGTGTTCCTGCTAACAGCTATAACATCTACGCCATGGTGGTCGATATGTCAGATGTCTGGCAGCCAGGCATAGGCCAGCCCGCGCACTGGTGGGATTGGTATGGCACCTTGACGGTTGAAGAGTGCGGCATCTCAGGCAGGGTGTATGATAGTGCGGATACTGACACTACTTGTTTCAATCTTACCAGTAAACCTCCGGTTGAAGGAGCAGTGGTAACAGGTGATTTACTTGGCGATGGTGTCTACACAAATACTTCGCTCGGAAATGGGAGCTATTCTCTGACTAATCTTCCTGGAGGAACCTATGCGATGTCGGCGGCAAAGGATGGCTATCGATTTGAAGGATTAGTTTGTAATGGTACCAGTCAGCTAGGTTCTTTTCCTGTTCCTCCTGTTAGAACTAATATCAATATTGGAATTTCCAGTTGGGCTGATGCCTGGTTCCAGACCCAAGAGGGAGATGTTCATGGACAAGGAGGAATAAATTCGGATATTCCTCAAAGCTGTGTTGATGCCGGACCACCCACCTGCACTCCTTATTTTTCTTTAAATGGTTCAGGAGGTTATCCGGGGGTGGTTTCTTATGAAGGAACTGCTAATTTTGGTCAAGGTTCGGTTTCGGCTCCACCAGCTGAATGGCTAGCAAAAACAAGTTTTAGCAAAAAATCTTACAATTATTTTTACTCTCTTTTAGGCTCGCCAACGTATATTCTCTCTCCTGGAGAAATTGATGTCTCTACCTTGGAAACTGGAGTTTATGCTTATGAAGGTGATGTTTCCTTGTCTAATGACGTTGGGGTGGTGGGGACAAAAAAGATTATTATTCTCACTACCGGAAG
>Ga0210018_1001432_pt1 | contig 12388 bp, 13 predicted proteins | sample CryGeyCG2014_010_2_FD_183967 | JGI IMG/M metagenome (GOLD analysis project Ga0210018, IMG submission 183967) | Groundwater microbial communities from aquifer - Crystal Geyser CG09_land_8/20/14_0.10 (SPAdes) (version 2) | ecosystem: Environmental > Aquatic > Deep subsurface > Groundwater | place... | reverse complement strand
GCCTGAGCCACCAAAAGCCTGTCCACCAGCTCTTCCTTACTCATTTCCAGCGAGAAAAAGCCGACCGGTCTTTTGTGCTTTACCGCCAAATTTTGGGCAATATTTAAAGATAAACTCGTTTTGCCAATACCCGGCCGGGAGGCCAAAATCAAAAGATTGCTCCTTTGCATCCCCGCCAAACAGTCGTCCAGATCCTTAAAGCCGGTCGGCACTCCCCTTAAACCCTCTCCTTGTTTATGCAACTCATCCAACCTGTCAAAACTTTCGGCCAGTACGTCTTTAATTAAAGTAAACGACTTGGCCAGATGCCGCTGGGAAAGGGCAAAAATTTCACTCTCCGCTCTGTCCATCAGCTCATCGGCCGCTACTCCCTCATCCAGGGAAAAGTCCATCAACCGAGAAGCCGCTGTCATCAGCAATCTTTTTATCGCCGCGTCTTTAACAATCTTGCCGTAATGCTCAACGTGGGCGGCGGTTGGGACTTTATTGACCAGCTCGGCCAAAAACGCCGTGCCGCCGACTTTTTTTAAAGCCTTCTTCTTTTTTAAGCGTTCTGCCACTGTTAAAACATCAACCGGAATCCTCTCCTCATAAAGCTCAACTGCACATTCAAAGATTTCCTGGTGGCGTTCGTCGTAAAAATCCAAAGGCCTTAAGAATTCCGCTACGGCGATAATGGCGTCTTTATCCAAAAGCAAAGCCCCCAAAACCGATTCTTCGGCACTTCGGGAATGCGGCGGTACCCTTACCTGATCTTTCGTTGCCATACAATTTGGGGCAGATTACAAAACGATAACTTTCGGGCTCTGGTCTTCAATAATATCTTCTTTTTTAAGGGAAAACTTCGGCAGATTTTCAACACTTAAGCCGCTTTCGGAAAGAAAATCGGTCACCGGATAAAGTTTGGCAAAGGCCTCTTTATTTAAACCCGGAACTTGGTAATGCATGGGGATAATAAAAAACGGGTCGACCTCGCCAACCACCCGAACGGCTTCTTTGGGACCGATGGTGTATTCCCCGCCGACAGGGATAAATAAAACGTCAATGTTCCCCAGCTGGGAAAGCTGCTCGTGAGTCAGACTTTCACCCAAATCCCCCAGGTGAGCCAGTCTTAAGCCGTCTGCCTCAAAAACAAAGATGGTATTTTTGCCCCTCAAGGAGCCTTTCTTCTCATCATGGAAAGAAGTGAAGCCAAGAACAGACACCCCCATCACTTCGTACTCCCCAGGGCCGTCGATCACTTTCCTGACGTTTTTAACCAGGCCCGTCTGGTTATGATCGGCGTGCAGATGAGAAACAGTCACGATGTCGGCCTCAACCGCCGGATATCTAAGCCCGACAAATTTTGGATCAAAAGGATCGGTAACAATCGTGGCGGTTTTACCCCTAATCTTAAAAGATGAATGTCCAAGATGATAAATTTCCATATTCCATTCGCATACTAACAGAAGTTGTTTTTCTTGACAAGATGCTCTCTTTAACCTATATTCGTGTCCAATGCGCAAAGAAGCGATTTACGCCATAATTGCCGGTCTTGCCCTGGGGCTGATCATCGCTTTTGGTGTCTGGAGAATTAACTTATCAAATAAAAAACCAAACATCTCCACCCAGGCCACCCCCACCCCTACCCCGCTCTCGCAAACCGGCCTAACGATTGCCAAACCGAACAATGACGATGTTCTGACAGCCGCCTCCGGTATTATCTCCGGTCTGGCTTCCCCCGAATCCTGGATTGTCGTTTCAACTGATTCTTCCGACTCTCTATTCAAAACCAATTCCGACGGTTCTTTCACCAGTGAGGTTAATCTGACCGGCGGCATCAACCAATTTGTCATCACTGCCGTTAGGCTAGGCGCCAACACCACCTCTCAAACCTTAAGGCTTATTTACTCCACTCAACTGGCCACCCCAGAGGCGGCTCCGACAGCCGCTTCAACCGAATCGGCAATCCGGGAAAAAGTCCTCCAAAAAGTTGAAGAGGTTTTAAATTCACCAAAAGCCTACCTCGGGACAGTTACCGACATCACCGATACCTCCATTCAGCTTAAATCCGATTCCGGAGAAATTTTACAGGCTTCGGTAGATTCCAAAAACGTGGTGGTTATCAAAACCGGACCCAAAACGACCGCGGTTAAATTTACGGATATCGCCATCGGCGATTATATTGCCGCCTTAGGCTTTCGCAACGGCAATCACGTCTTGAACGCCAAAAGAATCCTAATCACCTCTCCCCAAAAACCACCCAACATCAAGGTTTATTTCGGCCCGGTAAAAAGCGTCAATAAAAAAGAGGTCGCTTTAGAAGATTTGAAATTTACGACCAAGTTAACCGGACTGAAAGTCGGCGATTTAATTATTGTTGTCGGCACTGTTGACGAGGCAGGCAAGTTCTCCCCCCGCAAATCCTTCCTCACCGTTCCCGCCGCTTCCCCCTCCCCCAGCCCAGACTAGAAATTCAGTCAAAAAAAACAAAAAAGTCGGCCGTGGCTATCCGCACACATACCGACTTCTTATAAGAGTATATTACCTCAAAACTGAACAAGTTACGATACTTTTTAGACATTAATGAATAATTGTCAGGGTCAATTGGAACATCCTGTAGGTTGAAGAGTATTTTAGGTAGAATCTCCTATACAAAGGAGGTGATTAATATGGTTTCTTCGCTCAGAAAGTTCTCTTCGAATGAAGTAGCTTCTGAAAGGTTAAAGATTATCAGCTATTACAAGGTCTACGGAGAGAAAACTACAAAAGAAGCTTTTGGGATCGGAAGAAAAACTATATTTGTTTGGAAAAGAAGGCTGAACCAAAACCAGGGAAAATTATCTTCCCTTATTCCTTTTTCAACCAAACCTTTAATGGCCAGGGCAATGGTTACAGACCCGAGAATTGTTGAATACATTACCAGACTTAGAGAGGTTCATCCAAGACTTGGGAAAGAAAAGATTTATCCTTTATTACTCCACTACTGTCAAAATATTGGTATTCCGGCGATTAAGGAGTCAACTATCGGAAAGGTAATTAAAAGGCACAAACTTTTCTATCAAAAGCAAGGCAGGTTGTACCACAACCCGGCTTCAAGGTTTGCAAAAAGGATTAAAACCAAAAGATTAAGGATCAGATATGCTCCTAAGCACAAGGAACTGGGACACATCCAAATGGATACAATATTGAGATTCCAAGACGGGATTAAATATTATTTCTATACGGCAATTGATACCAAAGGCAAATTTGCTTTTGTCCTGCCCTTTAAAACTCTGACAAGCTTCAACGCTCTTGATTTTTACCAAAAGCTAACTCAGGTGGTTCCCTATGAAATTAAGTCGGTTCAAACAGACAATGGCCTAGAATTCTTAGGCTTATTTGACGCATATCTTCAAAAACAAGGTCTCCCGCATGTCTTTACTTATCCAAGGTGTCCCCGGATTAACGGTGTAGTTGAAAGATTCAACAGAACCATCCAAGAGGATTTTATTGATTACAACCTAGATACTCTTTATGAACCTAAAATCTTCTCTTCTAAACTGGCTGATTATTTGTTATTCTATAATCTAGTTAGACCGCACAAGACTTTGGGGAACATTCCACCCATAGTCTATCTGAGTCAGAAAGGAGGAATGTCTGAAAACTCCGTAACTTATACAAAAACTTGACAATTTCAAGAGGCAAAAGTATAATAGCCCCAGTTTAACAAATCCGTTACGAGCGGAGTCACGATCCGCCAGGAGCCTCGCAAAATCGAGGCCGCAGGGAAAAGCGTAAAAAGATACCACCCATTGTCGTCTTGAGCGAAGTCGAAAGACGGAGATGGACTGAGAGCCCCGGTGTAACACCGGGGAAGAAGGATGGGACCGCGGGAGGTTCTTTTTTAATGGATTAACCTCTCGTTCCTTGTCTCGATATTTATTTATCGGGGTAACGAACGGGAGGTTTTTTATTTGTCTTGTTTTAGCACCTCGGGGGTGGGTCCTGACTCCCACGAGGTGAATTTATTACATGGTGGGTGTAGTGAAACGGTATCACGCCAGTTTGTGGAGCTGGAATCGGGGGTTCAACTCCCCTCACCCACCCCAAATAGGAAGAAGGTGAAAAGAATATGACGGATAAAAAAAGAGTACCAACATTAGCAGAATTTGAAAGGGGGTTTAAAACACCCAACTTTTTAAATGACCCAAGGACACCCGATGAGATGACACAGCAGTGGTATCGGGCCATTGAAAACAAATATTACCAATTGTATGGCCAAGAAAAAATAGAATCCTTAAGACCTAAAAAAGAGGGAGAATAAATATGGTAGAGTTTGAGCGGCTTGACAGGAACAATTTAAAAAAACTGACCGTAGTGGCAAAAACTTATCGGGAAGCTTTTGCCACTGAACCGTGGAAGGAAGTAAGCCGCGGACCGGCCTGTGGAAAATTTTACGGACCGGAAAATTCTCCGGGAAGCCGTTGCCCTTGCGGCTGCGGCAAATTAGAAGAAGCCTATCCAGTAATTAAAACAGTACGCTATATCCGAAACGAAATATCGAAACCAAACGCAATCGCATTTTCAGCAAACAAAGACGGAAAAACGGTGGGGTTTGCTTGGGCCTACGAAGAAACTGGGTTGGAATTCGCTGAAACAAAATATGCCCCAGAAAATCGCGAGTTTGTCGCAAACTTAGTCGGTAAAGATAACGAAGTAATTTATCTGTCCGAATGCGGTTTCCTCAAAGCAGAAAGACAAAAAGGGCTAGGCACAGAGATCACCGCCCAGATCATTAAAGAAGGTGTGAAATTCGGCCTACCATTTCTTTTGAGAACAAACAAGGGCTCTGCGGCTAAATGCATAGCCGAAAAGTTGGGAATGAAACCAATAATGGGATCTGACGACACGCCGCCCGATCCCGAAAATCCCGAACGGATTCTATTTTACAAAGAATGAAAAATATCAACACTTTAGACATTTTAAAAGAACTCGTCTCAATCCCCTCTTGGGTTGATAGCAAAACCAATGAAACAAAAATTGGCAATTGGATTGTGGATTTTTTAGCCAGAAATTCAAAACTAAAGATTACCAAGCAACCAATTGGAAGCGGTAGAGTTAATATAGTTACCTCTAGTTCAGATAAAATTGATGTTCTGGTTACCGGACACATGGACACAGTTCAACCAGTTTCTGGTTGGACAAAAAATCCAATCAAGCCAGAAGTAACCGGTAATAAAATCTACGGCCTTGGAACTACCGATATGAAATCGGGGCTTGCAATTATGCTCTATTTATCAATACTTCCCAACTTGTCCAAAAATATTGGATTTTTATTTTATTGCGACGAGGAGTATGACTTCCTGGGAATGAAAAAATTTATTTCTCAATACCAAAATAAAATTAAACCAAAATTGATAATTTCACTCGATGGTGAGGGTTTGCAAATCGCAAATTCGTGCAGAGGTCTTATTGAATTAAAAGTATCAGTTGAAGGAAAAGCCGGACACGCCGCAAATCCGAAATCCGGAATAAATGCAATCACTCAATCTTTTAAGGCAATTAATGATCTTAAAAGATGGCTAAAAGCATATAAAACAAAGGGGCTGGGTGATTCAACTTTGAACATTGCCTATATTAACGGAGGTGGAAGTGAAGGAAACATAATTGCGGAAAGATGTGAATACATAGCTGAAATAAGAGTTGCGAATGAAATATTAAATGCCGATTTAGTTAAAAAGTTTTTTACAAACAATTCCAAAAAATTTGGATTAAAAGTTAAAGAGATTAAAGTCAGGCACGACCTAGGAAGTTGGACTACTCCAATAGATGACTTGAAAAGCTTAATTATGAAGGTACCAAAAAAAATACTGAAAAGTGCCAAGAAAAGTGGATATATAGATATCCAAATGCTTTGGCAGGCTTTTGGAAAGGTTCCAACTTTTAATCTCGGTGTGGGAGAAAATGGAATGTCGCACAGAGCGGATGAGTTTGTAAAAATTTCCAATGTTTTGAAAGCTCAGAAATTTTACGAGACTATTCTGACCGAAAGGTAAATATGCTAAACTCAAAGTCGATCAGCATTTTTAGTAATAAAAAACTCGGGCAAGAAAGCCCGAGTGAAATAACTGAAAATTAGTATAACATACAAATATGTCAAGTCAAAAATTACAAACATTAAAGGGATTTAGAGACTTTTTGCCGGAAGAAGCTCTGAAGCGTGCGTGGTTAAAAGAAAAATTAGTTAAAATATTTGAAAATTGGGGTTATGATCCCATGGAAACACCAACCCTTGAACCTCTTGAGATCTTTGAGGGAGAGATCGGCGAAGGTGAACAGATGTTTTATAAATTCAAAGATAACGGGGGGAGAAATGTAGCATTGCGTTATGACCAAACAGTCCCCACCTGCAGAGTTGTAGGGCAATACTCAAATGAACTGCCAATGCCATTCCGGCGCTATCAAATTCAATCTGCCTACCGCTGCGAAAATACGCAAAAAGGCAGGTATAGGGAATTTTTACAGTGTGATGCGGATATCTTTGGTATCGCCTCTCCCTTGGCTGACGCTGAAACAATTGCATTATCTCTGGATATTTACAAACAACTGGGTTTTATAAAAGCGGTTGTCTCAGTCAACGACCGCGCTCTTCTTAAAGGCTTGCCTTACGAAGCCGTGGTGGCTATCGACAAACTCAAAAAAATCGGTGAAGAAGGCGTCTTAAAAGAAATGATCAATAAAGGTATTCCCCCAGAAAAAGCTAAAGAATATTTTAACTATGTCAAGACCCTGAAACCCAATAAAACTATCCAAACTATCCTTGACTATCTAAAAAATTCCGGGTTTGAAAATGATTGGTATAAATTTGAATCAACTCTAGCCAGATCATTCTCTTATTCGACTGGTCCTATTTGGGAAGTTGAGATTCCCGGATTTGAGTCAGGTTCAGTTCTGGGTGGAGAAAGATATGACAAGATAGTTTTAAATATTTCCGGAAAAGATATTCCCGGAACAGGATTCGGAATGGGCTTTGATAGAAGCCTGGAAGCTGCTGAGCAGTTTGGACTTATCCCCCAACTTAAAACCAAATCACAAGTTTTGGTTACAGTATTCTCTTCTAACCTTCTACTTCAATCGGTTAAAATTGCAAAAGATCTACGGGAGAAAGATATTAATACAGAGCTTTTTCCGGATGAAAATACAAAATTAGATAAACAGCTTAAGTATGCCGATAAAAAAGGGGTTTCTTTTGTCGTTATAATCGGCCCTGAAGAAATAGAAAGTAATTCAGTAACTCTTAAAAATTTAAAAACCAAAGAACAAACCACAACTTCTTCCGAAAATCTTGTATCATTAGTTAAGTAACATGAATCCCCACCGCCTTAAAGCCTACTTCCTGCTTCTTGTGGTTACGGTCATCTGGGGAGTCGCCGGACCAGTGATTAAATTTACCTTAGGCGGATTTCCGCCGCTTCTTTTCTTAACCTACCGTTTCGGCCTTTCCACTGTGGTGGCTGTTATTTTATTTGCTTTCTTGGGTTTTCATTTCCCCAAAGACCGGAAAGTCCAGTTTGAGCTTCTCCTTTACGGTTTTATTACTTCAACAGTTACTCTGGGTTTTCTTTTCTTCGGACAGGAAAAAACAACCGCCCTTGATGCCGCTCTTATTATCCTAATAAACCCTCTCTTAATTTCTCTGGCAGGAGTCCGTTTTCTAAAAGAGCGTATCACCGCAAAAGAAAAACTGGGGATAGTCATCGCCTTTGTGGGAACAATTCTGACAATAATTGAGCCTTTTTTACAAAATGATCACAGTCTGGCCGGGTTTTCAGGCAATATTCTTGTCTTTATCAGTCTTTTGACGGCTACCTGGGGGGCAATTCTTGCCAAAAAGCTCTTAAGAGCCGAGATTAATCCCCTGACTATGACCAATGTCTCATTTATAGTCGGCTTTATTACCCTTTTGCCATTTGCTTTACCCTTAATTCATTATTCATCGTTCAATATTCATTATTCTTACCATCTGGGCGTTGTCTTCATGGCTCTTGTCTCCGGCTCATTGGCTTATTTTCTGGCCAACAAAGCCCAGAAAACAATTGAGATCGGCGAGGCGGCGGTTTTTTCTTACCTCCAGCCCATTTTCGCCGCTCCCTTGGCGGTGGCCTGGCTCGGAGAGGCAATCACTCCGACTTTCCTTTTGGGAGCGACAATTATCACCATCGGGGTAGTTATTGCCGAAACCAAAAAGAAAAGGTATAATTAGCCTCATATGAAAACCGATATTCATCCTAAATGGTATCCGGAAGCAAAAGTCACCTGCGCCTGCGGCAATACCTTCACAACAGGAGCAACTTTTCCGGAGCTATCAGTTGATGTTTGTTCCAAATGCCATCCTTTCTATACCGGCCAGATGAAATATGTGGATACAGCCGGCCAGGTAGAAAAATTCAAATTGAGAAAAGAGGGGGCGGCAATCAGGAAAATCTCCAAAACCGAAAAAAGAAAGCTGAAGAAGTTAAGACAGATCGCCGAAGAAAGAGAGCGTCCGGAGACGCTGGCAGAACTAAGACAAAAGGTAAAAAGGTAAAAAGTAAAAGTTATGGATCTCCAAACTGTTTATTTAGAAACCCGTGGCGCTACCGGCGGAGACGAAGCCAAAATCTGGGCCGAGGATCTTTACCGGATGTACTACCGCTTTGCGGTCAGGCGCGGCTGGAAAGTCTTCCCGATTGGCGAGGCCACTCTTAAAATCTCGGGTCCAAACGTCTTCAACGAATTGAAAAATGAATCCGGGGTTCACCGGGTGCAAAGAATCCCGACCACGGAACGGCATGGCCGGATTCACACCTCAACTGCCACAGTGGCGGTTTTGCCCGAAATCAAAGAAAATCAGATTCAGATAAATCCAACAGATCTTGAGATACAATTCTTCCGCGCCTCCTCCAAGGGCGGCCAAAATGTGCAAAAAGTTTCAACCGCCGTCAGGTTAACCCATAAACCGACCGGAATTGTGGTCACCGCCCAAAACGAACGCTTTCAGGAACAAAACAGAATCATAGCTTTAAGCCTACTGCGGGCCAAGTTGTATGAGCGGGGCGAGGCGGAAAAAGAAAGAACCATTGCCGGCTACCGTTCCGTGATCGGCCGAGGTATGCGAGCAGAAAAGATAAGAACCTACAATTTCCCGCAAAGTCGAATTACCGACCACAGAATCAAAAAATCTTTTGGAAATCTTGAGGGAATTCTTAACGGAAATCTAGATAAAATTGTCGATTTGACTTCCAGGTAACTCTTTAAAATCCCGGCCAAACCTACTGACCGGCTTCGGAGAGGGTGGCGGAGAGCTTAAGGGTTTCGCCGTCCCGGTAGACTTCCAAATCAAGTTTATCCCCAGGCTTTTTACCGGAGACAAGTTTTGCCAAATCATCACCAGCGTTGATAATAATATCGCCGGCCTTAAGTCCCGCTTTTTGGGCCGGAGAGCCGGCAATCACCTCAACAACATAAGCTCCCTGGGGCGCCTCCTGATATTGAACCCCGAGGTAAGCCTTTTTAGCAAAACCGCTTGATTTAAACTGGTTAAGCGAGTCTTTAACGACATTAATCGGCAGGGCAAAACCGATATTACTGGCTCCCTGGGCCACGGCAACATTAACCCCGATTACCTGGCCGGCCGAATTAAGCAAGGGACCGCCGGAATTGCCCGGATTAATGGCCGCATCAGTCTGGATAATATCATCCAGTTTCTCCACATAGCCCTCGTAGGCGCTGCCGGCAGTAATCCCCCGGCCCAAACCGGAAATCACCCCGGTGGTAACCGTATGTCTAAACTCGCCCAAGGCCGTGCCGATGGCAATCACAAACTGGCCTACTTTTAATTTCGCGGAATCACCTAATTCAACCGGGTTTAATCCGCCGGCCGGCGGATCAAATTTCAAAATCGCCACATCATTAGCCGGATCGCGGCTAATTTTTACCACCGGATATTCTCGATTATCTTTAGTAATAACTTTATAGGTGGCCCCTGTTGCTGAAACAACGTGTTTGTTGGTGATAATTAAACCATCCGCCGAAACAATAAAACCGCTGCCGATATCCTGCGGCTCCCCTCCTTGAATTTGGGTGCTGAATCCGCCGAAAGGACTAAACTGTAAAATTCTTCGCTTTGGGGTCTGAATCGAAACCGTCACCACCGAGGGAGAAACCTTTTCGGCCACATCAATGACCATGGACTCTTCGTTTACCAGTTTCTGGTTAATTATCTGGCCCAAACTTCTGGGGAAAAATTTATCAAGAGGTTTAAAACCAAAGAGCCGATCCGCAACCGCCCCACCGGTTACGGCCGCCAAAACGACAATTGCCACCAGGGTAATCAGCAAAATCTTTTTTGCCTTCATATAATTTAATTTACTTAAAGATACTGAGGGCCGCCTGAAGCTGGGTATCATCCTTTGTTTTGTCATCAAGAACTATTTTAACATCCGGGTCAAGCCCGCCTTGCGAGGCAGGTCCTTTGTCATTCACCCAAACCCCGGCCGGGGTAAGCCATTTGGCAATCGTAATATGCAGCCCCGAACCGTTTTCAAAATCCATTGGCTCCTGAATTGAACCTTTGCCGAATGTTTTCTCCCCCACAATCTTGGCTCTTTGGTTATCTTTTAAGGCCCCGGCTAAAATCTCGGCCGCCGAGGCTGATCCGCCGTTGACCAAAACCACCAAGGGGATCTTAACCAAACGGCCCGTCCTTTGAGTTTTATATTCTTTTTTAACCCCGTCGGCGCCCTGCTCAATCACTGCCAAGGTCCCCACCGGCAGAAACTCGCCGGCCGTCTCCACCGCTCCCTCCAAGTAACCACCGGGATTATTTCTCAAATCCAGAATAACGCCCTTGGTATCTTTATTATTCAAAATCTCGGAAACTTTTTCTTCCCACTGGGCGGATGTATCTCCCCCGAACTTTAAAAGTTGCAGGTGGGCAATTGTTTTGTCTTTCCCGACAAAGCTCAATAAAACGCTGGGCACTTCCAGTTTGGCTCTTTCTATCTCCACCGTAAAAGGCTCCGTTAACCCTTCCCTGGTTAAAATCAGGGCGACCTTAGTCCCGGCCTTGCCCCGGATTAGCTTCACTGCTTCGGGTAAGGAAATCCCGGCTGTTCCCCGATCCACATTATTAACCTCATCTTTGATACCCACAATAAAATCTCCGGCCTTAAGGCCCGCTTTTTGGGCCGGCGAATCAGGAAGAGGAGCAATAACGGCCAACTGGCTGCCTTTAAAGCCGATTTGAATCCCGATTCCCTCGAAACTGCCGGAAAGGTCCTCATTCATCACTTTATTATCCCCCGGAGGCAGAAACACGGTATAGGGATCTCCTAACGCCGAGACCATGCCGGAGATGGCGCCATACATCATCGCCCGCTGGTCAATTTTTTCCTTGTCAAAATACTTGGCGGTCAGACTATCCCAAACTTTCCAGAAAAAAGAAAAGTCAAGATCGGATTTATCCGGCGGGGTGAGTCTGACAATCTGAATTTTTTTGGCCGCGTCAATTTGGGCCCGGTAACCTTTTATCCCCAAAAGATAACCGCCGGCAAAAACCATCAAAAAACCGGCTGCAATCAGCAAAAACTTCCTCAACTTAAAAAAATTTAATTTGGGCATTTTAAATTAAACCTAAAATTCTGGCTCTTTTAATCTCGCGGCTAAGGCGTCTTTGGTGCTTGGCGCAGACTCCGGTTCTGTCTTTGCCTAAGATTCTGGCCCGGTCGGAGACAAATTGTCCCAACTCCTGATATTTCTTGTAATCCGGATTCTTACCTTCCTTGCAAAAGATACAATTCCTGGCCACCGGGCGCAACTTCAAGGCTCCTCTTCTTCTTCGGCCGGATTTCTTGAGTACCATAACTTCAGAAAGGTATATCCTCAGACTCTTCCTCGACAGGCTTGAGACTTTCAGTCCCCTTTGCTTTCTTACTCGGTTCAACGGACTTGCCCGCCGAAGCCTTGGCAGGGGCGGGTTCAATCACAGCAGGGGTTTCTTCGATTGCTTTTTCCGGAATGTCAAAATCACCTGCCCCCGTTGTCTCTCCCTCCCTGCGGGTATCTAAAATAATCATGTCCGAAACTATAATCTCGATAGTTGTTCGTTGTGCCCCATCTTGGCCTGTCCATTTTCTGGTTTGAAGCCTACCTTCAAAAAAGGTTTTTCTGCCCTTTCTTAAAAACTGCGAGCAAACCTCAGCCAATTTACCCCAAGCCACCAAACGGTGAAATTCAACTTCCTCTTTTTTCTCGCCGGCTTCGGTCACCCACTGGCGATTGGTGGCTAAACTGATAGTACAAACCGCTTTCCCGGACGGGGTGTAGCGCAGTTCCGGATCGCGGGTTAAGTTTCCGATTAACTGAACCTTGTTTAAACTTCTGGCCA
>Ga0210018_1001431_pt1 | contig 12392 bp, 13 predicted proteins | sample CryGeyCG2014_010_2_FD_183967 | JGI IMG/M metagenome (GOLD analysis project Ga0210018, IMG submission 183967) | Groundwater microbial communities from aquifer - Crystal Geyser CG09_land_8/20/14_0.10 (SPAdes) (version 2) | ecosystem: Environmental > Aquatic > Deep subsurface > Groundwater | place... | reverse complement strand
CGGGTGGCGTATTGAGCGAATAAAATAACTTTATGGAAAAAACAAATAAAAAAGTTGGTATCAATGCCTAAAATGCGGCGAATATTTTTCGTCTGATGACGATTTAAAATAAAATCCTCTGCTCCGCAAGTTGGATGCGTTCAGAACGATAAATTGGGGTAGTATTAAACAAGAATTAGAGGCTTTTATTTCTTTTATGCAACCAAAACAAAATTTGTTGACGAATAATTGTTAGCTTACGCAACGGGATTAGATGCTACTATATAGCCATCGTGTATCAAATTGCCATTTATTTGTTCATTTACTATATGAGCGCCTACATTATAACGCAATAACAACTCTACTAAACGTTCGCTCTTTTTAAATAAACCGATTCGGGCTATTGTTGCCATTTCTTCTGCCGAAATTCCTTTTTTTATTGATTCAACAACATATTTAAAAATTTCAGCATCGCCCTCTATAATCCAAGAGGCGCTCAAAATAACAGTCCATTTATCAGTTAATTCATCCATTTTTAATAATGCCAATAAATTAACCTTGCCCTTGGTTTTTTCTATTTCTTGTAAAATTGTATTAAATTTTTCTACCATATTTCTTTAATTTTGGTAATAATTCCATTTTCCGTATGATTAAGCATATTATATAAACGCTCTACTTTCGTTCTATCAAATTGTCTTTGCCGTTCATAATCATATCTTATTTTTGACCAATCTCCAGCAAATTCTATAGTAAAATTGCCCCAATTTTGAACAACCTCTGTAATTCCTGTATTAGGACTAAATGTAGCATTAAGCCCCGCAAGTATTCGTAGTTGTTCAAATTCGTGTGTCCAAAAAAAATTTACAATCTTTTGATTTTTAATATTCTCTGGATAAGAATTAAGATTTAATGTTTTACAAATAGCCGCTTTTAAAGCACACTCAAGCGCCATTGCCATTGTATATGCGGCAAAAAACCAGTCTTTCTTTTCTATCAACAAGGAGGCACTATTAAGACGTGCTTCGGTAATTGTTTTTAATTCTTCTATTGTCATTATAATACTTAATAAATAGTTTGCCCACTGATAACTTATCATTTTTTTAGGATAGGTTAATTGTTAGTTATAAGTCAAATTTGGCTTATCTTTTTTAATTGAATTATTACCTATATAATGCTATAAGATAGGCATAAAATAGTAAAATCTAAAAAAGTAATGAATGATATAAAAAATGTAATGAACGAGGAAACTTTTGATTATTTTAATTCGGATGTAAATTTTCTTGCCATCAATATTTTACTTGAGGGGTTTTATAGGGGTCAAAATATCTTTACTTTAGACCAATTCTTAAAGGGCAATTACTGGAAGATTGAAGAAATCGCTGATGAGATTAGAGATACTAACGATTTTAGCAATGTGAAGGATATGGTCTTACATCAGGTCATTGGCATCATTGAGAGTTTTAACCTTGCTAAGATAACACGGATTAGCGTCAAAGACATTTCGGGCTTACTGGAGCTTGTTGTTAGTAAAGCCGTCAAGACAGAAAACCCAATTGATGATGATATTGGGTATTTTACTGCCGTTATCAACGAGATTTACGATTTGAAAAAATTAAGTGATGCAAAAATTGAAGCGGAGATGGCGAAGCAAGACAAAGTTGATTTTAAAAGTATGCTTAGTAGGGTCAATTTTAAAGATGCAGACGAAGCGGCAAGGCATTTAAGCTTTATCTCTTCAATTGCCGCACCGCACATTGAGTTAGAAATAAGTTTTATTGACGAAGTAGCAAAAGAAACCGATAAAGCGGTTGAAGATTATCTTTTTTCTTTTTCGCAAGACGATTTTATTGATAAAAAGCCCAGTTATAAACAAAAGCGATATTATTTTTCTAAACAACTGGAAAATTTTTATAGCTACATAAAAGAGTTCCCAACAATAGATGGCAGTATAAACATCCCTTTTTCCTCATTAGAAAAGCAGGATTTTGAAGTAGTTAAAGTTCTATCATATTTGGAAAGAGGAAAAATAGTTAAAATTCGTAATTGGAATGACGTTGATATGTGGAATGTTAAGTTTCATACTACGCCAATAACGCTTCAGAGTTTAGTGGCAGGAAACGCAGAAACGAAAAGTGAAGACGATTTTAAGGAAAATCTAAGTTTTAATGAGGCAAAATCGGTATTACTTATTGGCGATAAACCAGTTAAAATACGAAAATTTAGCGACCAATACCATATTTTAAGAATAATCTTTGAACAACCAGAAAGAATAAAAGATGAATGGTTCTTTTCTGAAATAGCTGAAAAATATGATGACGTAGGCACAGTGAATGAAGATAAGAAGTTCTATAATGCTACTTATCAGATAGCTCAAAAAATCATTAAAGATACTGGCATTAGGGATTTCTTTATCACCACAAAACAATCAGCAAGAATTAACCCAAAATATCTAAATTAGTCTTAAGTAAACTTAAGTAAGGCATTTGATAACCTGATGAAAAGTCAGGTTATTTTTATGTCCGAACATCCCCAAGAAGCAAAATTAACTGAAGCAGATTTTGAAGCAAGGCAAAACTTGTTAGGTTTTGTCGGTTTACTTTTGGAAATTGATATGAGAAATCACCCTGAACTTTATAAGAAAAAATTTAATGAAAATTATGATAATAACAGAAGTCCAAATAACACCAATTAAGCCAAAGGATGGATTAGTAGCCTTTGCCAGCTTAGTGGTTGAAAATAGCCTTTATTTGGGCTTTTTAGGGGTTTATACGAGGCTTGATGGCACAGGATACCGAATAACCTACCCTACTAAAAAAGTTAGTGAAAACAGCTTAAATATTTACCACCCTATCAACAAGGAAACGAGCAAAGCGATTGAAGAAGCGATAATTATAAAGATTAAAGAAATTATGAAAGAAATATAAAACAACAAATTAAAGAAGTAATGAAAAAATGATTGATACAGTAATTTTACAAACAATAATCAGTTCTTTGGCTATTATTGAACCCAAGAGATTTAATCCCCCAATAGAAAGCTGGGCATTGAATTGGAGCGGATACAGAAAATTTATAAATAACCCAACTGAAGCGGATGAAATAAAATGGGGATATTGTCCAAGATTAACACTTTATCAAAGGGGAAAAATATTTGCTTTAAAAATGGAATTTTCAGCATCTAAAATGCTTTTTGAGGATAATATAAACGAACTTGAAGAAAGCGACTTTATAGGCGTCATAGACAGATTAAGAGAAGTTGTAAAAGGAATGGGAGTATCGCTAACCATTGAACAAATCAGGCGAGCAGAAATTTTGGGATTTCATCCCTCTAAAAATATTATTTTGGGCAATGGCTATAATTCCACTTTAGTTATTGGGGAATTGAAAAAGGTTGATATAAGCAGAAAGCTTGATAATGATTGCAAGGCATACAGGAACGGCGGAGAGGTTTCACAGTTTTACACCAATCTACACGGCTTATCTTTATACGATAAAATAAGGGATTTAAAAAAGCCCGCCAAGCGAGCATTTGATAAAGACCAAACAATTAAACAATTATCTTTATTTGATACCTTATCGGGAAAGATTGAAATTTTAAGAATAGAGGCGAGATTAAAAAAGAAAAAATTTGAAGACATTTTTAAAAAAATTGGTTATGATAATTTTAATCCCGCTTTTGAAGATGTCTTTAATAAAGATTTATGCCAGAAAATATTAAAATACTATTGGAGTTATTTTTTTGAAGATAACCTATTTCTGTTTGATATGCGAAATAGTCCGCAAAAGATTTTAAAAATAGTTTTGGATAAATATAAAGGTAAAAAGATGAATTTATATAAACTTTTTGGATTAGTGGGATTTGTTCTTTGCTCTAAAGACGACAATGGAATGATTGGCGTTAGAAACATTATTGAATTTTATAAACCGAAAAACAACTGGGGCAAGACAAAGAAATGGCTTGAAGATTTTAAGAAAGATTTAGATAAATCCTATTTACACGGTTTTATTAAAGATATTGAAACCCAGCTTGATGAATTCAAACCCTTCAGAATAGAAGAAAACGGGGCTAAAACTTATCCACTTGATATGTAAAGTATTGTAAAGTATAATAAGAACAATGGATAAAAAAGAATTTTATACAGCAGAAGAATTGGCTGAAAAAATAAGAGTAAATATAATGACTATTTACCGCTATATTAAAGCTGGCAAATTAAAGGCATATAAAATTGGCAAAGAATTTCGCATAGATAAAGAGGAATTTAATAAGTTTTTGAATAAAGTAAAGACAAAATAATCTATGAATACGGTTTTTAATTTAATTGAGAATAAGACATTTAATTGGATAAACCAAGAAAAAACTAAAAGCCAATCAATTATTGGCAGTCTGATTAAATATATTGAAAAAGAGAATAAATTAAGAGAACCACAAAGACAAGCGATTGAGGTTTATCTTTGGTTAAAATTTGTCGGTAATAATCAAAAAATATCAGACATAATAAGGACTGGGCTTTTGTATGACGAAGAAATAGCAAAGGGTTATGATAATTTTCATAACTTTGGTAGCAACTATGCAACCCAATTTTTAAATCAATTTTTTCAAGAAAACGATGTCAAAAATCTACATAAAAAATTAGCAAACGACCCGAAGAGCGAGAAGACAAATTGGGATAAAGTTTTAGAGGAGCTTTTGCATAATTACAACTACCCGAATTATTTATTTAGCTTGCCAATGGGAGCGGGCAAAACCTATCTAATGGCTTGCTTTATTTATTTAGATTTATACTTCGCTAATTTATACAAAAAGGATAAAAGGTTTGCCCATAACTTTATTGTGTTAGCCCCGCTTTCATCCAAGACGGCTATTTTACCCTCATTACAAACTATAAAGAATTTTAACCCCGAATGGATACTGCCAAGCAAAGAATCTAATAAATTAAAACAAATAATTCAGATTGAAATTTTAAATGCTTTAAGCTCCCAAAGAAAAGATAAATTACAGGGCAATAATCCAAACTTAGAAAAGGTTAATAGAATCGCACAAACAAAGAATTTTGGGGTGGTTTTTATTACTAATGCCGAAACTATTGTGAGGGAAAAATATGAAGATAAAGATAAAATGTATATTAACCCGAGCAGTTTGCTTTACGATGAAAAGAAAGCCAGCGAGATTTTAAAACTAAACGAACTAAGGGAAAAATTATCTAATATAAATTATTTGGGAGTGATTTTAGACGAAGTTCATCATAGTTATCGCACAGAGCAGGAAGAAAAGAAGTTAAGAAGTGTAGTTAATATTTTAGACCAGCATAAAAAGGTTGTTTGCGTTTTGGGACTTTCTGGCACGCCCTATGTTAGACACAAAGTTGAAATAGGAAACGAAGAGATAAGATTAAACCAGATTCAAGATATTGTTTATAACTATTATCTAAATCAAGGTATCGGCAAATTTTTGAAAATCCCAGAGATTAAAAAGGCAGATGTTAAAGAGGGCTTATTTATTAAACAAGCTCTAACTGATTTTTTTGAAAATTTTGACATTAAATACAACAACGGCACAAAAAGCAAAATGGTTTTTTATTGCCCGTCAATTAAAGTTTTGAATGAAAAAATACTGCCAGTAATACAAGATTGGTATAAGAAAAAAAGAAAGGGTAAAGAATTGGAGATATTTAAGTTTTATACCAATGGGGGCAAAGAAAATAAACAATACGAAATACCAAAAGACAGCTTGGCTATATTCAATAATTTAGATAAACCCTACTCAAACAAGCGGGTTATTTTGCTTGTAGCCATTGGCACGGAGGGCTGGGATTGCAAGAGCTTAACCGCCGTTGCCTTGCCGAGAAGAGATAGCAGTAAAAACTTTGTTTTGCAAACAACTTGCCGATGTTTGCGAGAGGTTAATAATGCACAAAAAGAAAAAGCACTCGTTTATCTTAATGACGGCAATTACAACATTTTGGATAATCAACTCAAAGAAAATTATGATTTACGAATTACAGATTTAAAATTTGGCTCACAGCCAGAGATTGCTATTAAAATAAGAAAACCAAATCTTGGCAAGTTAAAATACAAGCAGGTTGAAACTAAATATCAAATCCTTTCTAAAAAAGCCATAAGCAATAATTTAAACAATTTTGATTTTGAAAAGATTAAAGAAAAATATGCCTACGATGAAAGGATAATCAGGGGCAAAATTGGCAAGGCTGGCGTAGTTGCCGAGAGGGAAGAAAAACAAGCCGAATTAGATAAAACAGATTATCTATTTAGCGATTTTGTTTATGATTTGACACGAGCAACTTTTGGTAAATTTAACGAAATTGATTTATTGGAAAAACACAAAAAAGAACTGGAGATAATATTTGATAAAATACAAAGCGAATTGGGCTGGATTGAATCCAATCCCAATTTAGAAATCAACGATATTATAAAATATATTGCATCGTTTCTAATGGAAGAAGTTGAATATAAAAAAGAAACAATAACCAAAGATGCCGAAATTGAACTGCTTGAATGGCAGACAAAAAATCCCTCTATGGCTCTTTATAATGCGAGCGGGATTTTGGCTAAATTTATGCCAAAAATAACAAGCCAAACCATAGAAAATTATAAAAGACATCCCGAAGATTTAGAAATAGACGCCTCTAATTTAGACCCACAAAATATCAGCTTTAATTATGTGCCGTATAAAATGGACAGCAATTTTGAAATAAACGCTTTGTCGGAAATGTTAAAGATGAGCGAGCTTGCGGGCTTAGAGGTTTATTATAATGGCTATAAAGATAACCGATTACAGAGCTTTTGGATTCAAACTCCTAAAGGCGTTTATACTCCCGATTTTTTAATCCTAAAAAGAAACCCCAAAAAGATTGAGAAGATTTTGATGGTTGAAACAAAGGGCAAGATTTACTACGATGAAGAATTTAAACAAAAAGAGCAATTTGTAAAAAATGATTTTAAAAAGCATAATCCGAATTTCAGCTATATCCCCTTTGTAGATAATGACGGCGATAATAATTTTACAAATTTTATAGGCGAATTTAAAAATATAATTAAATCTTTTTAATCTTATGAAAAAACCAAAATCATACAATATAACACCAGCCAAAGGACAGGCACTATTAGATTATCAAGGACGATTGCAACCAAGTCAGAATATTGAAATGCAACTTTTTGAAACAGAAACCATAGAAGAAATAAAACAAAAAGGGCAGAAGAAGCTGGGAGTTAAACAAAAAGAATTAAACCCCGATTTCCAAAATCTACTTTTACACGGCGATGCTTTGTCTGCCTGTGCTTATTTAAAATCAAAAAACATTAAAGCCGATTTGGTGTATATTGACCCGCCGTTTGCGAGCGGGGCTAATTACGCCAAAAAAGTATATTTAAGAAATGGCAATAAAACCGAGTTTGAAAATGATGACAACAGCATCGGTGAGGAGATAATGTATGGCGACATTTGGCAGAAAGAGGACTATTTAAACTGGCTCTACGAGCGTTTATTAGCCATTAGAGAGGTTATGGGCGAGAAAGCCAGCATTTATGTCCACTTGGATTGGCATATAGGGCATTACGCCAAAATTATGCTTGATGAAGTGTTCGGCGAAGAAAATTTTATAAATGAGATTATCTGGCATTATACCAGCAGTAGAGCCCCTGAAAACCGATATGCTCGCAAACACGAGAACATATACCATTATGCAAAATCAAATGAGTATTATTTCAATCCAATTTTAAAGAAAGCAAGTGATTTTTCTGAATCTAAATATGATTTAGAAGATAAAAAAGGAAAATATAAATTAGTTAGAGGTTATAAAAAGTATTTTAAAGAAGAGATACCAATTGACGATGTTTGGGACATACCGCTTGAAAATGTCCAATCAAAAGAAAAGACAGAATACAGCACGCAAAAACCGATAGAATTGTTAAGAAGAATAATTGATACGGCTTCTGATAAGGGAATGATTGTTGCAGATTTTTTTGTGGGAAGTGGCACAACAGCAAAGGTTGCCTATGATTTAAGCAGAAAATTTATTGCCTGCGATGTTGGAATAAATGCCATTCAAGAAACGAGGGATGGACTGGTAAAAAGGAAAGCGGATTTTGAGATTTTAAAGATAAAAGACGGCGTAAGGTTATTTAGAAATCCAGCCCAAACAACTCAAAAGATATTTTCTTTAATTGACGGCTTCAAATCAAGAGCCGAGCTTGAATTGGGAGAGTTTTGGGACGGCGGCATTGTTTCAAAAAAGGGCAGTTTTGAGCCAGTTAAATTTATCGGCATTGATAAAAAACTGACAAAAGAGTTGCTGGACGTTGTTTTGGAAGAAATTTATGCGTTAGAAGAAACAGAAAGCGGGGCGAGTAAGGTAAATATTATTTACACTTATAAAGATTTAGACATTGACCAGAGCTATATAAATAAAGAGATTAAAAACTCTGGCAAAACAACCATTTCTGTTGAGCTGATTGGTTTAGATGACCTATTGGCAGAAAAACGAGATATGCTTTTCGCCGAAGATAACGCCAGTATTGAAGTTAAAAAAGAGGGTGGCAAATGCAAAGTAAAAATCAAAAAGTATTTTAGCCCGTATCTAAAAGCCAAAATAGACGAATACAACGCCAAAAAGGTTAAAGGGGGGACACTGGAAGAGAGTAAAGAAAAAGCCGTTAAAATAAGCGATAATGGCTTGGAGCTTATTGAATCCGTGCAGTTTGACACGGAATTAAAGAAAAGCGGTATTTGGACGAGTAATTTTGATTTAGAGGACAAAGCAGAGATTAAAGACAAAATCAAGGGGGTTTATGGGTTGCCAACCAATAAATTCAAAATGAAAATCCGCAACATCGCTGGCGATGAAATAATTTTGGATTATAGTAAATAAATTTATGAAAGCAATAATTCTCGCAAGAGTTTCAACAGAAGAGCAAAAAGAAGCGGGCAATTCGCTCCCTGCTCAAATTGCCCGTTTGGAAACTTATTGCAGACAAAAAGGACTTCAAATCATAAAAACTTATAGTTTTGATGAGAGTGCTTATAAAACTAAAAGGGATGATTTTGATAAAATTGTAGATTACTTAAATCCAAGCAAAGAAAAAATTGCGGTATGTTTTGATAAAGTTGATAGATTTTCCCGCAACATTTTTGATAAACGGGTAGCTTACTTATACGAGCTAACAATGAAAGACCAGATAGAACTGCATTTTAGCTCTGACAATCTGGTTATCACGCCAAACATATCTGCCGTAGAAAAATTTCATTTTGGAATAAATTTAGGGCTTGCAAAATACTATTCTGACGCAATAAGCGACAGCGTAAAACGAGTTAATGAGCAAAAAATAAGAAGAGGCGAATTAACTGGAAGACCGCCGATTGGCTATAAGAGCGTTTACGATTCAAATAATAAAAGAGTTGATGTAGTTCCCGACCCAGATAAAAATCACTTTATAGAAAAAATATTTGATATGTATTCAACGGGTAATCATTCAATTAAGATGATACAACAAGAAATGAAAAAATTGGGACTCAAAAGCATTGCTAAAATTCCAAAACCCCTAAGCACCAGCCAAATTTATGCTATTCTAAAAAATCCTATTTATTACGGGATGAGATTTATAAAAAATGAATTACATCCGCATAAATACGAACCTCTTATTTCCAAGTATCTATTTGATAAATGCCAATCCGTTATGGCTGGCTACCATAAGAAGCCTTTTAAATACGCTGGAAAGCCCTTTACATTGCGAGGGATGATTAAATGTGCCGATTGCGGTTGCACAATAACCCCAGAGGAGCAAAAGGGGCATATTTATTACAGTTGCACCAATTACAAGAAGATGCACGCCAAAAGGCTTTATATTGAAGAAAAAGACCTGTTAAAGCCCATATATAATGTATTAAATGGCATTCAGCTACCAGATAAAAGAATATTGGATATTACGGAAGATTTGAAAAAATTGCATGAATCAAAAAATAAATTCCACGAACAAGCGGTTAGCGAATTAAACATAAAATACGAAAAAATTGAAAATAAAATAAAACACCTTTTTGATTTGAGGCTTGAGGATGAACAGAGTATTACAAAGGATATGTTTACCAGTAAGTTAAAGGAATTGAAAGAAGAGCAGACTGAAATTATAGAAAAATTGGCACAACACAATAAAGCTGATGAAAAGTTTTATTTAACGGCAAATATGGTATTAAATCTGGCAAAAAGGGCTTTAGAAGTGTTTGAAAGTTCTGAACCAGCAGAAAAACGGCAACTTTTGAATTTCTTACTTCAGAACCTGCAATTACAAGGTAAAAAGCTGTTATTTACGCTTAAAACACCGTTTGACACGGTGTTAAAAGCAACTCAATACAATTCTCGGCTCCGGCGGTAGGATTCGAACCTACAACCTCGTCCTTAACAGGGACTCGCGCTACCATTGCGCCACGCCGGAATACGAATATATATTAAAATTTAAAAGGCTCTTTGTAAAGACATTTGCCGCCAAAGAGTCCTTATCTTAAGAGCCTTTATTTTTTATCGCCTCCATAATTTTATTTTTTATAGAGACCGTTGTGTCACTTTCCGCTATGTCTATAATCGGAATTTCTGGATGCCGGTTCCGATGTTTCTCTATCCATCTCTCTCCTGTAACAGAGAGAGGAAGAAATCTATAACTTCTAGCGTCCACGTAGACGACAAAAAAATCAATTCCTTTCACGACATCCTGAAAAGAAAGATCGCCCGACGGCACGAAACCCCGAATTAATCCACTCTTTTCCATCTCCTGAAGAATATCAGCCATTCTCTGTTCTCGTCTTTTTCCAATCTCATAGCTCCACAATCCCTCAGGAGTTTCTCTTTGTTTTTTAATCTCCTCGCGAATCAATAAAAATTTCTCCAATTTTTTCCTTCTCAATTCCTTCACCCCTTTCTAAAATTTTTACTCCATTTCAACGAACTGTTTATAGAAATATATTACACTATTTTTTAAAAAAAATCAAACAAAAAGCCTCGCTGCGGCGAGGCTTTTTGTTTTTTAAATTTTTCCAATTAAAGACTATTGATATCCGCGTCCAATTGCTGATCCATTTCTTTTTCTAGATCAGCTCCGAAATCAATGGCATCAAGGTCATTTTGAATGATCGTTGTGGTGTCGCCACCGGAAAGCGGCTCGGCCGCCGGCCCGGCAACAGATTGAGATCTATAATACCACCAAATGCCCGCTATAATTAAAACCGCTAAAACTGTAGATACTATCAAAATAGTGGTATTACCTTTTTGAGATTGAAGTTTCATAGAATTTTCTAATTAAATTAATTTTAAATTATATGATTATTCATTTGTTCCCGCCGGCGTTGACGTCGCTGTCGGTTCTTTGTCAACTCCCGGAATCTGGCGCAGCGCTTGGAAAACATCCTGCACTGCTTTTCTGGCATTTCTAATTGCGCCGTCTCTAAGCCCGGTAAGGTCTTTGCGGAGTTGTTCTTTTACGGTCTTAAATGCATCTTTGAGTTTATCTTCTGATTCGAATGTGACAGTATAACCTTTAGCGGCTTGAGTCACTACGGCGTCTCTGGCAGTTTTAATCGCGTTGCGCGCCGTTTCAATTGCCGTTTTCACACTTGAAACATCGCTGCCATTAACCTCGGCTTTTTGGGCGCGAATTTCAATCTTTGCCAAAACATTTTCAAGCTGGTTTAAAACATTGCTGAAATGAGTGGTCCAGCGTTCATTGATTTGATTTAATTGTTCTTCAAGACGCTCGGCGGTTTGGCGTTTGCGCTCATCTTTCATCTGGCTGATTTTCTCTTTAAATGCTTCACGCTGAGTTTTTACTTTTTCCTTTACTTGCTCACGCACTGCCTCAATCTGTTTTTTGGCCTCTTCTTGTTTAATTTTAATCGCATTTCTTAATCCCGTCCGCACCTCTTCCACTTTTTGACGCGCTTCATTGATTTTTTGAGCATTTACTTGAATGGCATTTACGCCCAATAAAACCACTGCCGCAAGGATTAGAATTTTTAATGCAAACTTAGGTGATATATTCATAAGTCTTTTTTTAATCATAATTCTCCTGATGAAGAGTTTAACATAAAAAAATTAATAATCTATCTACAGCTTATCCCCAGTTTTATAGGTTTCGGAAACCTATAAAGGGAGGAAACCTAAAAAGGAGCTAATACCCCCCCAGTTTTTTCAGGTTTTCATGCTGGCGGATTTTTTCAAGCGCTTTAAACTCAATTTGGCGGATGCGCTCGCGCGTCACTCCAAATTCATTGCCAACTTCCTCAAGCGTGTGGGTAATCCCGTCGTCCAAGCCGAATCTCATCCTCAAAATTTTTTGTTCGCGCGGTTGAAGGTCATTGATAATCTCCTTAATTTGATCTCCCAAAAGCCGCAAAGCCGCTGACTGGACCGGCGTTA
>Ga0210018_1001427_pt1 | contig 12445 bp, 11 predicted proteins | sample CryGeyCG2014_010_2_FD_183967 | JGI IMG/M metagenome (GOLD analysis project Ga0210018, IMG submission 183967) | Groundwater microbial communities from aquifer - Crystal Geyser CG09_land_8/20/14_0.10 (SPAdes) (version 2) | ecosystem: Environmental > Aquatic > Deep subsurface > Groundwater | place... | reverse complement strand
TTAACTGTCCTTTAGTCTCCTTTAACCATCCCCTAACTCCCTTTATCATCAGCCAGCTGTATCCAGCCATCAAGCTCACTGCCACCATCCCATAAACCTTCTTATCAAATATTGTTATCCTCCCAATAGTAAATTTAACCAACGTCAAAGGGATTGCCTTAAAAAAAGAAACATTAACCAACTTTCCCCATTCCGGCAGACTCTTGGTCGCCAACATCCCAACTTTGATCTGGGTAACAAACATCGGCAGCCAGGGAAGATAACAGAGGATCAAAAGGAAAGTATTAAAAAATAAGAATTTGTATCGCCTTTTTGTCAACAGAAATATATTTTGAGCCAGAAGAACCAAAAATACATAATAGTCTGTATAAAGAGCCAGTAAAGTAAAAATAAAATATCCAATCCCCGCCCTGTCCTTTAACCACCCTCTATCATCCTCTAAAATTCTTAAAAAGAAGTAAACGGACCCAGCAGTCAGGAAGGTTGCTAAACTATACATCCGTGCTTCTTGCGAATAATAAATATGAAAGGGGGCAGTTGCTAAAAACAAGGCTCCTAAGTAACTTAAGCGTCTTAGGTTACTTAAGCGTCCTATTTTCCAAACGAGATAAATTGTTCCGACTCCAAACAAAACCGACGGCATCCGTAAGACAACTTCAGAGCTGCCAAAAGCTCTTACCCAAAAATGCATTAGAAAATGGTATAGAGGAGGATGAAAGTCTCCGGAAAGTTCTTGAAAAATAAAACCAAAACTCTTTTGGGCCGTTACTGCCTGAACCGCCTCATCCAACCAAAGGCTTTGATTTAGATTAATCAATCTTAAAACTAAGGCTAATATTAAAATGATATAAATCATTGAATCAAATAATTTTTCTGCCGACCATTACCTTTAAAAAATTGCCAAGCGAGCAAAGGTTTAGAAGTTAAAAAGAAATTCAAAATGATCGACCATTTAAAAATTATTGCTCTTGACCTGGGGTAATTTTTTCTAACAAAGAGTAACATCGAGCTAAAAAACTGATAATAAAAGTCCGACGAGTTTTCTTTAATTCTCTTTTTCCAACTTCCACCACCCAAGTGAATAATTTCTGCTTCCGGAACAACTATTAATTTTATTCCTGCTCTTTTTGCCTGCCAGCACCAATCAACATCCTCAAAAAAAAATTTGTAATCTTCGTCTAACCGGCCAACCTTATCCCAAACTGCCCTTGCCGCCATTAGCGCTGTTCCCGGCAGCTGATCAACCACAAAAGAATCACGAGAGGGTCTTTGGACAACGAGTGAACTCAAAAGTGGGATTTTCATCATCAATGGTCTCAGCACTGGATTATGATACAAAAATATTTGCCAGAGATTGGGAAACTTCATGTAGTAATCGTTTTGAAATTTTCCGTCCGGAAGTAACAGCGAAGGAGAAGCCGCCGTCATCTGACGGGTATCATACCTGTCAATCGCTTCCATCAGACCCTGAATTGCGCCCTCCCTAATAATCGTGTCCGAATTGAGAAGCATGATGTACTGGCCTTGAGCTTCTCTAATCCCAACATTATTCCCTTTTGCAAATCCTAAATTACTTTGATTTTCAATCAAATGTATATTGTATGGCGCCTGCCCGCCTTTCTGGCGGGTATTATGTATTATGGTTTCTTTAACCATTTCTACTGACCCGTCAGTCGAGCCATTATCGACTACTATAATTTCCGCCCTTAATACATGATACTTAATACTTAATACTAAACTGTTAAGGCATTGTCTTAACAGTTCTTTTGTATTCCAATTAACAATAATGATTGAAAGTTTAGTCATTTTTCCCTTTTAGAATTCTAAAAACAAACCAATTATTAATGATAAGACCAAAGACCTCTCCACCGATAACGGCCCAAGCAGCGCCAATAACTGAATATTTGGGAACGAGTATTGCACAAAGAATTATTACTAAAATCAAATTCAGAAAAGCGAAAGGAAGAAATTTTTTGACTCTATTTGAATTCTGGATGATATTTCCCGGTAAAGTATTTAGAAAGAAAATAATGGCCGCAATGCTCAAAATCCTCATGACCGCAGCAGCCTCTAAATAAGAGGGGCCGTAAGAAATTTTAATTATCATTGGGGAAAAAAGAATAAAAAATAATGCATAAATAACAGCAAAGGCGAAAATTGCTGCCAACGATTTAAGATAATTTCTAGTCAGTTTTCCTTTATCAGATCCAAGTAACCTTGCAGTTTGCGGGAATAATGCCAAGGCAAAACTTTGGGGAATTAAAATAGAAGCTTCGATAAACTTGAACGCCGAGGAATAAATCCCGGTAAAATAAGCGCCCTTAAAGTAATTAACTATTACTACCGACGAACGCAAATAAAAAACAGCCATAATCATGATCAATGCAAAAACCCAAGACTCCTTGAGGATTTTTTTCCAAAAGCCGACATCAAGATCGATTTTAAAAACTAAATCAAGTTTCTTTAGATAAAAAAACATAAAGAACGAGACGAATAAATTAGAAAAAAAAGCGGCTACTAATATTTGCGTGACTGTTCCTCCAAAAAGGGCAATAAGGCCACCCAGGATGGCGGTAAAACCGGTTGAACTGATGGCAACAATGCTTTGGACTTCCATCTTCTCACGGGCATTCCCTATCCCTGCCACAAGTTGATTAAAAGTCCAAGGAAGCAAACAAAAGGCAAAAATAAAAATATTCAAAATATCTTTGCTTGATTTAGACAGAATAATCCCCAAGGAAGTCACCAAAACAATTGAAACTAAAGAAAGGACTAATCTTAAAGGAATAATTTTCTGAAAATATTCTTGACTTTTTTGAACATCTTTCGACAAATCCCGAAGTATCAGCCTTTCCACTCCAAAATCAGCCACTGGATAAAAATTATAGACAAGGGCAAGGGCGAAATTATAATGGCCGAAATTCTCTACGCCTAACATTCTTCCCAGAAAAATGAAGTAAAAAAACCCAATTGCCCTGGCAAAAATATTAGCAGAACTTAATAAGGCAGTGTTTCTGACAATTTTTCTTTCCACAGGCTTATTTTACCTTCTCTGCTAACAAACCTCAATGTCGTCAAAGGACAAACTCTCAATATCTAATGGCTAATTTGATAAAGATAAAAAACAGGAGTTCTGTCCGGGTACTCAATACTTTTAACTGGTTTTTCTTGAAATAACTGATAGCGGCTAAAACTTTCTCGCAAATCCACTGGTAAAGCCAAAAAGAAAATTTTCTTTTCTTCCAAAAACATCTTTAAATCAGTCTCTTCTTTGGGAAGAGAAAAGTAAAGATTTTCGGCGGCTTGATAAAAGACACTTTTATCAACCTCTATTTTTTTGACAACAAATCTATTAAGTTTTTTGAAAAAAGTTGGCTGCCAAAAAGCAAAATAAAAACGGGGATAATAGCCATCCCAAATTATTAACAAAGGGAGTAAATTTTCTTCTTTTTGCCAATCAGCCAACTGTTTAAAACCATATTCAAAACTTTTAGCGGCTTTAGCTGGATAAACATGGAAATAATTAAAAAGAAAGCTGTAGACAGAGAAAACAAAGAGGAAAGATATTGAAAGAAAATACAAAATCCTAATTTTCTTGCTAAAAAATTCTAAACTGCCAATAAAACCCAAGGCTGACAAACATGTCAATAACGGTAGCATGGTAGTCACCCGCAATAAATAACCCGCCCCATCTTTAGTTATCGCCGCAGGAATTGGAGCAACCATGATCCAGAAAAAAAACATTTCTTTTATTTTAGGATCGCCTTTAGTCGCCATAAGAAAGATGCCGTAAACTAAAAAGGGTAAGAGCATTGGATATAACACCCCAAACCTGCCGGTTGAATAACGAAGAACAGGATCGCCTTTTAAAAATAAAAAATCAGGCGAGAAAAAAGATAAATAATTTCGCATAAAAACGCGGACAACAGCGAGAGGATAGTTATAAAATAATTTTCCGACAACGTCAGGATCCTTATTAAGAGAAAAGATTGAAGGAGAACTCAATCTCGCCAAGCCGCGGTCTAAATCCTCGTTGGCAGTAACATTAACATCGCGCCAAATAGCCAAATCGAATCCTCTTGCCCCAGATCTCGGAAGCAGCAAAACAAAAATCCCAATGGCGATGATTATTAAAAAAAATATAATTTTGATTTCTTGCCTCAAATATTTTTTTCTTTTTTTGAGCATTAACAGCAAAATAAACAAAGGTCCAAGTATTATCCCAGAAGGATAGCACCAGGCGGCAAAAAATAACGGAAGAATAGAAATTATGTATTCTCTAGGAGACTTTGCTTTAATGTATAAAATCCAATGCAGACTCATCGTCAACAAAAATAAAAGAACAAAAGGGTGGCCTATACGACTTAAATGAATACCCCAAGGAACAAAAGAAAGCAAAATCAAAGTGATAAGGGGAATTAAATCTTGGTTTTTAATCTCTTTGTAATCTATTTGTCTGATAAAAAGATAAAAGATAAAAAGCAAGAGCGTTCCGTAGATTGCAGAAGGAAGTCTGACTCCTAAAGGAGTTAAACCAAACAGCCAAGTAAACATAACCAACCTACGATAGAAATTCCTGTAGAGAAAATCAGGAAAAGAAGTCGCTGGTTCTTGAAGATAGACATAGGAAGTATATCCTCCTCCAACCTCATCTGCATATAAAGCCGGCAAATTTCTGTCTAACCGATAAACCCTTACAAACAAAGCTAAAACAAGGATAAAAAAAATTATGGTTGCCGACGCGATTTTCTTCATTCGCTCAAATTTTTGCCGTTACAATAATTAGATTATTTATGTTTTCTGGTGGTTTGTCTAAATCCTCAAAATACACCTTAATGGTTAAATCATGATACAAAAGTTGAAAAGCACTTTCTCCGGATAAGGCGTATGACGCTTGAGTTGAGGAATTGCCAAAATTAGGAACAGTAGGATAATTCGGATCATTTCTAAAATATATCGCCGCTTCCTTGGGCAAGGAAGGATATTGTTTTTTAAAATCTTCAATAATTTGTTGAGATATTTTGGATCGGTTAACTACCCAATAAGTTTTTTGCGAAAGGTTAGTTGTCGTTACGGAGATGATAATCAAAAAGAGAATCCCGAAATAACACACAAATCGGGGAGCATTTTTTAAAATAATCATTAAGCTCGCCGCCAAACCCAAAAGAGGCATGGTTAAATAGTAAACGTATTTATGAAATGGCCAGAAAATAACCGGCATTAAACCGACTGCAAACCAGGCAAGAAAAAAGAGAACCACTTTGAAATCTTTTTTCTTAAATTTGAGCAATCCGATTGCTAAAAGACCAAAAAAAGAAAAACTGCCAATTAAATAAACTAACACTTCCCTGCCGAAATTAATAAACAATTCTTGACTAAATTTTATCCCCGGTCCAATAAAGTCAGTTAACATTTCCGGCAATCCTAAACCCCATAAAAAATACCATAAGTAACTGTTTAAAATTTTCTTTAAGGAAAAAACAGGCCGGTAAACAGAAACGTCAGGCAGACCGGAAGATAATCTAAAAATACCGTAAATTCCCAAAACCAAAAATAGAGGCAATATTTTCCGCCAATTCTTTTTTCCCAATAAGAATTCATAAAAAATAATGATAAAAGAAAAGGTAATGCTCGCTTCTTTTGAAAGGAGGGCAAGAATAAAAGTCAACAAAAACAGGGAATTCTTTTTAAGATAAAACCAGAAAGTAAGAAAAGTAAAAAAGGCCATGCAAATTTCCTGAAAATTGGAAATATAACTCAGACTGCCAACATTTGAAGCATTCAAGCCATAAAGAAAAGCTACCAACCAGGCAAGGCTCTCTTTTTGTAAAATTTTGTTAACAATCTTAAAAACTAAAAAAATATTAGCGATAAAAAATAAAAAAGAAATAAGATGAAAAAAGAAGGGATTATAACCAAAAAGAGATACCATAACCAAATTATAGACTTGAGTGCTTATCGGGCGATAAAAGGTATAGCCAAACTGATTCTTAAAAGAAAAAAAATTAATAAAATCGGAAAAATTATTAACCAAACTCATTTTTAAATGAAAAAAATCATCTTGGGCAAAATAAAGATTAAAGATAAAGCGGTAAAGTCCCAAAAATATAAGGGAAAGAAGCACTATTGGCCAATACTTTTTCATACCCCAATTATACTTATATTTACTATCCACTATCATTTATTCGCGACCTCAAGAATACCCCATCCAAAGGATACCCCCTGCAGCGAAGCGGGGGGGGATGTCATATTTCCTATGAATAAAAAAATCTGATATACTTCTCCTTATGATTATTTTAGCACTTGATGGTTTGGAATTATCACTGGTGGAAAAATTTTCTTGCGAGTTTTTGAAGCAAGACCGCTATGGAAATACAAACATCAAGGAATTTTCCCTCCCGAAAACAGTTATTCTTTGGGCTTCATTTTTAACCGGGAGAAATATGGAATCCGAAGTAAAGGAAGATCTCTGGACATTTAAGGTCAAACCAGAACAAACATTCTTAAAAAAATTTAAAAACTCCAAAGCAATAGATTTACCTGCCTTTTCTTATGGTGAAGAACATCGCCAAGAACGAGAACTCTTAAAAGAATTTTTTGTGGGCAGCAGTTCAGAAAGTATCATTGAAACATATAATCAAATTGCTTGGAAAAACCATAAAAAAACAAAAAAAATTTTCTTTGAAGAACTGAAAAAAAATCACGATTTATTAATTGGTTATTTTGCTCTCTCGGATGTCATCGGCCACCTAAACTTTGGTAGCTTAAAAACAATGGAAAACGTTTATGAGGAATTAAATGAACTTGCATACCAAACCAAAAAGATCCAACCCGCCGAAAAAATACTCATAACTTCAGACCACGGAATGAAGGAGGTTGGCAGATTTGGCGACCACACTATGGCCGGCTTTTACTCTTTAAATTTTGACGCCAAAATATCCCGAAAGCCAAAAATTACGGAATTCTATGACCTGATTTTTCGCCACAATTAATTAACGGTAATTCCAGCAGCGATGTTTTTTTTGCCGCGGAAAAGAAGAAAACGTCCTAAGGTGGGAAAATCTGAAAATTTCTCCACAACTGTAGGCTGATCAAAAGAAATTTCTACATCTGCCATCTCTGCGGCTTCTACCCGAAAAGAATTCTCTTCCAATATCTCACCGGTTTCGGAATCTATTCGCCTTAATATCTTTTCTATCAAACAGGAAATTTCCCTTGTCCCAACTCTGAAAAGTAATTTATCCCCCCTCTTTATTGACTCATCTAAAAGCAAAAAAATTTCTCCCAGAACTCTCTGGACCAATCTTGGAGGTTGTTTAACAGAACCACCCACTTGTTGCCCAATTTTATCTAAAAAAATATCACCTTTTAGCACCAGTCCTCCTGTTTCTGTTGGTAAAAGTCTCTTTTTACTCTCCAGAGTGCTTTTCATTTCTTGTACTTTTACTATCTTATTTTCAGGAGACAGAGTTATGAATTGACCTTTCTTTAACATCCCACTCTCCACCCTACTAAAAACGACTTCCTCATCGCCAGCTCGAAATGAACCCTGAAAAATAATCCTCAGTGGTTTGTCAATCGGGGAAGAAGGCGGAGAAAAAACTTCATCCAAAAACTCATAAAGAGTTTTTTCCCTATACCAAGACATATTTTTAGACTGGTAAAAAACATTATCACCTTTTACAGCTGAAACAGGGACAAAAGGAATCCTATTTAAATTAAAACCTGTCTCCCTCAAAAATTTACCAATTTCTTCCTTAATTTGCATAAATCTTCTCAAATCATATCCTACTAAATCCATCTTGTTAACCACTACTAAAACTTGTTCTATCCCTAAAAGTTTCACAAGCATCATGTGACGCCTAGTTTGAAACTGGATACCTTCACCGGGTTTTGCAGAAATAACCAAAATTACACCTGTTGCTTGCGAAATACCTGTCAACATATTTTTAATAAATTCCAGATGACCGGGATCATCAATCAGGATAAATTTGTATTTCTTTGTTTCAAATTGAGAATAAAAAACATCTATCGTCATTTCTCCTTTCTGCTCATCCTCAAAGCTATCAAGTAAGAAAGCGAAATTATTGCCCCCAGTCTTTTGCCACTCCACAATCCGATCAGGCTTCACTTGACCGGAATCATATAACAATCTCCCAAACAAACTTGATTTTCCATGATCAATATGCCCCACACTCGCTACAGTAATATTTGGTAAGTTTTGATTTTTGATTTTTGATTTTTGATGTTGCATCACATGTACCCCAACATTCTTAATTTTTGCATCATAAAAGCTTTTTCCTTATCCTGTGCCCTACCCGATCTTTCGGATACTTTAGTAGTCTTTAGTTCTTCAATAATCTTGTCTATCGTGTCGGCGTTTGATTCAACTGTCCCCGTGCAAGGCATACATCCTAAACTACGATATCTCCGACCATTTTTTGCTAAATACATCGGATTGATAGGAATTCCCTCTTTCTTGATATACTCCCAGACATTCAACTCAGTCCAGTGTAAAATCGGGTGAACTCTGGTGTGTGTCTTATCGTCCGATAAATTCGCATACATATCCCACATTTCAGGTGCTTGATTTTTATAATCCCATTTGAAGTCTTTATCTCTCGGAGAAAAACATCTTTCTTTGGCTCTTATCCCCTGTTCATCACGGCGGATTGCCAAAATCAAGGCGTCAAAACCTTCTTTCTCCAGCAGTATCTTCAAGGCCTCGGTTTTTAGCGCAGTGCAGCATTCAAACTTCCCTTTTTCTGGCCCAATTCCTTCATTTTTCGCATTTTTGTTTTCTGCAATTATCAACTTCAAACCCCATTCTTTTGCCAATCGGTCACGAAAGGTATACATTTCAGGAAATTTATAACCAGTATCAATGTGGATCACTGGAAAAGGCATCTGGCCAAAAAAAGCTTTTCGACAAAGCCAAACAGTTGTCGTAGAATCTTTTCCTACAGACCAAAGGACACCAATCTTTTTAAACTGCCGAGCGGCTTCCCTGATTACAAAAATACTTTTTTCTTCCAAAATATCTAAGGTATTCATATTTTTCCCCTTATTCCAAATAACCCAACTGTTTCAATTTCCTTTTCACCTCTCTTGCCTCTTTCGGTGACAAATCTTCTATTATTCTCTCCAATCCGCCTTTACGGCCTTGAATCTTCGCCAACGCTCTCCGAACATAATAGAGAATAAATTCTGTGGCTGTCCGGAAACCTGTTTGTGAAATCAGTTGCTCTATCTGTTCAACAAGTTCCTCGGGAACACTTATTGTTTTGTATCTTCTTCTCATGTTATCTCTAAATTACCAGTAACATAAAGCGTTGTCAACAATGAAATCTTAGATTCCCCAGGAGTAAAGCCAAGCGGGCCAAGTATCGTAAGGATCGGGATCGAGAGAAAACCTGTCAAATTTTATTTCCAACTTTAAATTATTCTCAATATAACCCAAAGTATCTTTTGGCAAATAAGGAATCTCATGACCATCAATAAAAACAAAACCCTTTTTGTAATCTTTTATTGTCGACAACAAATCATCTACATCAGTAATCGCCCCAAAACCAAAGCCTGTCTCTATCTTACGAGCTTTCTCTTGTTTGAAAGGAAAGTCCTGAACACTGCGAATCCTATAAGCACAACAATAATCTCGACCCAAATACCAAGCCATTCTCGGCGACCAGGTATCAACTACGGCTACATGATTATCATGGTGAATTACCTGCTTAATCCTCTGATAAGCTAAATTATAATCAGCCAAGGGAATTTCCCTCATATCTGTATTTGGAGAATAAAATTTTTTTGGTTTTACGACAAATTTATAACCATTAGCAATCACAAAAAGGACAAGAACAAAAAAAATGATCGTTTGAAAATTTTTTTTGTTAGAAATTGTCGCCGTAATCTCCAAAAGAAGGTATATAAAGTATACAAAAAAGAATATTGGGAATACCGGATAGAGATAGCGAACATCATGCCATTTAACCAAAAAGGTAGCAAATAAAACATAACCCAATATAACCAGAATTAAATAGCAATCACGTCTTTCTCTTCTCTTAAAGGCTAAAGAAGCCCCCAAAATTGCTCCAAAAACCAAAAGACCGTATTGACGCCAAAAAAATGAATGGTAATAAAGGAGATGATTAAACAACAAAAACAGGTTCGTCCTTTCCTCCCAGATTTGACTTACTGTCTCTTGCAAGCCAAAGGTGACTAAAATTGATGTCAAAACAGCAGAAAAGACAAACAAAAGGGACAAATCACGAAATTTTATTTTCATTAATTTTTTTGGGGAAAACCCTTTTCTTTTAAATATCAGAAAATAAAAAAACATTGGAAAAATCAAGCCAATTGTCAAAAAATGAGAAATTAAGCTCAAACAAAAGAAAAACAAGAAAAAGACAAAATTTTTTAAACTAAAATTCTCCATTGTCTCCCAGAAAAAATAGATTAGACACAACGAAACCAATTGCCATAAAGCATAACTTCTTGCTTGGCGGGACCAAACAATCTCCATTGCAAAAAAAGTTGTCATCAAACTAACACCTAACCCGACTCGCCAATCAAAAAGTTTTTTAAAAATTAAAAACACTGCCAAGATTGTTATTGTCCCGAAAAAAACTGCCGGCAACCTTGCCCCAAATTCATTCACTCCGGCAATCTTCATGCCCAAAGCCATCAAATATTGATAAAGAAGCGTTTTAGGTTCCCAATTTCCTGTTTTAGTCTGAGGGGCTCCAAATTTTACTATGGCTGCGGCAAAATCCCCTGAACTAAATTCATCTATCCAAAAAGAGTAATTTTCAGAAAGTCCATATATTCTATAAAAAAAACCTACTGCCAGCAAAACGACTAAAAATAGCGCTGAAAGTTTAATCTTCATTACTTCTCACCTTCTTTATTAAACTTTGAACTACCGCAAAGAATAAAAAGAAATAAAGCCAATCGGCAAATTTTTCTGCCCACAAATTGTTTCTTTTGATTGAATAATATAGACAGCCAATCAGTAAAGAAAAAGAGATTACATAGGAAATTTCTTCTTTTAATTTAAATTTATAGATCATTAATAACCAAAAAAACAACATAAAAATAAGAGTCAAATCTGCTAAATAATGGTTAAGTAGCGCAGAATTGATTAGCCAGCTGCCAACAAAAAAAACAAAAATTGTATACTTGGAAAAAAATGCTTTTAAAAAAATACGACCGGCATAATCAAAAACGGTCACTAAATAAACACACATCCAAAATACTTCCTTTATTACTTTGCCTTCTTGGCTAAGGCTTAAAAGCCTCAAAGGCGTTGATATTTTTCGTTGATTTTTCAACAGGTGATCATGAAACTTATTTTTTTCCTTTTGGATTAAAACGGAAATGAATACATAAATTTTTTTTCTCTTCTCAATTGCCAAAAGCAAACACCAAAAAAGAAACAAAATTAGAAAAACGCGAGAAAACAAATCCAGATTTAAACCAAAATCATAACCCAAAAAATTTTTGGCCCCTAAAAAGATAGCTAAGACCAGAAAAATGGTTTCTAAAACACTGGTAAATTTTAATTTAATTTTTCTCATTGGTTATTATTTTAGGTAATAAGTAAGGAAAACTGCACTTAGTACATTAACAATTCGCTGATAATACGGTACATTTAAGATATGAGGCGATGTCCTCGCTGCGGGCATACGGTCTGGTGGAAACTTTCCACTGGTCAATCCCGTTGTAAAAACTGTAAACTAACGAGAGATTTTACCAGGACTTACTGGGATAAGTCTCGCATCTCTTCTTACTGGAAAGGCAGACTTCTGGAACTCTTCGTTCTCGGTGTTCCTGCTTTTAGATTGAGATTCCAAGTCCCGATAAGTTCCAAAACTGTTCAGCGGTGGTTTCGTCTCTTTCGTCTGGTAATTTACCAAAGTGCCCTAAAAGAGCTTGAAACCCTCTCTGGGACCTTGGAAATGGACGAGACAATGTTTGGTGGTAGAGTTCCCGGAAAGAGAGGCTGGGGCGCCTCGGGAAAAAACATGGTCTTTGGCATCTACAAGAGAAATGGGAAAGTACTCACTTTCCCCATCTCCAGTAGAGCTGGAGACACTTTGATTCCCTTGATTACTCACCATACTAAACCAGGAGGCCTTTACTACACCGATGACTGGTTTGCTTACACTTTTCTCCCAATCCGTGGTAATCATGTAGTTGTGAGAAAAGAGAAGGGTAAACCTAAAGGTCGAGATTACCTCAACGGGGTAGAAGGATTCTGGTCTTTTGCCAAACACTGGCTTTACCAGTATCGTGGAGTTCCCAAGCAGTACTTCCATCTTTACTTGAAGGAAGTTGAATGGCGGTTTAATCACCGTAGTGAAAACCTAGTCCCTCTCTTAAGGAAACTCCTTAATCAGCGAATTTTAAAAGAACATTAGTGCAATTTTGAATACCCATTACCTTA
>Ga0210018_1001425_pt1 | contig 12455 bp, 8 predicted proteins | sample CryGeyCG2014_010_2_FD_183967 | JGI IMG/M metagenome (GOLD analysis project Ga0210018, IMG submission 183967) | Groundwater microbial communities from aquifer - Crystal Geyser CG09_land_8/20/14_0.10 (SPAdes) (version 2) | ecosystem: Environmental > Aquatic > Deep subsurface > Groundwater | place... | reverse complement strand
CATTTTTACTCCCGTATCTCCCTTATTGCCCTTCAAAATAGGAGAGAAAATCGAAGACCCTCTTTCAATGTATCTGGTTGATGTTTATACGGTTTCGATAAACTTAGCGGGGCTTCCAGCCCTTTCCCTGCCCGTGGGGAAAGTAACCCCCCACCAAAATGGTGGTGGGGGGCTGCCGGTGGGGCTGCAGATTATCGGCAAGCCGTTTGAGGAAGAAAAAATCCTAAAGGTCGGAAAATTATTTCAAGAAATCCATGCCTAATTTAGGTCAGACAATAGTATCTTATATTTTCGCCCCCCGGTTTACGGGTTGGCTTTTTGACCTGAGAATCGGCTTCGCAATTTTTGCTTTGGTTCTTTTGGCCGCCATTATATTTTTCTTGCTAAAAACAAACTGGCTGAGGCTCCTTTTTGTTTATGATGCCTTCGAGTTCTTGACCTTTCGTCCTTTCGGGGTAAGAAAAATAGAAAAGGACTGGAATAAAATTACGATCAGATTAAATACTGGTCTGGAATCGGAATATAAGCTGGCTGTTATTGAAGCGGACAATATGATGGATGAAACGTTAAGAAATATGGGATACGGCGGCGATACGCTGGGAGAAAGATTGAAAAAATTAACAGCCGCCACTCTTACCAATATGGCAGACCTTGAAGAGGCGCATAAAGTGCGGAACAATATTATTCACGACCCAGATTATAGATTATCCCTGGACCAGGGGAGAAAAACTCTGGCCAGTTATGAAAAAGCGTTCAGAGACTTAGATGCTTTCTGATTGATACTTCGATAGGCTCAGTATCAATCTCCTCGAGTTCATCGAGTCTGAAGACTCTTCAGAATCTGAACGACCTGAGCCTCGGAGTCGAAGACCTGAGTGTTAATCGAAGGATTGACTTATCTTTAAAAAATAACTATAATATGGAGACATTTATCCGTCGCGGGGTGGAGGAGTAGTACCTTGCGAGGCCCATATCTAAAAATGTGGCTGAAAATGGAAACATCTTCAGAAAAATCCTTTAAATTGCTGGGAACCCGTTAGAGCGTCTCTTGCTACAACGTTCTCTGTAAAGACAAGCGTGAATGCTAAAAAAAGAGATGATTCGGCAATCAGCAGCCAAGCCCCCTACCATAATATATTATATATTGTGGTAGGGGAAAGGTTCAGAGACTATAATAAGGACTCCCTACTTTTAACAATTAGAGGGAGATGGGATAGTCCATTCTTTTTGGAAACAAAGAGCTTTTAAGAACCTCGAGACGGCCGTGCAATTCGGCCCCCCGCAACAAAGTTATATATTGCCATATTTTTGGACCCACGGTATAATGAAATAATATATATTATTGTGGGTCTATGGCTAGATTTATAGAAAAAAATAAAGCGCTAAAACTACGTAGAAAAGGTAAAAGTATAAATGAAATTGCTACGAAATTAAATATAGCTAAAAGTACTGTTAGTTCGTGGTGTAGAGATGTTCAGCTCGGTTTAAAACAAATTGAAAGATTGGCCAAAAGACAAAAATCGGGAAGTTATAAAGGAAGAGTGAAGTTTTTGGAGAGAATAAGAAGGGAAAGAATAGAAGAAGTAGCGCTTATGAGAGAAAAAGGAATAAAGGATGTCGGCAATCTAATCAAAAGAGATCTTTTTATCGCTGGGATAGCAATGTATTGGAGCGAAGGATATACATATCTGGGCGGAGATCAGGTGGGATTCACAAATTCAGATCCCAAAATGATTCTGTTAATATTAAGATGGTTTAAAGAAATCTGTAATATTCCAGATGATAATATTTCGTTACAGGCTAAAATAAATGAAATTCATAAAGATAGAATTAAAGAAGTAGAGAATTATTGGTCAAATATTACCAAAATATCGATCGGACAATTTAACAAAACGGTTTTAATAAAAAGCAAAGCCAAAAAAATTTACCCGAACTCTGGCGATTATTACGGAACTTTGAGAATTACAGTTCGTAAAGGAACTAAATTAAGAAGAAGAATTAACGGTTGGATTGAAGGTTTGGCAAGGGGAATAATATAGAATCCGCCGGCGTAGCTCAGTGGTAGAGCAATGCCTTCATAAGGCAGGGGTCGTCAGTCCGAATCTGACCGTCGGCACAAAAAAATGGGCCGGTAGTGAAGTCTGGTTATCACATCCCCCTGTCACGGGGAAGCCCACGGGTTCAAATCCCGTCCGGCCCGCAACAAAATGAAACATATTATTGAAGCTCGGCAGTTTGAAAGAAAATGGTTGGAAAAAGAATTTTTTCCTTTAACTAAAGAGATGGAAGAGATTACTAAAAGAGGAGGTTCCGATGTTCTGAAAGGGAAAAAAATGATTAGCTTCTTTTATGAACCGAGCACAAGAACTCGCTGCTCATTCGAAGTGGCAATGGCCTTGCTTGGCGGTAAGGTTGTTTTTTCAACTGAAAATGCCAGGCAATTTTCTTCAGTTGCCAAAGGTGAGACTTTGGAAGATACAATTAGAATTTTAAATGGATATCACCCCGATATTATTATTTTAAGAACAGATGAAGAAGGAATGGCGAAAAGGGCAGCCGAAGTTTCTAGGGTACCTATTATAAATGCTGGCGACGGAACCGGCGAGCATCCTACGCAGGCCTTATTGGATATTTACACAATCCAAAAAGAACGGGGAAAAATTGATGGAATTTCAATTGCTATGGTCGGAGACTTAGCTCGGGGAAGAACAGTTCACTCTTTATCTTATTTACTTGGCAAGTTTTTTGGGATAAAAATCTATTTTGTTTCGCCAGAAGCTTTAAAAATGAAAGATGAGATTAAGGAATATTTTAAAAAACAAAACATTTATTTTTCCGAAGAAACTGATTTAAGAAAAGTTGCTCCTTTGGTCGATGTAATTTATCAAACAAGAATTCAAAAAGAACGAGAAAGTATGATTGGAGATTCTGAAGGATTTTATATTGTTAATCAAGAAATATTAAATCTGATGAAAAAAGAAGCAATAATTATGCATCCTCTTCCCAGGGTAGAGGAAATTTCCCCGGAAGTTGATAAAAACCCTAAGGCCGCTTATTTCCGCCAAGCTGAAAATGGACTTTATGTTCGCATGGCGTTGCTGAAAATGATGCTTTCATGAAATAGAAATTTTATTTGACAAATTATTTACAAGTGGTAGAAAAAAATCAGAAGAGGGGTGACCCCCTTTTTTAATAAGGGAGGGTAACAGTACCTTCCAAACAAAATAAGGAAAGAAAGGAGAGAGCAATGACAGAGAGAATTTTTCGTGAGATGATTGAAAATCAGTGGAACAAGAACAAATTTGTTAGTGTTGGACTAGATAGCGACCGGGACGAAATCCCTAGGGCAGCTTGGAGAGAAACAGACGAAGAGACATTATTCCATTTTAACCGCGCTATTATTGATTCTACTTGTGATATTGTCTGTGCGTATAAACCTAATATTGCTTTTTATGAGGGTATGGGATTAACTGGACTATCAGCTTTAATCCGAACAATAGCTTATATTAAACAACATGCGTCAGATGTGCCAGTAATTGGTGACACTAAAGCTGATATAGGTAACACGAACCAGGAATATGTTAAGTCGGTTTTTGAGGTATTTGGTTTTGATGCTATCACAATTAATCCTTACTTAGGAGGAGAAGCGCTTCAGCCGTTTCTGAGTCGGGGAGAGAAAGGAATTTTTGTTCTTTGTCGAACCTCAAATCCCGGCGCTGGTGAATTCCAAGATTTACCAGTTACGATTGATAAGGGAATTGTTCCAGGAATTAATTGTGAAACTCTGCCTTTATATCAACGTGTAGCTCAACAAGTAGTTACTGAGTGGAATAGGAACAGCAATTGTGGGTTGGTGATTGGTGCTACTTATCCTGAAGCGCTGGCGAGAGTGCGTCAAATAGCTGGTGATATACCCATTCTTATTCCGGCTATTGGCGTTCAAGGTGGCGAGGTTCAAAAAGCTGTAGAGTATGGTATGAGCAAAAGGAAGAAAGATGCCATTTATAGCTCTAGTCGGGCGATTATCTTTGCTTCCAGTGGCTCTGACTTTGCCGAGGTCGCTCGACGGGAGATGCTAAAGCTTCACGAGATGATTAACCAATATCGTCAATTGATGTGAGGAGGTGAAAGATGAAAGAAGATCTGGAAAGATTAGCTCTTTCTTTAGTTGACAAAAGGCTGATGTTGTCTGAAGGACCCTTTCAGTTTAAGCTCCATGAAGAACATCCTAGAGCGCCCCGTTCGCCAATTAAGGTAAATCTTCGTTTCCCGCCAAAAGGAAATCTGACTTGGCAATCGGTGGAGGAGATAGCTAATATCTTCTATCAAGTTAGTTGCCAGAATCAACTTCAATATGACTGTGTTGTTGGTGTGCCAAAAGCTGGTGACCCCTTTGCTGAAACATTTTCTAAATTAGCTTCAGTGCCCTTTCTTACTCTCCAAAAAGAAGAGACAATTACCAAAAGGAGGGTGCTACCAATTCTCCAGGGAGAATACCAAAAAGGTTGGCGAGTTCTCATTATCGATGACACAGTTGTGATGGCTGATTCAAAGTTTGAAGCAATTAAAGCCATAGAAGCTAATGGCTTGATAGTAGCAGCTATTCTGATTCTGGTGGACTGGCAGCATGGCGGTAGAGAAGATCTAAAAAGGGCTGGGTATCTGGTTATCCCTGTATTCCTAATGACCGAACTCCTAACTTTTTACCTTAAAGAACTGCGGATTTCAGTGAAAAAATATCAAGAGGTATTGGATTATTTAGGAGCCATCAGAGCCTATTTTAATAGGCAATAGGCGACCCGTGAGTTCGATTCTCATGAGGCCGCTTTTTTATTGTCTTAAATTATGATATTCTCAAGACGGGGAGGGATAGTACCTTCCTAATTTTTTTGGAAAGGAGAAGAAAGATGAAATTTGATTTGTCTGTTGAAATAGCCGGGATAAAAATGCAGAATCCGGTAATGAATGCTGCTGGTACTCTCGATTTGGAACCTGTCGGCGTAAGGGAATTATGCCAGACAGACAGGTTCGGCGCTTTTGTCCAAAAAAGCATTACCCTGGAACCTCGTGAAGGAAATCCTCAGCCGAGAATTTATGAAGTCGTCGGAGGGTTGATTAACCGGATTGGTCTGCAGAATGTTGGAGTTGGAAAGTTCGTCAGAGAGAAGTTACCAATTATTCATATGCTGAAACCGGTTAATGTCCCCCTGATTGTCAGCGTGGCTGGTGAGAGAATACGCGACTACCTTGATACCGCGATTATCCTGCAGGCGAAATCGGAAGGAAGAATTGCTGCCCTGGAAATCAATGTTTCCTGTCCCAATGTTGAAAACGGTCTGGTCTTCGGTTCCGATGCCAATCTGCTTTGGGAACTCATAATGACTCTTAAGACAAAAATCAGCCTGCCTTTGATTGTCAAACTGACGCCTAACGTAGAAAATATTTCATTAATGGCGGAAGCTGCTGTTTCTGCCGGGGCAGACGCCATCTCTCTGATCAACACAATAAAGAAGAAAGCCTTGATTGAAAGAGGTCCCAATGCCGGTCAATGGATAGAAGGCGGACTTTCCGGCCCCTGTATAAAACCAACCGCCTTAAAGAAAATTAAAGAAGTTATGGAAAAGGTGGAGGTGCCGGTCATCGGTATGGGCGGCATTTGCGATACTGAGGACGCGTTGGATTTCTTCCGACTGGGAGTCAGTGCCGTGGCGGTCGGTACGGCCGGTTTCCGAGATCCTGCGGCAATAGTGAAAATCATCGATGGTTTAGGTGATTATCTGAAGGAAAAAGGCTATTTCAGCCTTGTCGAATTAAAAACAAAGGAGGCCCGTTAAACTGACCAGTTTAGCGGGCTTTTCGATTGAGTTATCCCCAGTTTTTCGCTTGAAATGAGCTTAAAAATAAGCTATAATAAGAACCATGAGGGGTGAAATCCCTCAGAACCTTGTTTCTCACTCGGTTCGAAATTAAAGAACGAATATGGCTAAAATCAACCTAAAATTGCTCAAAATTGAGGCGAAAAAAGAGATAAAAAAAACAGAAAGTTTAGATTACTTAAACAAGATTTTTGATAAATATTTGGGTAAAAAAGGAATAGTATCTGAAGTTTTGCGTTCCTTAAAATCTTTACCCCAGACAAAAAGAAAAAAAACGGGCGAGGCGGCAAACGATTTCAAGAGAGAAATTGGAGAATTAATCGAGGAAAGAAAAAAAATATTCCAAAATGCAGGATACAAAATACAAGATACGCATTTTGACATTACTGCTCCCGGCAAAAAACCGGTTTCAGGTCATCTGCATCCTCTGACTCTAGCCAGAAAAGAAGTGGAAGAAATTTTTGAGAATATGGGTTTTTCGGTTGTTGAAGGCCCGGAAATGGAATCAGAGTGGTATAATTTTGACGCTTTGAACATTCCCAAAGACCATCCGGCCAGAGACCAGTGGGATACTTTTTATTTGGAGAACGGGCTTTTACTCCGTACCCATACCAGTCCCGTTCAGGTTCGCTATATGGAAAAAAATAATCCGCCCTTGAGAATAATCGTTCCCGGGCCTGTTTTCCGGCACGAAGCAACTGATCCTTCTCACGAATTCGAACTTTTCCAGGTGGAGGGGTTGATGGTTGATAAAAAAATTTCAGTGGCCAATTTCAAGGCCATAATTGACGAATTTTTCAGAAGATTTTTTAAAAAAGACGTAAAATCGAGGTTGCGTCCCGATTTTTTCCCTTTTACCGAACCCTCTTTTGACATCAGCATAACCTGCGTTGTCTGCGGCGGCAAGGGGTGCCCCACCTGCAAAAACTCCGGCTGGGTGGAACTGGCCGGCGCCGGTATGGTTCATCCCAATGTATTTAAAAACGCCGGATTAATGCCGCATCCGTCAGCTGACGGATGGCAGGGTTGGGCTTTCGGTTTCGGCTTAGAGAGATTAACAATGATGAAAAAAAAGATTAACGACATCAGGTTATTTCGTTCCAGCGATTTAAGGTTTCTTAATCAGTTTTAGGCGCTCGGCAACGAAGCTTTAAAGTACCGATAGTTCCCGCCCCAGCGCGGCGGGACTATCTACATTCTCGTCCCGCCATCTGCGGAACCATGCTGGCGGGACTGTGAAAGTTACTTTAAAACTTATTGCCTCGCTTATATACAATATGAATTTTTCATACAATTGGTTACAATCATTTTTTCAAAGAAAACTTCCCAAGCCGGAAAAACTGGCGGAAATTTTAACTTTGCATTTTGCCGAGGTTGAAGAAGTAAAAAATCCGCCGGCTGGCGGAGGGCGGGATTTTATTTTGAGTATTGACGTCAGGCCGAACAGGGCGGGGGATTGTTTTTCTCATTCAGGAGTCGCCCGAGAAATTGCCGCAATCCTGGGACTCCCGTACAAAGAGCCCCCTGCCAATTACAAGGAAGCAAAAAACTTGAAATCGAAAGATTTTATCAGCGTGGAGGTAAAAGACAAAAATGCCTGCCCCCGCTATACGGCCAAAGTGATAAGCGACGTAAAAGTGGCTTCTTCCCCCCAATGGTTGCGGCAAAGATTGATAATTTGCGGCCTCAGGCCGATAAACAACATTGTTGACATTGCAAATTACGTCATGCTGGAAACCGGCCAGCCCCTGCATGCTTTTGACGGAGAAAAATTGGTCGGAAGCCCCGAAGGAGTCGCTCCGCGACCCTACGGGGTAAAAAAAATCGTTGTCAGATTTGCCGAAAATCAGGAAAAAATCGTTACTCTTGACGAACAGAAGTTTAATCTGGATCCGGATATTTTAGTAATCGCCGACGAAAAAAACCCCGTGGCTATTGCCGGAATAAAAGGCGGCAAACTTCCCGAAATTTTAAAATCAACAAAAGTTGTCGTTGTCGAGTCAGCTAACTTCGCTTCCCAAACTGTCAGAAAGGGCTCAAAAAAACTAAATTTGAAAACCGATGCTTCAATAAGATTTGAACACGGCATTGACCCGAATCTGACCGAACTCGCCATAAACAGGGCTGCTTATTTAATAGAGAAAATTGCCAGAGGAAAAGCGGCAGAGGGTTCAGTTGATGTATATCCCCAAAAAATATTGCCCAAAATCATCAGGTTGGATTTAAATTACGTTGAGAGCCTGCTGGGAGTAAAAATCACGGAAAAAGAAATCAAAAATATATTATCGAAATTAAGTTTTAAAACAAAAAAGGGCAAAGGTAAGTTTTTAAACGTTGAGGTTCCTACCAGAAGGATCGACGTTTCCCTGTCCGAAGATCTGATTGAAGACATTGGCAGGATTTATGGATATGAAAAAATAAATGCCGTTTTCCCCATATCTGTCCTGATTCCGCCAAAAAGAAATCTGGATATTTTCTGGGAATACGTGGCAAAGGCCGCTTTGAAAGAAGCGGGGTTCAACGAAGTTTATAATTATTCTTTTCTCGGAGAAAAAGAAGCAAGCTTGTTTGAATACCCAAAAAAAGATTTAATCGAACTGGAAAACCCGCTGAGTTCAGAGCAGAAATATTTAAGAGTCAGTTTGATTCCCAATTTATTAAAAAACGTTGAAAAAAACTTCAGGCAGTTTCCGGATGTCAGAATATTTGAGTTGGGGAAAATATTTAAAAACCCGAAAATAGAAAAGAGAATGCTCACTGGGCTGATTTCCGGCGACGCCTTTTATCAATTAAAGGGAGCAGTTGATACGTTGTTAAACGGATTGGGTATCGGTGATATCTGGTTTGACACATATAAACCCACCCCCGAAAATAGTAAATTGTCAATCTGGCATCCCCAGAGAACGGCGGAAATCAAGATCGCGGGGCAGGAAATCGGATTCTTGGGAGAAATTTCTCCCCGAATTCTTTCGGGTCTGAACATCCCTCAGAAAGTTGTTTTATTCGACATCGATTTCGAAAAATTGAGCAGATCTGTCTCTGAAGAGCATGAGTACAGGCCGATTTCCAAATTTCCTTCGGCGATCAGGGATGTGGCTATCTTGGTCCCGCGCCAGATCAGAGTGGAGGAGGTCTTAAATAAAATTGAAGAGGCGGGGGGACTTCTGATCAGAGACGTCGATTTATTCGATATTTATGAGGGAGAAGGTCTGCCTGACAATAAAAAGAATCTGGCCTTCCATATAATTTTCCAGGCGGAGGACAGAACTTTATCTTCAAATGAAATCGATAAAATCCAACAAAAAATTATAAAGGTCTTGGAATCAATGCCGGGATGGCAAGTGAGAAAGCAGTAAAAAACATGTCTAAACCAAAGAAATCACAAAAAACTGAATCAAATTACACAGCCAAAGACATCTACGTTCTTCAGGGTTTGGAGCCTGTCAGGAAGAGGCCGGGAATGTATATTGGCTCAACCGGACCGGAAGGCCTTCATCATTTAATCTGGGAGTGTGTTGATAATTCTTTAGACGAAGCAATGGCTGGGTATGCAAAAAACATCGAGGTAATCCTTTTGCCGCAAAACAGAATTAAGGTAACCGATAACGGAAGAGGAATCCCCGTAGACATCCATCCTGTCACTAAGAAATCAGCCCTGGAAACGGTGATAACCACCCTCCATGCCGGAGCCAAGTTCGGCGGCAAATCTTATACCATCTCGGGCGGTCTTCATGGCGTGGGAGTCCACGTTGTTTGCGCCTTATCCGAACAGATGAGGGTGGAAGTCTGCCGGGACGGAAACAAATATTTCCAGGAATACGCTAAAGGAAAAGTAAAAACCAAAGTTGAAAAATTCGGAAAATGCCAGACTACCGGTACCATGGTTATCTTCCAGCCCGACCCCGAAATCTTTAAAGAGATTAAATTCGATTTGAAGAAAATTTTAAATCACCTCCGTCAGCAGGCCTATCTGACAAAAGGAGTAAGGATTGTTGTTATCGATAAAAGAGAAAAAATAGAAAAGCCCTATTCGTTTTATTTTGAAGGAGGACTGTTGTCTTATGTGAGGCATCTGACCCGGGGCGTAACTCCCCGCCACCCCAATATTTTTTATGCCTCGGGAGAAAAAAACGGAATTATGGTTGAGGGCGCCTTTCAATACACCGAAGAGTACGAAGCTTTTGAAGAAAGTTTTGCCAACAATATTTTCACGGGCGAGGGCGGCATGCACTTAACCGGCTTGAGAACCGCTTTAACCAGAACTTTCAACGATTATGCCAAGAAAAACGGCTTGACCAAGGAAAATGAAGACAACTTAACCGGAGACGACGTCAGGGAAGGATTTACCGGCGTAGTTTCCGTCAAATTAAAAGACCCGCAGTTTGAAGGCCAGACAAAAGCAAGATTGGGCAACCCCGAAGTAAAGCCGGCAGTCGAAGCGGTTATTTCCGAAGCCCTGACTGATTTCCTGGAAAGAAATCCTCAGGATGCGAGGCTGATTATTGAAAAATGCATCCTTTCGGCCAAAGCTAGGAAAGCGGCCAGAGTTGCCAAAGAAACTGTTTTAAGAAAGGGAGTTTTGGACGGTTTAGCGCTGCCCGGCAAATTGGCTGATTGCTCTTCAAGAGAGCCCGAAGAATCAGAATTGTACATTGTCGAGGGTGACAGCGCTGGTGGCTGTTTTTCGGCAGACACCAAAGTTGCCCTAACCGACGGTCGAAATTTGACTTTTCAAGAATTAATTCAAGAGGATGAAGAAGGTAAAAGAAATTATTGTTATACCATTAAGAATAATGGTTCAATTGGAATCGGACTAATCAAAAATCCTCGGAAAACAAAGGAAGATTCCGAAGTTGTGAAAATTATTTTAGATAACGACGAAGAGATAATTTGTACGCCTAATCACCAATTTATGTTAAGAGACGGTTTATACCGTAAAGCTAAAAATCTTACAGCCAAAGATTCTTTAATGCCTCTTAGACGACAGTTTTCAAGATTCGGTAAACGGATAACGATTAAAGGATACGAGTTGGTTTATAGCAACAAAGAAAAAAGGTGGATTTTTACTCATCTTTTGTCTGACAAATATAATTTGATAAATAAAAATTATTCCAAAGAAACGGGAGACACTATACATCACCTCGACTTCAATAAATTAAATAACAATCCGGAGAATTTAATTAGAATGCCAAAAATGGCTCACCTCCGCCATCACACAAAATTTCTTGAGAAAACAATCCTTAGGGAAGACGTCAAAGAAAAAGCGAGAATGGTCCATCGATTAATAACATATCGCCAGAAAATACAGAGAATAATGAGTACTAATAAAATGAGAAAAATGTTAAGCGAGAGGGCAAAAAAACAGTGGCAAAACGAAGAGTACAAGCAGTTTATGGTCCAAAAATTCCTTCAATTTTATCAAAACAATAAAGAATATCAGGAAAAAAATAATAAAATTTTATACGAGAATCAGAAAAAGTATTGGTTGGATGAGAAAAATAGAAAAAAACAAGCCGAAAGAACTAAAAAATATTTTGGAGAGCATCCGAAGGCGCGAAAGGAACTTTCTTTGATGGCTAAAACGCAATGGCAGAATTTTCAGTTATTATTATGGAGATCGCAAAAAACTAAAGGGCAGTGGACTCCTGAATTCAGAACGAGAAGAAAAAATGCTTATAATCGAACCTACCAAGAAAAAGCCCTTCGATTAATGAGGGAGATTTTTGAGAAATGTGGTCAGTTGGATAAAGAAAAATATAATAAAGAAAGATTAGATAAAAATGATAAAAGCATTTTAAGGTTTGATACGATTTGCCAAAGATTTTTTGGAAATAATGAAGAAAAATTAAAAGAAGCAGTCTTGAATTACAATCATAAAATAAAAAAAATAATAAGACTTAAAAAGAAAATAGATGTTTACGATTTAGAAGTTGAAGGTACCCACAATTTTGCCTTATCCGCTGGAATTTTTGTTCATAATAGTGCTAAACAGGCAAGGGACAGAAAGTTTCAGGCGATTTTGCCCTTACGGGGCAAGATTTTAAACGTGGAAAGGGCCCGGCTTGATAAGATACTGGCTTTTGAGGGGATTAAATCTTTGATTATCGCTTTGGGGACCGCGGTTTCCGAAGATTTTGATTTATCAAAATTAAGATACCAGAGGATTATTATAATGACCGATGCCGATGTTGACGGCGCCCACATCAGAACCCTGCTTTTGACTCTTTTTTACCGTCATTTCAAACCGATAATTGAAGCCGGATTTTTATATATAGCCCAGCCGCCGCTTTACCGTCTGCAATCGGCAAAGAATGTAAGCTACGCCTATAACGAAGAAGAGAAGTTAAAAGCCATCAAAAAACTGCCTGAGGGGGTTTCAATCCAAAGATACAAGGGTTTGGGAGAAATGAATCCGGACCAATTATGGGAGACGACGATGAACCCCGAAAACAGGGTCTTATTGAGAGTTAACATTGAAGATACCAGAGGCGCGGACAAGATTTTCGACGTCTTGATGGGCAATGAGGTAATGCCCAGAAAGAAATTTATTCAAACACACGCTAAGAAAGTCAGAAATTT